>Ga0102929_1002463_pt1 | contig 10992 bp, 11 predicted proteins | sample SalPonR1_B_D2_MG_FD_78510 | JGI IMG/M metagenome (GOLD analysis project Ga0102929, IMG submission 78510) | Salt pond soil microbial communities from South San Francisco under conditions of wetland restoration - Salt Pond MetaG R1_B_D2_MG | ecosystem: Environmental > Aquatic > Marine > Intertidal... | reverse complement strand
TTGGGATCCAGTTCGTAGAACTGCTCAATTCCGGGGGTATTCTTGATGGAATAACCCGATATAAGGCGGTTGCGAATGTCTGCCCGGAATTCGAGATGCTCGGATATAGTCCAATCAGATTCCAGCCTATGATGGAGGATATTATCATAGCGAAGATCGGAAAAATCATTGCTTGCCGAGAGTTGCCCGAGTTCCTTTATGTAACCGCCAAGTTCAACGTCAAATTTGCTATTATCCTGTGCCTCAATGGTGTAACTGCTTATAAGTATTATAGCAGTTATCAGGCCTGCGTAACTTAAACTATTGCATAAAGAAGCATAGAGAAGACGCAAAGAGCCAAAAAGCACTTCTCTGGAAAACTCAGTGTCTCCTTGGTGTAACTCTGTGTAACAGCCTGACATAATTATCCTCGAATTTCATCCTTATCAATCTTGCCATCCACCAGGGTCACCACTCGCCGGGCGCGGTCGATAACGCGCTGGTCATGGGTTGAAAAGACAAAAGTCATCTCCTCTTTTTCATTGAGCTCTGCCATCATATCCAGCAGGTCGGAGCTCGAAACCGAATCGAGGTTGGCGGTAGGCTCATCGGCCAGCACAAAATCCGGAGTGGAGGAGAGGGCCCGCGCCACCGCAACCCGTTGCTGCTGTCCGCCCGAAAGCTCAGACGGGCGCTTGTTTATTTTATCTGCCAGTCCCACCTCTTCCAGCAAGGCCTTGCTCTTGTCATGGCAGACTTTGGAGGGCCGTCCCTGCATTTGCAAGATAAAAGCCACGTTTTCTATGGCTGTTAAAACAGGAATCAGGTTATAGGCCTGGAATACAAAACCGATGTGCTGAAGTCGAAATTTTATCAGTTCACTATCAGACAGCGTGCTTAGATCTGTGCCCTTAACGATGGCGGTACCTTCGGTCGGCTCGTCCAGCCCCCCGATGATATTAAGCAGGGTCGTTTTTCCTGAACCGGAGGGACCGACAATTGCGGTAAATTCGCCCTTTTCAATCTTCAGGTCCACGCCATTGAGTGCATGGACGGGTACCTTGTCAGGGTTGTAGGTTTTTTTGAGGCCTTTGGTTTCTATGACAGCCATAATCAGCAGTTAAATTTTTCGTATTGCTTCAACGGGTTTGAGTTTAAGCGTTTTCCAGGCAGGATAAATAGCCGAAAGGATTGCGGCAGCGGCAATCAGCAGGGTGACATTCAGGTAATAGGTTGCGCTCAGCTCGGGATAGATGACCGTATCCAGGCCGTAGGCATTGAGCCCTTGGGAAAATGCGCTGAGGTCTATCCCGATATTGCCGAAAGTCCAAACCGTCAGCCAGCTTAAAAAGAGTCCGATCGGGGTCCCCACCATAGTCAGGAAAAAGGTTTCACACAGTATCATCGTAAAGAGCCTGGCTTTATTCATCCCTATAGCCATCAGCATGCCGAGTTCCTTAGTGCGCTCCAATACTGCCATAAGCATGGTATTGATGATGCTGAAGACAAGAGCCATGATGATAATAATCATGACAATATATAGCGAGATGTCCATGGAGTTGAACACATATTCGAGCTCGGGGGCCACCTCGCCCCAGCTTGAAACCTTAAGCCCGCCATGGTTCTCCCGTATGGATTCGGCCCGCATCCCCGCCCGGCTGAAATCATCAATTTTCAGGGTGATTTTATGGATTAACTGTTCTTTTCCCAGCAGCCGGTTCAGGTCATCCCGAAGAACGAATACATTTCCTTTATCATAGTTGTCATTAAAGGAATCAAAAATGCCGGCTATGCGAAACGCGCCCGCGGTGATATTGCCTTCGACGTCCTGGAAGCTGACTACCATTTTAGACCGCAAATCAAGTTCGAGTCGCTCAGCGAGGGCACGGCCTATTACTACGGGGTTTCTTTTGATATCCCGGAGCAGATTTCCCTGCTGGATATGCTGCGCGATAGGATGGACGGGTCCGGATGCGGTATCAATACCGTGTATGGTAACGCCATAGCTGTTGGCGGCGCTTTGAGCCAGTCCGGTCGCCAGGCTTTCGTACTGTATTCCGGTGATGTACTCCTTTTGCCTGAGGCTGTCAAGCAGCAGCCCGGAACCCTGAATGTCGTACCTTGGGTTAAACTGGTCTTCGAATTCCGGATTGGTTATTTGAACGTGCCCCACCATCAAGTCGAGCTGGTTCTGAAGATAGCTCTGGGTGAGGCTGTTAAAAAAGGCCGAAATAAAAACGCCGGCCCAGATTCCCAGCAGAACGGCAATGATGACCACACCGCTTCTGGTTGGATTTCGCCAGATATTTTTCCAGCCGAGCGATATGATTCTAAAAATCATCATCAGGATTTCATGGCTTTAACGGGGTTCAGCTTGGCTGCTTTCAGTATGGGGTAGATGCTGAAGAGCAGGGTGATGATGAAGACGATCAGGGCCTGGGATGTGAAAATTTCGGGAGATACCGAAAACTGAAGAACGGGAGACATATTGTACTGCTCTGCCGCCGAAGCCATGGCCCCGGAGAGGTCAATGGGATTGACATTGAAATACCAGGCTACGGGAATGCTCAGCAGGATACCGAAGAGTGTACCCATCAGGCTCAGAATAATAACCTCCAGGGAAAGTATTTTTGCAATGGTCTTACGTGGCGTTCCCACGGAGAGCATGACCCCGAACTCGTAATAACGTTCGGCAATCATCATCAGTACGGTTCCCAGTACGCCAAAACCGACAATCATATAGAGAATCATAATGATGATAACACCGCTCCCCCGGTCCACCTGGATAGCTTGCTTTAGCTCCGGCATTATTTCCGGCCAGCCCAGCACTTCATACCCGCCGGCAGCTAATTCCCGTCTGAGGGCTTCGACCGTGTTGCCAAGCTCGTCAGGATGGTCAATATTGATCGCCAAGGCAGTTAGTCGGTTATCAGCTGAGAACAAATACTGTGCCGTTTCCAGGGGTAGATATACCAGGCTTTTGTTCATTTCCGGGTTCGGAAATGAGACGGTTCCTTTGATATGGTACAGCCCTGTCGCGTTCATGCCGTGATAGCCCTGCCCGATCACCACCAGGCTGTCACCGATCCGGGCATTGAGCCGTGTTCTGAGGTCCTTGCCGATGATGACCGCCTGTTCGTTATTGGAGTTGAAATAGCTGCCCTCCACAAGATTTTTTACCGGGTTGCTCAGCTGCTTCTCGGCTTCGACATCAATGCCCATAATCATTGCCGGCCTGCTCTGGTGCTGCGTCGCTGCAAGGGCGTAGGAATCGATACGCGGTACCACCGAGCTGACAGCCGGTTTCGACCGGACGATATTCATTAGTGAATCACTGATTTCAAAACTGTTGTCCAGCGTTGGGTTATCCTGGTAGCCATCCTGGTGAATCTGGATGTACCCCGAAAAGATGCCCACAGTATTCTCGAGCATATTATCATACTGGCCCTCCTGCGTAGAACGGGTGATGGCCGATAGAAATACAGCTACGACTATGGAAAGCGTAGTTATAATCGTCCTCCGCTTATTCCGCCAAATATTCCGCCACGCAAGTTTAAATATCAACATTTTCAGTTATCAGTGTGCCAGTTATCAGTTATCAGTGATCAGTGTGTCAGTGAACATTTTACGATTGATTATTTAAAGTTAATTGGTAAGGAGTTCTTTGTTTGTCGGTCTTACAAATATGAATTCGAACCTGAATAGTAAGTTGGAGATTTTAATTATGGAAAATAACCTTTATCAGAAAGCATATCGTTTTGCTATAAGAATTATTGAGACAAATCAATATCTGTGTAAAGAAAAACGAGAATTTGTTTTGTCCAGGCAGTTATTAAAATGTGGCACCAGTATTGGGGCAAATATTGCTGAAGCCAACGGAGGTATTTCAAAAGCCGATTTCTCTTCAAAAATTTCAATTTCATATAAAGAATGCCTTGAAACCAAATTCTGGATATCATTATTAAAAGACACTGATTTCATCAGTGTTGAACAGTATGAAAGTTTGTTTAAGGACGCAGATGAACTTGCAAAAATAATGTTCACTATTCTCAAAAAAACCCGCATAGAAAAATAACTGATATATAAAGTATGCATCTGATTTTTTCTCTGAATACTGATAACTGATAACTGTTCACGGACCCACTGTTCACTGTACTCGTTTCATATTCTGAATGCTGAAAAAGCGATCAGAAAGATCAATATTGAATTCAATATCCCGGTAGTGGAGCACCGTTTTCTGCCCTTCCTTGTCAACAGGAATCATCTCCATCCTGGTCGGTATGGTGCGACCGCCCATTTCCTCAATTTCCGATCCCTCCATGATTTTAATCAACTCCATATCTTCATCATAAAACTCGGTTCTTAGCTGCAGGTACTCCTCTTTGGTAATAAAACTTACCACTTTTCCCCAAACGACCGGAGCTTGGGGCTTTGGGATCATTTTAATTTTATAGGCCGAATATCTGCTAAGCGTACTGTCTCCGGCCAGGGTATGGTCGTAATCCGTAACGATGGATGACTCCTCAACGAGATCATTATTGGAAAAGTCAGACCCCATCCAGGATTGGCTCATCATAGATGGCGGCATTTTAATGGTGCGGTTGATATCGGGCAGCCAGTTCCAGATTTCATTGCCCCGTTTAAGGTAGGCCGTACCCTCATCCCGGGCAGGAGCGGTTACCAGTATCAGGCTGTAATCCATGCCCAGGGACCAGGCCTTCATGGATATGCTTCGTTTCCAGGTGGGACGGATAATCTCCATCGTTATTTCAGCCCGGGAGCTCTCACCCCGTACCTTCTCATCGGCCCGGCGTACGATTTCCGTTGCATCCTGCACCTGAACCAGTAGCGTACTTGCTAACATCACTAAACAGAACACAGCAGCTTTTTTATATTTCAGAGTCATAGTCATTCATTACTTTTTGTTTCATCATTTCAAAAGGATAGTCCTCACCAAGTGTAATATAGCCCAGGGTTATGCCATCCAGCTTGGCTGCGAGGTAGTAGGCTTCCGCTTCCGGGCTCTCGTATCCAAGATCTTCAAAAAGAGGAGCGAGGATTCGTATCTGCCGTTCGTTGTACGCTTCAATAGAAGCTTTTAGCTTTTCAACGGCATCCGGCTGAAGTGCGAGGGAAATCATCAGCCTAAGGACTTCGGTAGACTGTTTAATATAGCCGAAAATCATGTTCAGCATCTTGTGCAGTCGTTCAGAAGAAGAGAGGTTGTCCGGAAAATCCATTGCCCGGTCACCCAGATCGGTGAGATCGTCAAAAATAGCGTGCAGGATGTCATCCTTGCCTTCAAAGTAGTGGTAGATCAGCCCTTTCGATACCCCGGCTTCTTTGGCAATGGCGCGGACGCCGGTATTGGCAAAGCCTTTTGCCGCAAAAAGTTCAAAGGCAGCATCCCTTATTTGCTGTCGTGCCTGCTGCCTGATTTCTTCGTTCTGATTGGGCGTTCTGGGAGACATATTTTAACGTTGACTGAACGTTCAGTCAAAATCTAATCGGTAAATACAGCAATGTCAATAAAAAGGTGCAAAACAGTGAGCCGGGCGGATTAACCGAAGATGGGTAAAAGCAGGCAGTACCCGGGTGTGGTGTGGTTTTATTTTACTTTGGCAACCCTGTCGTGAACAAATTCCAGAAAGTTTTGAAGGAGCAGGGAGCCGGGGGTACCGGATTTCTCAGGATGAAACTGTACACCCAACACGTTATCCTTTCCAACAACGGCACAAAAGTCATTGATATAATGGCAGGAGGCCAGTGAATATTCATTCACCGGGGCATAGAAACTGTGCACGTAATAGAAATACTGCCGGGTGCTGATGCCGTTGAGAAGCGGACAGTCAGTGGTCTCAGTAAAGGTATTCCAGCCCATATGCGGTACCTTGTCTCTGGTCTCGTCAAATTTTTTAAGCTTGCCCGGTATGATACCAAGTCCCTCAGTATCCCCTTCCTCGGAACTCTCAAAAAGAAGCTGCATTCCCAGGCATATACCCAGAACCGGTTTGTCGGTTTCCTTTAAAAAGTGATCGAGCCCCTGTTTTTTCAGCGATTGCATGGCAGGAAGGGCATGGCCTACGCCGGGAAAAATAACGGCGTCCGACGCTTCCAGTTCTTCAGGCTTATTGGAAACAATATACTTCTCGTCAAGCCTGTCCAGTGCATTAGATACGGAGGCAAGATTACCGGCATCGTAATTAATAATTGCGATCATGTTACAGCAGGTCTTTGGTGCTAGGTAAAATATTTAAATTACGTTCACTTCTGCTAACTGCTGCCCTGAGGCAGCGTGCAAAAGCTTTAAAACAAGCTTCAATCTTGTGATGGTCGTTGGTTCCTTCAAAAGACACGTGCAGGGTAGCCTTCATGTTTATGGCCAGCGAATAAAAAAAATGTTCTGTCATTTCAGTGGGAAAATCCCCGACCACATCACGATTGAACTCGCCGTCAAACACAAGATAAGGCCTGCCAGAGATGTCCAGGGCAACCTCAGCCTTGCTTTCGTCCATGGGCAACACAAATGAGTAACGTTGAATTCCCACTTTCTCACCTAATGCTTTTTCAATGGTTTCGCCAAGCGTGATGGCCGTATCTTCAATGGTATGATGCTCATCTATTTCCAGGTCACCCTGGCAGGAGATGTCGAGGTCTATCAGCCCGTGCCGGGCAATTTGCTCCAGCATATGGTCAAAAAAGCCGAGGCCGGTATCAATGCTGGATTTTCCGGTACCATCGAGATTTATCGAGACCGTGATCTGCGTTTCTGAGGTTTTACGCGTGTGGCTTGCCTTGCGACGGGGAAAGCATATTAAATTGCTGAGCTGAATCCAGTCTTCTGCTTCAGCTACTTGGTTATTATCGCTGTAGGCGACCAGTATGTTGTCTTCGGAAGTTATGGTCAAATCAATTTCTTCTTCCTGAAATGCGTGGCTCGATACCTGCTCATTTTCAAGCAGGTTTTGCTGATGCTCCGAGAGCTGATCGAAATCAAACTGAATTCCGTGTCCGAGTTCCTGCAGGTGCTTGAGGCCGTATAAAGCACCTTCCCACAACAGTTCGCTGCCTGATCCATTTAGTGCTTCGGTTTGGATACGGATTTTCATTCTGCCAGTTCTTTTAGGGTATTGATTAGTTTCTCATTTTCATCGGGCGTGCCTACTGTAATTCGAAGGCAGTTTTCACAAAGAGGCTCATTGCCCCTGTACCGCACAATGATCTCTTTTTTAGCCAGTTCTTTGTACGTTTTAACGGCATCATCAAATTTGACCAGTAAAAAGTTCGCGTTGCTTGGATAAATTTTTCTAACACCGGGTACCTCTTGCAGTTTATTTCGCAGCATTTCCCGCTCTTCAACTAATTTATCAATATGAAAGGAAATGGTATCAAGGTGGTCAAAGGCCTCCAGTGCGTATTTGCTTGTGAGGGCGTTAACGTTATAGGGCGCCTTCACTTTGAGCATAAATTTAATAATGATTTCCGAGGCTAAAGCTATGCCCATTCGTATCCCTGCCATGCCGAATGATTTCGACAAGGTTTGCAGTACTACCAGGTTGGGATGTGTTTTAATAAGCTCCGCCCGGCTTTTTCGGTCGCTAAAGTCGATGTAGGCTTCGTCAATAACTACAATTCCGGGAAATTCTGATACTAGGGCTTCAATACGTTCCTGCTCAAACTCATTCCCTGTCGGGTTATTGGGGGAACAGAGAAATAGCATTTTAGAATGCTCATCCGCTGCATCAAGTATCTCATCGACCTTTGGCTGAAAGTTTGGGTCAAGATTCACCTTTTTTACCGTTACATCATGGATACCGGCTGAAACTTTGTACATGCCGTAGGTCGGAGGGGTGATAATAACATTATCAATTCGTGGCTCGCAAAAGATGCGGTACAGCAAGTCGATTGCTTCATCACTGCCTACCCCTACAAAGACATTTTCCGGTTCAAGATCACGCAGCCCGGCTATTTTTCCCCGGAGCTTTTGCTGATAGGGAGAAGGATAGCGATGAAGCCCGTCAGCTTGCTGGTAGGGCGCCCCAAGGCTGTTCTCATTGGCATCAAGCAGCAGTCCGCTTTCATAGTCATCACGCGCACTTCGATATGGCTCGAGCTTTCGGATGTTGGGCCTGACAAGGTTTTCTATACTGATTTCGGGCTTCATGGATTTACTCTGCAAAGGAATATATGTTCAGGTTATGAAATCGTTTCCCATCCTCCTGGATTCGGCCAAGGCCTCATCCGTCCCCCTTCGAAGGGGGACGATTCGCGCCCGTTCAGGGTGTGGATCCGGGGGATGGTTTTTGAGCTGAGTTTTAAATCAGGCAGTTCATTTAAAATTTATTTCCTCAAGCGCACTGAAACCGCTCGTTTGTGACCTTCAAGTTCTTCAAGTTCAGCCAGTGTTTCAACGGAGGGAGCAATATTTTTCAATCCTTCCTTTGAAAGATGCTGCATGGTAATGAATTTACAGAAAGAATCAACCGAAACCCCGCTGTACATTCTGGCATACCCGTAGGTCGGCAATGTGTGGTTGGTGCCAGAAGCATAATCACCCACGCTTTCCGGTGACCATTTGCCTAGGAATACCGAACCGGCGTTATAAATTTCATCCACATAAGCTTCCGCGTTTTCACACTGAATGATGAGGTGCTCGGGAGCATACCTGTTCGAAAAACTAAAAGCCTGCTCCAGTGAGTCCACTTCTATGCTGAAGCTGTTATTCAGTGCTTTTTCTGCCATCGCTTTTCGGGGCAGCCCTTCCAGCTGCTTTTTCAGCTCAAGCTGACACTGATCCCAGTTGAAATGAGGCGTTGCCAGCAGAACCGCCTGACTGTCTGACCCGTGTTCGGCTTGCGACAGCAGGTCGGCGGCTACAAACGCCGGTTCTGCGTTATCGTCGGCAATTACGAGCACTTCAGAAGGGCCGGCGGGCATGTCAATAGCCACCTGGGCTTCACTGTTTTGCAGCTGCATCTTGGCAGCCGTTACGTACTGGTTGCCGGGGCCGAAAATTTTGTCCACCTTGGGAACCGACTCGGTACCGAAAGCCATTGCGGCTACGGCCTGTGCACCGCCTGCCTTTAAAATAACGGATGCACCGACTTTTTTTGCTATGTAGATCAACTCATCGGCTATGCGCCCATCCCTTCCCGGAGGTGTGGCAATGACAATTTCTTTGCATCCTGCAAGAGCGGCGGGGATCCCAAGCATCATCAGCGTGGAGGGCAGCAGTGCCGTACCGCCCGGTACATACAGGCCCACTCTCTCTATTGGCCGAGCAACCCGCATGCATCGCACGCCGGGCATGGTTTCAACTTCCATGGCATTGGGAAGCTGGGCTTTATGAAACCGGTAGATATTCTTGAACGCGGTATCAATGGCTTCCCTGATTTCATCTTTCAGTAGTAACTCATGGTCTTCCGGGCTAAAGGTCAGTGGGTCGGGCTTTAGCCCGTCGAATTTTTCGGTATAACGGCTGACCGCTGCGTCGCCCTCGTTGCGAACCTCCTCAATGATGGGGTTCACGGTAGCAAAAATGGATTCAAAATCCATCTTCGGACGCCGGCATAAATCGGTTAAATCGTCTTCGGATAATTCATTGTAAACGTACTTTTTCATCGTATTGGATAATTGTTAGTCGATAATAAATCCAAGGCTATTACACAAAGCTTCACAAAGTTGCATAAAGTTACACGAAGTCTATAGTGCCTTCGTGCTTCTCTGCGTAACTCCGTGAGATAACTATTCGAAAACATTCCTCAAACTATCATGCTTTCAATAGGTAAAATCACGATTCCGCTTGCGCCAGCAGATTTTAGCTCTTCCATAACTTCCCAGAACTTGTCGATGGGAATTACGGTATGTATGGCCACCATGTTTTTCTCTGCCAGCGGCATAACCGTCGGACTTTTGAGCGACGGGATAATCTCTTTTATCTCTTCTACATTCTCTTCGGAAGCGTTCATCATAATGTAGCGGCTTCTCCCTGCCTGTTGGTGTCCGTCAATACGGATCAGAAATTTTTCAATCAGCTTTTTCTTGCCGGGAGAAAGATCTTTATTCGTTCGTATGAGCTCCGTTTCAGATTCAAAAATGGTTTCAATCTCTTCCAGCCCGTTTGCCCTCAGGGTATTTCCGGTAGAGACCAAGTCGCAAACGGCATCGGCAACTTCCAGGCGCGGGGCAATTTCCACGGCTCCGGAGATGGTCACAATTTTTGATTCTACTCCCTTGCCCTCAAGAAATTTGCGGGTCAGGTTCGGGTAGCTGGTGGCTATGGTTTTTCCATCAAAATCTTTAACGGATTTTATGCCGCCGTTCTTTTTGGCCGCCAGAGAAAGCCGGCACATGCCGTATTCCAGTCCCCGCAGTGTAGTTACGTCGGCACCCATCTCGGCAGTGACGTTGGCTCCTACAAAACCAAGGTCACAGACACCGTCCTGAACATATTCGGGAATATCATCGTCTCTGATCAAGAGCAGCTCTACATCAAAGTTACGGCATTTCAGCATGAGACTGCGTTTGTAGTTATCAAATTGAAGGCCAATGCCCTCCAGCAGGTTAATGGTTTTATCGGTCAGCCGGCCGTCTTTTTGCAGTGCAATGCGTAGTGAGGTTTCTGAATCGGCAGTTCGTTGCATGGTAAAGTTATACTAATTTGTTTAATAAGGGTTTTAAGGTAACAATCGAGGGGACAGCAGCAAAAGCTGCGGGGTATGAATATGCTATTGGTGGTGGAAGCCACCATGATGAAGGGAGTGGGTATGTGAATGTAGAGTCACCATATGAGGGAATATAAACATTTTTTTAAGCAGATCATTCCCGCAATGTGATTTTACTATTTTTAATAGAAAGGGTATGGCCGTCATATCAGGGCTCAATTACGAAACAGGGAATACTGCGTTAATAACCTGTCTTCTAACTTTGGGAGAGGGTATGCCCAAGGCTTGCCGGCCTGATAATTCCGGGCATCAGCCTTTACCTTCTTTCTTCAACTACCTCTTCATAGGC
>Ga0102929_1002459_pt1 | contig 11004 bp, 9 predicted proteins | sample SalPonR1_B_D2_MG_FD_78510 | JGI IMG/M metagenome (GOLD analysis project Ga0102929, IMG submission 78510) | Salt pond soil microbial communities from South San Francisco under conditions of wetland restoration - Salt Pond MetaG R1_B_D2_MG | ecosystem: Environmental > Aquatic > Marine > Intertidal... | reverse complement strand
TGGACGATCTGGACCTGCATTTGCAAGGCAAGCTTTGAGCGATGCCGAGGGCAGCCCGCGCGGGCTATGACACGCACTGGACGACATTCGGGCAGGCCCCGCGCGAGGCGGTAGCGATCCATTGTTCGCTGTCGCACTCGGGCAGTTGGGGGGGGATTGCGCGGCATGTTTCGGGGGCCTTGACCCTGAAGGCCTTTGATATGCCCGGTCACGGGCGCAGCGCGCCGTGGCAGGGCGAGGGCGAGATTCAGGAAGAGACGGCGAGGATTGCCGAGACCTTCTGCGAGGGCGGCGCGCGTGATCTGATCGGCCATTCCTTCGGGGCGACGGTGGCCTTGCGGCTGGCGGTGACGCGGCCCGAACTGGTCCGGTCGCTCATCCTGATCGAGCCGGTGTTCTTTGCGGTGGCCTTCGCGGATGATCCGACGGCCAAGGCGCGGTTCGATGCGGCGATGGGCGGTTATGCCCGCGCCGTTGAGGCCGGTGACGATATGGCCGCGGCCGAGGCGTTTACGGCTCTTTGGGGGGATGGCACGGCGTGGCAGGACATACCGCGGGCGCATCGCGCCGCGATGGCCGATCAGATGTACCTGATCGCGGCGGGCCAACCTGCGCTTTATGAGGACGTGGGCGGCATGTTGCAGCCCGGTGTTCTGGCCGGTGTGACGCAGCCGGTTTTGCTGATGGAGGGGAACCAGTCGCCGGATATCGTCCCGGCGATCAACGAAGGGCTGGCCAAGCGTCTGCCGCGCGCCGAACGGACGATCATTGCCGGTGCCGGCCATATGGCCCCTATGACCCATGCCCGCCAAGTGGGCGCCGAAGTGTTGCGGTTTTTTCAGTGGGCTTAGCGTGCGGGCGGTAGCCCAAGCGTGCCGCGCAGGTGGACCTCGGTTTTCAACTCCACGCCTTGTGTGAAGGGCGTGCCGCCGATCATTTGCACCAGATGCCTTGCGGCCTCGCGCCCCATCTGACGGTGAGGCACATGGACGGTTGTCAGCTGCGGGGTGACGACACGGGCCAGTTCGATGTCGTCGAACCCGGTGATCGAGACATCGCCCGGCACCTTGAGACCCATCTTCTGCGCCTCTTGCAACGCCCCGACGGCAAGCACGTCGTTGCCGCAGATCACGGCTGTTGGCCGGGGCGTGATAGCCATGAGGCGGGCCATGGCCTTGGCCCCGTGTTCCACCGAATAGGTGGTTTCGACAAGGTGCAGGCTCTCTGCCCGTAACCCCGCTTTGTGCATCGCCTCGCGCACGCCGTTCATCCGTTCGCGCGCCCGGTCATTGCAGGCCTGTTCCGCGGTGATCGCGGCGAGGCGGTTGTGGCCTTGGGCGATGACTTCGGCCGCGAGGGCGGACATGGCGCGGCGGTTGTCGAAGCCGATGGAGGGTTTTTCGGCGTTGGCGTCGAAGGCCCAAGTGATCAGGACAGGCACGCCGCGCGCTTCGAGGAACCGATAGACCCCGGGATCGCGGTCGTGGCCGATAAGCAGCAGCGCATCGGCCCCGCGCGCCACGAGCGCGCGGATTTGTTCGGCCTCCAGATCGGGGCGGTAGGCAGACGAGGCGACCAAAAGGGTGATGCCGCTGCGGCCCAGTTCCTCTTGAAAGGCCTGAAGGCCGCGGGCGAAGATCGCGTTGTCCATGGTGGGGATCACCGCGCCCACGGTGTTGGTGCGTTTGGCGGCCAGCGCGCGGGCGCCGAAATTCGGGGAATAGCCGAGTTCCTGCACCGCTTGCATCACGCGTTTGCGGGTGTTCTCGACCACTTGGTCCGGGGCGTTCAGGCAGCGCGAGACCGTTGCCGTGGAGACCCCCGCGCGGTGGGCCACGTCGGCCAATGTCGGAACTGTTTTACCACTTTGATCAGGGTGACGCGTCATGGGTCCAATTGCCGGTGGAGGGGAGAGTGATGAAGGGGTCACTATAGGATGTAAGCGCTTGCATGCAATATTGTAAGCGCTTACATTCGAAGTGAATCCAAAGCCACGCCCCCGCCGTCCTGCACCAAAGGAGCCAGCCTATGACACGCGAATACCTCAAGAAAGCGACGCTGACCTCGCAATCCGGAGCGTCGGATGTGCATGAGACCGTGCAGGGGATACTCGATGATATCGAGACGGGCGGCGATGCGAAGGCGTTGGAGTATGCCGCCAAGTTCGACCAGTACGAGGGCAACGTGATCCTGACCCGAGAAGAGATCGAGGCGGCCAAGGCATTGGTCCCGCAAAAATTGCGGGATGACATTCAATTCGCCCATGACAATGTGCGCCGCTTCGCCCAAGCGCAGAAAGAGACCCTGCGCAATATCGAGGTCGAGGTGGTGCCGGGTCTGGTCACGGGGCAGAAAAGCATCCCCGTCAAGGGCGCGGGCTGTTACGTGCCGGGCGGGCGGTACAGCCATATCGCCAGCGCCATCATGACCGTGACCACCGCCAAGGTGGCCGGATGCGAGCATATCGTGGCCTGTTCGCCGCCGCGCCCCGGCGTGGGGATCAACCCCGCCATCATCTATGCCGCCGATCTGTGCGGCGCCGATACGATCCTTGCCATGGGTGGGGTGCAGGGTGTGGCCGCCATGACTTTTGGCCTGTTTGGCCTGCCGCCTGCCAATATCCTTGTCGGACCCGGCAACCAGTTCGTCGCCGAGGCCAAGCGGATTCTTTTCGGTCGTGTCGGCATCGACATGATCGCCGGGCCGACCGACAGCCTGATTTTGGCGGATGAGACCGCCGATGCGGAGGTGGTGGCCACCGATCTGGTGGGGCAGGCCGAGCATGGCTACAATTCGCCCGTCTGGCTGGTGACCGACGATCACGCCTTGGCCGAGCGGGTGATGGAACTGGTCCCTGACCTGATCGAAGAATTGCCGGACGTGAACCGCGACAATGCCCGCGCCGCGTGGCGCGACTATGCCGAGGTGATCCTCTGTGCCAACCGCGAGGAAATGGCCGCCACCTCGGATGATTACGCGCCCGAGCACCTGACAGTGCAGGCCGAGGACTTGGATTGGTGGCTTGACCGGCTCAGTTGTTATGGCTCGCTCTTCTTGGGTGAGGAAACCACTGTGGCCTTCGGGGACAAGGCCAGCGGCACGAACCACGTTCTGCCGACATCGGGTGCGGCGCGCTATACCGGGGGGCTGAGCGTTCACAAGTACATGAAGATCGTCACATGGCAGCGCGCCACCAAGGAGGGCTGCAAACCCGTGGCCGAAGCCACCGCGCGGATTTCGCGCCTTGAGGGGATGGAGGGCCATGCCCGCACCGCTGACATCCGGTTGCGCAAGTATTTCCCGGGCCAGAACTTCGACCTCAGCGCCAATGGCTGAGCCGGGGCTTTTCGATGTTGCGGGCAAGGTGGCCTGCGTCACCGGGGCCAGTGGCGGCTTGGGGCGTCGCGCGGCCACGGTTCTGGCGCAGGCGGGGGCGCAGGTGGTGGGCGTCGCCCGCCGCGCCGAGGCGCTTGAGGATTGGCGCAAGGAGGCGGGCGGAGAGACTGCCGCCGTTGTCCGCGATGTTGGTGATCGTGAGGGGTTGACCGATCTGGTCACTGATATCTGCGCACCTTTCGGGGCGCCCGATATCGTGATCCATGCCGCCGGGGTGAATACCCGGGAGGTGGCCGATGATGTGACCGAAGGCGGTTGGGACAGCACGCTGGAACTCAACCTCACGATGCCTTTTTTCCTAAGCCAGAAATTGGTGCCCGCGATGAAAGACAAGGGCTGGGGCCGGATCGTGAATTTCGCCTCGCTGCAAAGCACCCGCGCCTTTCCCGGTGGTATCGCTTATGGGGCCAGCAAGGGTGGCATCGCGCAACTGACCCGCGCCATGGCCGAGGCGTGGTCGCCGCATGGCATCACGGCCAATGCCATTGGTCCCGGTTTTTTCCGCACCGTACTGACCGCCGCAGTTTTCAACGACCCCGAGCGCGCCGCGCGTAATGCCGCCGCCACCTGCATCGGACGAAACGGCGAGGTCGAAGATCTTGACGGGCCGGTTCTGTTCCTGTGTTCGCGTGCCTCGGATTACGTCACCGGGCAGGTGCTGATGGTGGATGGAGGGTTCACCGCGAAATGAAGGCGCTTGTCTACACCGGATCTGAGACGTTGGACTATCGCGATGTGCCTGATGCTTTGCCCGGCGAGGAAGAGCACCTCATTCGGGTGGAAAGCGTCGGCATATGCGGGTCGGACATGCATGCCTATCTGGGCCATGATGAGCGCCGCCCTGCGCCCCTGATCCTTGGTCACGAGGCGGCGGGTGTGATCACCGGCGGGCCGCGCGATGGGCAACGGGTGACGATCAACCCGCTGGTCACGTGTGGCACCTGCCGCGCGTGCCGTGCGGGTCAGGACAACCTCTGCCCCGAGCGGCAGATCATCTCGATGCCGCCGCGCGAGGGGGCCTTTGCCGAACTGGTGGCCATGCCCGAGGGCAACCTTGTGCCGGTGCCTGACGATGTGCCGCTGTCCAAGGCGGCCTTGGCCGAACCCATCGCTTGCGGGTGGCATACGGTGCGCCTGTCGCTGGCGGTGCTGGGCGGGGCCGAACGCGCGCTTGTGCTGGGCGGTGGGGCCATCGGGGTGGGCGCGGCACTGAGCCTGCAAGCGCAGGGCGTGAATGATGCGCTGATTGTCGAGCCGAATGCGCCGCGCCGCCGCTTTCTTGAACTGCGCTGTGGTCTGCCCGCAGTGACCCCCGATCAGGTCCCCGAGGCCGCCTATGATATCGTGATCGACGGTGTGGGCTTTGAGGCCACCCGCGCGCAGGCTTCAGCCCTTGTGCGGCCCGGCGGCGTGATCGGGCATATCGGTCTGGGGCAGGCGGCGGGCGGCTTGGATATTCGCCGCATGACCCTGCAAGAGGTGACGTTTATCGGGACCTACACCTATACCGCGCAGGATTTCCGCGATACGGCACAGGCGATTTTCGAGGGCCGCCTCGGCCCGCTGGATTGGACGGAGTGCCGTGCCTTGGCCGAGGGGGCGAAAGGCTTTGCCGATATTCGTGCAGGTCTTGTGGCAAGCCCCAAGATCATCCTGACGCTTTAGGCCATTCGCGGCCCGGACCAGAGCGCGCGCCGTCGCACTCTTGGGCAGGGCGCTCTTGGCCCTAAAGCCGTCATCAATTTTGCGTCCGGTTTACCGAGAGAAGAATGTAATTTGCAGCGGGTTCATCGTGACTGCCATAAACTTCATTTTACTTGCTTGACGGGTGCCGTTGCGCATTTTGCAGACAGTTACGGACAAAACACCGGCGGGATATCCCCGCCTGTTGGACCCCATGTTCTCATCTTCCTGAAACCCAAAGGAATGGCGAGCGAGTCAGCGATCAGGGTCATTGATGTCGATCGTGCGAACAGCAAGCCGGGCTTCGCGGTTCTGGTGCCAGCCTCCGGCCGGTATGATTTAATCCATGTCAAGGCTGTCCGGTCCGGATTGAGCTATCGCGGAGCGGTGGATCGCTTGTAGCAGGGAACCTTGGATGTCGTTCGAAGAAGCGGTGGCATATCTGTCTGATCCGGACACGCATGGCGCCGGGACCAAGGTGGACATTGTCCGGACCCATGCCGCAATCGTATTTCTTGCCGGTGATGCGGCCTACAAGGTGAAACGGCCCGTCCGGTACGATTACCTGGACTTTTCGACGCTGGAGAAGCGACAGGCGATGCTGCGGCGCGAGTTGGAGCTGAACAGGCCCAACGCGCCGGGGATTTATCTTGGCCTCGTGCCGGTGACCCGGCAGGCGGATGGAACCCTGAAGCTTGGCGAAGGGGGCGAGGTTGTCGAATGGTGCCTGCACATGCGGCGGTTTCCGGCCGGGGCGGAGCTTGTGGCGGTTGCCGGGCGCGACGGGATCAGCCCGGCGCTGGCAGAGCAGATCGGCTGCGAAATCGCGGATTACCACGCGCGGGCGGAGATCAGCAGGCACGCGGACGGCCGGACCCTCGTGACCGAAATCGCCGATGAGCTTAACGAGGCCTTTGCCGGTATGACGGATGTCTTTGGCGGGGGTCTTGTCGACAGGTTTCAAACCCGTGTCAGGACGGCGATCGAGGCCAACGCGGCGCTTTTGTCCGACAGGGGGCGCGCGGGACATGTCCGGCGGGGGCATGGTGATCTGCATCTGGGCAACATGGTGGTGCTCGACGGTCGGCCCGTACTTTTCGACGCATTGGAATTCGACGAACGTCTAGGCACGCTTGACGTGCTTTATGACTTGGGTTTCGTGATCATGGACCTGCTGCATCGCGGTCTGTCCGAGGCAGCCAATGCCGTGCTTGGGGCCTATCTTTACCGCGCGCGCCAGACCGGGCATTTCAACGGCCTTGCACTGTTGCCGCTGTTTCTTGGGTTGCGGGCCGGGATCAGGGCGATGGTCAGCGTGCAGGCGGCGCGGCTGGATGACGGCCCGGGCGAGCCGGAGTTCGAGGGCGCGAGGGCCTACCTTGATCATGCGCTGGACTACCTCTTGCCACCCGCGCCGCGTCTTGTGGCGGTCGGCGGATATTCCGGCACCGGCAAGACCACACTGTCGCGAAAGCTGGCCCCTGACATCAAACCCGCGCCCGGCGCGATCCACCTGCGCAGCGATCTGGTGCGCAAGGCGATGTTCGGGGTCGACCCGCTGTCGCGCCTTCCTCAAAGCGCCTATTCGGAGGCAGCCGGAAAGCGCGTTTACGCCCGGTTGCTTGATCAGGCCGGGCGCATTCTGCAGGCAGGGCATTCGGTGATTCTGGATGCCGTCTTTGCAGATGCTGATGAACGCAGGGAGGTGGCCGAACTTGCACGGCGCGCCGATGTGACGTTTACCGGGCTTTGGTTGCAGGCGGACCAGCAGACCCTTGTATCAAGGGTCTCGGCGCGACGGGCGGATGCCTCGGACGCCGATGCCGCGGTGGTGCGAAAGCAGATTGCCCTTGGCGATGCGGCGGAAAACTGGGTTCGGATTGATGCCCGTGGGGATTTGCGCAGCGTCCTGACCCGCGCCAGCGCCGCGTTGTGACCCCGGATTTTCCGAAACGGCGGATTGCCCTCGGTTAAAGCCACGCCCGGCATTTTGGGCAAGAGTGCAATGTCAAAACCGCAAGTGGGCTTTGGCACACAAGCAGATTCAACGTCGGGGCCGGATGCCCCTCTCGGGTGCGTCGTCGGGAGTTGTGTCGAGAGTGATTGATATGAAGATAGCTGACATCATAAGACAGCCTGCGGTTACCATCCCGGTCTCTGCCAGCATTGCCACCGCGGCACAAATGATGCGCGAATGGAATGTCGGTATCCTGACCGTATTGGACCATGACCGGCTTGTCGGCGTGATCACCGATCGCGATATCGTGGTGCGTTTCGTCACCGGCGACGAGGCGGCGATGCATGTTCGGGTGGGGGACGTCATGAGCCCCAAGGTGCTGACCTGCTTCGACAGCCAGACGATCGAGGATGCGGCCGCCGCCATGGGGGACCATCAGGTTCGCCGCCTGCCGGTCTGCGACGAGGCGAAACGTCTGCTCGGGGTCTTGTCGGTTGACAGGATCGCCGAGGAGTATTCCGAACATCTGGCGGGCGAAGCGCTGGGGGAGATCGTGGAAAAGCGAGGCGTTCAGGTGACGAAGGACCTCCACCGCTGATCGGTCAGCATTGGGCTTGCTGCATGGCCGGAACGCAAGGTGTGGGCAAGGGTTTCGGTTTCGAAGCCGGTCACTTTCTGGCGGGGACGATCTCTCGTTTGAGGTCCTCGATATCGACACCGGCCAACCGGGCCAATGACGGGGCATCAAGAATTCGGATGTCCATATGATCATGCATCTCCAAAATCCCGTTGCGGACCATGCGCCGCATGGTCCGGCAGACATGGACCGAGGACAGCCCGACATAATCGCCCAGCTGTTGTTGTGTCAGTGGGATATGGAATTGATAGCATTCCGACCCGCAGTCAGGGGCGAGCCGGATGCAGAACTCCAGCAGCGCATAGGCCACGCGCATTTCGGCCGTACCCTTGCCCAGCCGCAGAATCCGTTCATCGCGGCGCGCCTGTTTCGCGGCCTCTACCAGATGCGCCAGATGGTGCAGTTCGGGCCAATCACCGATCATGGTTTCCCAGCTGCCGTAGGACATCGCGGCAAGCGACGCATCGGTCAGCGCCTCGATCGTGACCGATGAGGTCGCGCCATCGGCCGCGACCGGGTCGACGATATCGCCCGGCAGCCCGAAATCAATGATCTGGTTCTGTCCGTCCTCCAGCGCCTTGGACAAGGCGATCCACCCATCGAGTACACAATACACGACGTTGCATTCGTCGCCTTCAAGAAGCAGCGTGGCGTCCTTGCTGAATTGGTGGGAATGCCGATTGGACACGGTTTGCGGCCTGAGTGGAACGGCTTCGCCGCCGATTCCGGAAAGCACCCTTGCGGCGGCATGCAGGTCCTCTGCGAACAGATATTCGGCGAACACTGTGGAGTCCTCCTTGCGGCGTCGGATCAGCTTGATTGGAAACCGCGAATTCAGCCGTCTCGGGCGGCTACCGAACGGTTTGGCCGTATGACTGTGTAGCACAGCAAGCGGTGGGCCTATTGACTCGCGTCAATCCGCAGCGCGGGCCAATTTCCCGGCAAATACGACAGCAGCGGGTGTGGGCCGAAAAATCAGGGGAATTTAATGGGCTGGCCTGTTTTGGTCCGACGCTTTGCAACGTGTGAGCGCATGTTGAGCAGCGAGTTGCCGCCGGGTTTTCCGGGCTTGGCCTTTACGAAGGTTAATGTGGATATCGGGCTGAACGCAGAGAATAGGCTGCGCGCAGGATCGATTCGCGCCCTTATGTCAGGAGAAATGAAATGGCACGCGCGCAATCCGGGTGATTTGATGGAAGACGACACCAATGGGCAGCTGACCCGCGCCCGGCATTGATCTGACGGACGCTGACGCAGAAATGGCAACACCCCATGCATCCCCGCCCATGCAAGCCGAAGCGACGAGGCGGCAGCAGAGTCGTGCGGTTCATTCCGTTTCCACTACAGATGCGCTGAAGCTGGTTGCCGCGGCGTCGGACGGGCTGAGTTCGCAAGAAGCTGCGCATCGGCTGAAGGTTCATGGGCCGAACCGGTCGCCCGAACCGCAAAGACAAGGCGCTGTGTTGCGGTTTCTCCGCCATTTTCACAACGTGCTGATCTATGTGCTGCTTGCCTCCGCCGGGGTTACGGCGGGGCTTCAGCACTGGGTGGATACCGGCGTGATCCTTGCCGTGGTGCTGGTAAATGCCTTGATCGGGTTCTTGCAGGAAGGCCGCGCTGAACGCGCGATGGAAGCGATCCGTGAAATGCTGGCGCCGCACGCCACCGTCTTGCGGGACGGGCACCGCAGGTCGGTGGACGCCGCCGATCTGGTGCCGGGTGACATCGTCCTTGTCGATGCGGGCAGTCGCGTCCCTGCCGATCTGCGATTGATCGAGGCGCGGGGTATCCGGGCCGAGGAAGCGATCCTGACAGGCGAGTCCGTTCCAGTGGACAAGGCGACCGACCCGGTCGAGGCGCAGGCCGCGATCGGCGATTGGAGTTCCATGCTGTTCAGTGGAACGCTCGTCGTGTCAGGGGCCGGGCGCGGCGTGGTTGTCGCGACGGGGAGCAAGACCGAGATCGGCCAGATCAGCGACATGCTGACAAGTGTCCAGACACTCTCCACACCGCTTCTGTACCATATGAATGTCTTTGCGCGATGGCTCACGGCATTCATCCTGCTGATTGCCACCAGCCTGCTGGTCTACGGCTATTTCGTAAGACACATGCCGTTTGCCGAGCTGTTCATGGCAGTGGTTGCACTGTCGGTCGCCGCAATCCCCGAGGGGCTTCCGGCGGTGCTCACCATCACGCTGGCGGTCGGGGTTCAGGCGATGGCCCGGCGCAATGCCATCGTCCGCCGCCTACCGGCCATCGAGACTCTTGGCTCGGTCTCGGTGATCTGTACCGACAAGACCGGCACACTGACGCGCAACGAGATGATGGCGGCATCTCTTGCCACGGCCGGACAGGTATTTTCGGTCAGTGGCGATGGCTATGCCCCCGAAGGTGAGTTGCGCCTTGGGCAAGAGAATGCGACGGGCGACGACCATGAGATCCTTACGGAATTCGCCCGCGCCGCCGCCTTGTGCAACGATGCGAGGCTTCGCGCGGCAGAGGACGGATGGCGTGTTGACGGTGATCCGATGGAAGGCGCACTTCTGGCGCTTGCGGGCAAGATCACAGGCGAACCCGACGATCCCTTTGCCGATTGGACCCGAACCGATGCGATCCCTTTCGATGCGGCGCATCGCTATATGGCCGTGCTGGACCATGACAAGGACGGACACGCGGGCATTCATGTGAAGGGCGCACCCGAGGCCGTGCTGGACATGTGTACCACTCAGCGCGTGTCCGGTGGCGATACCGCGCCGCTCGACCCCCGCTATTGGCACGACATGGTGGAAGAGCTTGCCGCCGATGGGCAACGTGTGATCGCGATCGCCATACGTTCGGTCCCGCCGGAGCATGAGGTTCTGAACGCAAGCGATCTGGAGGAGGACCTGACCCTGATCGGTCTGATCGGCCTGATCGACCCGCCGCGCCGCGAAGCGGTCGAGGCCGTCGCCGAATGCCATGCCGCCGGTATCGCGGTGAAAATGATCACAGGTGATCATGCGGCGACGGCGCGCGCCATAGCTGCGGCCATCGGTCTAGAGCATTGTCAACACGTGTTGACCGGCGCAGATCTGGAAACGATGGACGACACGGCGCTTGCCGCTGCGGCTGCGGACGTGGACGTGTTTGCCCGCACCTCGCCGGCCCACAAGCTGCGCCTTGTGAAGGCGCTGCAATCCCGTGGGTCAACCGTTGCGATGACCGGTGACGGGGTGAACGATGCCCCGGCGCTCAAGCGTGCAGACGCCGGCATCGCGATGGGCAAAAAGGGCAGCGAGGCGGCCAAAGAAGCCGCCGATCTGGTTCTGGCCGATGACAATTTCGCCTCGAT
>Ga0102929_1002456_pt1 | contig 11014 bp, 7 predicted proteins | sample SalPonR1_B_D2_MG_FD_78510 | JGI IMG/M metagenome (GOLD analysis project Ga0102929, IMG submission 78510) | Salt pond soil microbial communities from South San Francisco under conditions of wetland restoration - Salt Pond MetaG R1_B_D2_MG | ecosystem: Environmental > Aquatic > Marine > Intertidal... | reverse complement strand
AGCCCAGCGGCACGGCGGATGACTGGCACCCAGTCCGGGTCAGTATTGTAGGCAACGATGATATGTCCTGGGGGAACGTGTTCGGCCTCCGAGAGGCTCGAAACGAGACGAGCGCACGCCGTAAGACGGCCGCTGCCGACGGGAAGACCGGTACAAATCCGTTGGGCACCAGAAGCTGGCTCAACCGCATGGCCCATGGGGGCATGATTGGCGGAGAAAGGGCGAGCCTGCAAGAGGTGCAGGGAACCTTGAGGATCGCAGGCCCACTCGATCTCCAGGGGAGTCTCGAAGGCCTCTTCGAGTTGTGAGAAGACCGTCGCTATGCGACGAATATCCTGATCCTCGAAGGCGAAGCGTCCGCGAGTTGCAGAACCAGGCTGAGCCTGAAGGACGACTTTTCGTTCGGGGCGATCGAGGTTTCGCCGGCTGACGAGGTAGTCCTCCGGAATGCCCTCACCCGCTGTCACGTCCGCGGTGTTCGAGGCGACGGACAAGAGCATCAAGGGGAAGGGGACAAGATCAGGACACTGCGTATGGGCGACGCCGCCTCGCCACCCTTCCCCGCCGACCATCCTCTGGATAGCAACACTCATCAGAGGGAACTCCGAAAGGCCAGCGCTTCGAATATCGGCCAGAGCACGGCGACTGAACACAGAGGCGTAGACCACCTGGACGGCACGGTAGAGGGAATCCAGATCCATGACGGACAGTACGGTCTCGAAAGCGCCAGCAAAGCTGTGGCTCGGGGCGTCCTCGATCGCGAAACAGGACCGGACACTCAGCGCGACCGCCCTCCCCTCCCCGGCCAGGTGACGAAAAAGCGCTGCCAGGGCGACGCGTGTGGCGGACGGCAAGGCACGGACAAGAAGCAGCTCGCGGAGGCGATCCGCGGACTCATCGGAAAGGGTATCGACCGGAGGGAGCGCCAGCGATTGTCGATCGAGCGATAGAAGGGCGGAAACGAAGTGGTTGCCGGAGAGGAAGTAGGTCTCGGGAAAATGAAAGTCCAGGCGGCTGGATAGCTGGCTAAGGCGTTGAAGATTCGAGAGCTTGCTCGAAGGGAAAGAAGCTGGTGCTGCAGCCAGGGGCTGCACGGGTTCAGCTGTCAGAAGATGAGGGGGGCTGCGCATGCGTTCAGTATATGGAGGGTAATGCGAGGTTGTCGGAGGGGATGATCGAATGATCATGAAAGGAAGGGGACGGAGAGAAGATGCGAAGACTCACAGTCGAAGAGGTGGATTCCACAGCAATCCGACGGATGGGTTTTGACGGGAGCCGAGGATACCTCTACATCGAGTTCCGGAAAGGGGCGGTCTGGCAGTACAAGAGCGTGGCGCCGGCAGTCTACGAAGAACTGCAGCGAGCCAGCTCGAAAGGGAGTTACTTCGTCAGGAACATCCGGGGACGATACGAGGAGGCAGAGCTCGAAGCGGCAGATTGGTCATCGATCCGGATGGAGGCGAGAGAACGGGATCAGGAGGCCGTGTCCGAGACGATGCAGGCAAGAAACCGGGACTGGCTGGACAGGCTCAAGGAATCGAGGGCAGCTGTCCGATTCTGAATGGTGAAACTGTATAGATATACAGCTCAGTAGCTATCTATGGAATAGCCGAGTTTCTCCATGACCCCCTCAAGCAAGTCCACGTCGCGGAAATACTGGATGCTGAGCAGGCCGGCGGAATGGTCAATAGAGACCGGGCAGCCGACGAGCCCGGTGAGTTGGTCTTCGAGACGAATCATATCCGGATCCTTGGTGGCTGTCGGCTGGGAGGAAGGGATGGCCGGGTTTGCAGGAGAGGAGGAACCGTTGGCCGCCCTCCCCTCCCCGTTCACGATCGCCTCGAGGTCGCGGACAGAAAGCGATTCGCGGACGGCTCGATCAGCGAGGCGCCTCTGTTCTAAGGCATCAGGCAGCTTGCACAGAAAACGACCGTGGGCCGCACTGAGTCGACCATCGATGAAGTACTGTTGAACCGACAGAGGAAGCGTCAGAAGGGCCAAGGATCGGGATATATGGCTGCGACTCTTCCCGATCTTTCGGGCCAGTCGAGCAATGTTGGGGCGACCGCCGAGCACGCTGGTGTCCTCGTCGAGCTGCTCCTGGTACCACTCGGCCTCCTCAATCGGATTGGAGGTCACCTGAGAATACTGAGAACGAACAATCTCGGCGACGTCGGCATCACAGAGATCCTGCCGAACAATGACCGGGATCTGGTCCAGGCCGAGCTTGCCGGCCGCGACATAGGATTCCGGATTGCAAAGGATCTCGTAACTGCGGGGGGAATCGGAAATCTGACGGACGACCACGGGATTTACGAATCCGTAGTCGCGAATACGGCGCCGGAGCTCCGGAGTGTCCTTGGGAAGGCCGCCAGTCGGACGGTATTCGCTCAACTGCAGCTGGTCTAGAGGGATAACAGCTTCCATTGGGGCCTCAGAGCGTGCCACGTGGCACGGCTAACCAGAATATAGCGGACCTTTGGACTAAATGACAGCGAAATGGATACACGCTAGCAGACCTTGCACGCGTGCAAGGTCCGGATGTGCCCTGCACTCCCGGAATGCAAGGGATCGGAAGAATAAAAAGCGAGGCAGCCTGGCACGAAGAGTTTGCAGGACAATCGCGCCGACCCGATCTTGCACGCGTGCAAGGCTCTAAAGGAACGCCTCTGGCATGAGTCAGAGAAGCGGCAGAATCAGCGGCGAAGGCAGTCTTGCACGCGTGCAAGATCCAGGACCGCTCTGTTCTGGCATGAAACTAGGGGTTCGAAAAATCAGCCGTCGAGACAGTCTTGCGAGAGTGCAAGGTTCAGAGGGAAACACGCCCGTCTTTCACGCGTGCAAGGCCCAGTGGCGGCAAGCCAGGCGGTTCATACCACCGAATCACGATTGGGACGTAAGACGCGACTCGAGAGCCTCACGGAAAGCATCAACGATGTCAGAAATGTCTGCACCACTGTCCTTGGGAACCACGAAATTGAGGCTATTCCGTGTATCCGACTTAAGGGTGAGATAAGGCGCCGAGGGAGGTCCATATGAAGCCACAGTAGCCGGACGACTATCAGCCGCACTACCCGCGGCAGCGCTCTTAAGACGACGAAGGACGTCGGCAGCACTCATCGGAGCTGAACCGGTGTTACGGCGATTCTGATGTTCCTCGTACAGCCTGGTGGCCTCAGAAATGACTCTGTTCTTGGCCGATGAATCTTTCATTTCGACGAGACCACTTAAGTCGCTCGCGTGGCGGAGCGGAATATCGTCCCAGTCAGGATAGGCGTCGATGATCTGTTTCGGCAGATTCGCGAGAGAAAGATAACGGGAAACCCAAGACTCCGACTTGTTTAGCGAACGAGCGAGGTCTGCCTGGTTACCGCCGAAGTAGGTCTCGCAGGCCTGGGCAAAATCCCTGCCCCGCTCGTACGCCGAAATATCACGACGAGCAAAGTTCTCATCGTGGCTGAGCAAGAAAGCTTGCTGATCGGTGAGCTTTCGCACCTCGATGTAGTACTGAAAGTTCGGATGGCCATGCTCCCGCAGATAATTAACCGTCCAAAAACGGCGGGCGCCGGTAATGATCTCGTACTGATGAGAATCACCGTCCGGCAGCTCACGAACGATAGCCGGGAAATCCTGCTTCCCGGTGGCTTGAAAGCTCTCAATCAGATCGCTGCAGCGCTGGGAATCTAAGCGAGCGTAATCGCGATTATGGCGCTCCCAGAGTCGGCACTTGTCGGGGTCGACCCGAAACTGGAGACTCGCAACCCTGTCTTTGTTCTGATCAATGTACTTAACGCGAGTCGCTACCTGATTGCGACGGCGAGTGGGACGTTCTCGAGACCCTTCCGAGGAGTCTTGTATCCCGGCGACAGCATCCTCGAAGCTGCGTTTCTTTTGCTTAGCCATAGATATTTCCTCGACTAGATGACGGCCTGCTCGCGAAGATCTTCCTGGTGACTCGGCCAGATCCGCCTTATTCGATTCTCGAGCTCCGCGCAAAACGCATCGAGATACGACAGGCAGCGCTTGTGCGTCTTGGGATCAGTCAGCGGATCGCTCAGATCATAAACGGTCTTCATCTCTTTGCTAGCGCTGTCGATTGCGGCGCTCTTAACCATAACCGCTTCACAGAGATCCTCTGCGCCGAAGATCTTTCTCATCGAATCGCAGATCTCTCGCTGCGCCGGAACATTTCGATCGAAGTCGTTTATCAGAATCGTGTGGAAGTGATAGTAGATGGGCAGGCGCCAGTCGCTGTCAGTGAGCTGATAGACGTTGTCTCGAAGCATATCCATAAAGCTGGAGGTACTCGCGAAATCCACAGTGGTCGGTCGCATCGGCGTAACGAGAGCATTAGCGGCGTTGAGGACGCTGATCGACAAGAAACCGAGAGCCGGCGGCGGGTCAAGCACCACCACATCATAATTGTGCCAAACCTGAGTGATGCCATCGCGCAGACGCCCCCACAGTGAATTGTCGGATTGGATATTGCCGGCCAGAAAGTACTCAGCATTATTGAGATTCATACCCGCCGGAACAATGTCGATTCCTGGAAAGTAAGAAGGACGCACGCACACACCGAATTCCTCGGTCTCGCCAGCCAAGAAATCCTCGAGTCGAACATCACTGTCCAGCACTTCGACGTTAGTAACGGGATCCTCATAATCTGGATTCAATCCGAACAAGGTCGTAGCGGAGGCCTGCGGATCCACATCGATGAAAAGGACGTGATATCCGCGCAAAGCAAGATACTGGGCGAAATGTACCGAGAGCGTACTTTTACCACAGCCGCCCTTGAACGAGGAGAAGGCAACGACAGCAGGCTCATCTTCGGAGCCGCGACACGGACGGGCACCCGCGAAGTCACGAATCCGATTGATCGAGTCCAAATCATAGCCGATGCGACGGCCACGCTTATCAATAGGCGGAGGAGGAAGGTCGCCGGACTTCTCCTTGGTGCGAATATACTGGGAGGTACGACCAACCTGGTCAGCAACCTCGCCGACACGCCAACGCCGATCGAGGCTCTTCACGAAGGTCGGACTAAAAGCGGTATGCCTAAGCGAAACAAGAACCGAACGAAAACGATCGCATTTTCGATCAAGGCCGGTGAGCAAATCTGAACGCGCATCCGTCGGACGCAGAATGACGATTTCGTCAGATTCGCGATGACTACCGGGATCCGCGGCGTCGGCAGAAAGCTCAGATGCCATGATGAATTCTCCGTGTCCTGGGTAAGCCGTTTGCAATTATGCGGCCCTGTACATCGAAGTTGCAAACGGATGGGCTATAAATTACCCTAATCACCCATCTTCAGTGGATGGGCAGGCCCTCCAGTGCAATGCAGGCTCATTTCACCCGTTTCCCGAACCCATCAGGGGCTATCCCTCGAGCGAGGCGGGCGTCCGGCCCTTTCCTATCGCCTCAATAAACTGGTCCACACGCGAAATAGAATGCAAGGGCCAAGACCGTGAAAGGGAATAAGAATAGAAAGACGCCTTCTGCGGGAATCAAAGCGCAGATGCACGAGATCCTCACCAGGGTTCGGGAGAACAGGGAAAGGCAGACACGGGAACTCGAAGAACAAGGCTACGAACAAGCCGTCATAGACAGAGTAGTCCAAGAGCACCAGGAGCTGATCGACGAAGCGGAGGCCATAACGTCAGGCTCCAAGCGTCGGGGAATGTCAGCTATCCGCATCATAGAGAGAGCCCAGCTGCAGCTCCTCGAACTCGAACAGCGCGGTGACTTCACTCAACACCCCATCACGCCAGGCCACGAAATTCCGACGATCTTCACGCGGGTCCCTATCTTCCTGCCCATCAAACGTGGAAGCGCGACAAAGATCAAACTCGACCGAGACATGGCGCTGCCCTTCGATACGGGCTGGGGGCAGGGCCGGAAGTTCGGGCCGCCACTGACGACCTATGATGAGGACACGTTGCTTGCCCTCGGAGCGCTGCGCCAGAGACAGCTCACTGGCATGGGCAACAAGATGCCGGTGAAAGTGATGAATCCATTCGATCCAGCCCAAGAGACGCACGTTGATGTGATGTACGTAACGATCAGCCAGATCGAGGAGTACCTCGGAAACAAGAAGGGCGGTAGAGGGTTCAAGAGGCGGCTCGAGTCGGTCAAGCGCCTCGCTGCGGTGACGGTCGAATTCACAAAAATATCCGACAAGCGTCTGAAGCCTCTTATCAAACGAAGAAGCTTCAATACGAAGATCATCGACCTCGTCACCGAAGAGCTCGACAACGACAGTTGCCTGTACGTGCAGTTTCCCCCGGCGATGGTGCTGTGGCTCCGGGAGAACTACACCTATATCGATATGGATATCCGCCGACAGCTCCGCGGCGACGGCGCCAAGGCGATCCACAAATTTCTGTCGAGCCAGCCAGTCTTCAATATCGGCGTTGAGAAGCTCATGAAGGTGATGGGAGTCGAGCAGCCAAAGAAGGAATTCATGCGGATGCTGCGTGACGCGATGCGACAGCTCGAAGCTCTAGGCTGGTGCGAATATGATATCGAAGGGAATGGTCGTTCATTGCCCTTCAAACTCACGGGGCGACAGCTGCGGAGAACAAGCGACGCGTCGAGCAAAGAGTAGATACTCGAAGAGAGGCTGGCATCAAGGAAGATCCGGCCCTTCAGAAGCTTCGGTGGAGAAAGGCCCAACGGCGGTGTCGTGCGACCATCCGGGGGCTGCCAACCTCGATAGAGGGCCGGCACAAGCTATCCCGGAACGGTGCCGAGTTCTTGTTTCGGTGTAAAAAAGCCCACCAGTCCACCCGAACGCTGACAGATGGCTCCCATTCGACCTAAGGGAGCGCCAATCGCCCCGATAGGACCGCACCGGTAAGGCGATAACCACCGGATTACACAAGCATTGTTTTGTTCGGTGGAGAAAGGCCCACGCGCCATGAACAGTTATCTGAATTCCTTGATGAGCAGCAGAAGAAGGGGATCCGAAGCAAGATAGCGAGATTCAGTGGGCAAAAGCCCACCGGTAACCGGAACGGTTTCGGCCCTTCGGTGGGCACATTCCCACCGACAAGATGCCAGAGTTGGGGTGATTCGGTGGAAAAAAGCCCACCAGCAGCCGCCAGGTTTACAGCCTATTCGGTGGGAATCTGCCCACGCGTAGCATGCCAGCGGTACCATCATTGGGTGAAAAAAGGCCCACCGAAAAGATCCGATTGAACGACAAAAGAGGCGGGCAAGCGCCTATGACGTCAGCTGCCGAGATATCCACAGGTCGGTGGGCATTTTCTCGCCCAGTGGTGGGACGATTTCCGCCAAGTGGGGGGCCTATTTACACCGAAGGGTGGCCCTTTTCTCACCGAAGCCTGGGCTTTTTCACACTCAGTGGTGGCGCTTTTCTCACCGAAGAATCTCGGTGGAGCGCCGAAAGTCAGCGCTGGTGCCATCTAAGACGATCGTCGCAAATCCGTAGTAATTCTATAGTCTTTCCTATTGTCCTCCTTTAAGTCCTATTCTTAGTACCCGGCGATGACCGCCGGTTCACGATCTTTATAGAAAATTGAAGAGTTGCTCGATTCCAAGTCACAGATAATCTGAGGGCTATGTCGACAGCAACCCACATATCCAACGACCCAGAAAGAGTCTCAGGAACTATCCAGCGAGTGATCGCCAAGAGTGCAGATACTGGATGGGCTGTACTCGAAGTCCTGTCGGCCGACACCCAGATTACAGTAGTCGGAAGCCTCGCGCATGTGGACGAAGGACTACGCATTGAGGCCGAGGGAAACTGGAACCGACACCCGAAATTCGGAAGGCAATTCAAGGCGACGTCCGCGAGGGTATTTGCACCGATCGGCAAAGAAGGTATAGAGCGCTTCCTGAAATCCGGGGCCGTAGAAGGGATCGGACCCGTATTCGCCAAGAAGATCGTCGACAAATTCGGCGACGAAACCCTGCGAGTGATCGACAAGCAGCACTGGCGGCTGAAGTACCTCAAAGGCGTCGGACCAAAACGAATCAATGCGGTTGTGCGCGGGGTCAAAGAATATCGCGAGCGCATGGAGGTCATGTCGTTCCTGCACGGGAAGCTCGGGCCGATCCGCGCGCAGCGAGTCTATGAGAAATACGGCGACAAGGCGCGCGAGACCATCGCGGAGAATCCGTACCGTCTGATCGAGGATTTCGATGGGATCGGATTCGTACTAGCCGACCAGGTTGCCAGGGACGTCGGCGTCGATGCGAATCATCCTCTACGGAGGAGGGCAGCGGTACTCACCGCGCTCAAGCAAGCCTCTGTCCAGGGACATACCTGTCTGGCGACAGACGACTGCCGAAAGCGGGTCAACGACCTGGTGCTCGACAGCGAGCTGGCGAAACTCGCCATAGAGGAGGCGAGAGGAGACGGCGAATGGAACTTCGTGGAGCGCGAGGGAGTGGAGTGCCTAGAGCTGAAACGCTACCGGTACTTGGAGGGAAGGATCACCGAAAGGCTTGTGCAGATCAGAAGCTCGGAATGGGTGATCCCCGTGATCGATGCAGAGAAAGCGATCCCCTGGGCAGAGGGCAGAGTCAATATCGCTCTAGAGACTGGGCAAAGGGATGCCGTAGCCACGGCTTTGAAAGAGAAGGTGGCGGTGATAACGGGCGGACCGGGTGTCGGAAAGACCACAATACTGAATTCGTTGATAAGGATCCTTCGCGCAAAGAAGCTGAGAATATGCCTGGCCGCACCCACAGGAAGAGCCGCAAGGGGGATGTCGGAGTCAACCGGACACGATGCTGAGACCATCCACAAGCTTCTGGAATACTCGCCCAAGCAAGGCGGGTTCACGCGGAAGAGGGGTAATGAACTAGAGGCCGACGTGGTGATTATCGACGAGGCCTCGATGATTGATGTCAGTCTTGCCCGTTCGCTCCTGGAAGCCACGCCAGACACCGCAAAGCTCATCTTGGTCGGCGACAAGGACCAGCTGCCAAGCGTGGGGCCGGGTCAGTTCCTCGCAGACGTGCTCTCAAGCAACGTGGTTCCGGTAGCAAGCCTGACCAAGCCGTTCCGGCAAGCCGCAAATTCACCGATCATCCGAAACGCTCACCTGGTGAATGCAGGAATGGTTCCGGATCTCGATGGAATGACGAAAGAATTCCAGTTCATTGAGACGAAAAACGCCGATGAAACCGCAAGGCAACTGGTAGAGACCATGTGCATGGAGCTGCCGGCCGAGGGGATCCGGCCGAGAGAGGACGTGATGTGCCTCATTCCAATGCACAGAGGGGCGGTCGGCGTCGAAAACCTCAACAGGGAGCTCCAGGAGCGGTTAAACGGAAATCCGAAGGACCAGATCCAGCGAGGCGAAAGGAGGTACGGGGTAGGCGACAAGGTCATACAGACGAAAAACAATCGCGAGCTCATGGTGTTCAACGGGGACATAGGCTGCATTGAGGCGATCGGCCATGAGGACAAACTGCTGCGGATACGGTTCGATCAGCAAGCCGTAGACTACCCTTTTCGTGACCTGTCGGCCTTATCGCTGGCCTATGCGATCACGGTGCACAAAAGCCAGGGAGGGCAGAATCGGTGCGTCGTTGTCGCGGTGGACCGAAGCAACACAGTGCTATTAAACAGGAGGCTGCTCTACACCGCGATTACAAGAGCCCAGGAAAGAGTGGTCTTGATAGGGCAGAAGCGTGCAGTCCACATGGCAGTGAGCGAAGCACGCGCTCACATACGAAGCACCATGTTGAAAGACCGCCTCGTCGAGGCGTTCAGGTCCTAAGACTCGTCAAAAGCGCCAAGGTCGATATGCTGAATGGACAGCAAACAGAGCGTGGCGATGAGACGAATAATTGCGATCAGTGGACCAACGTGCGGAGGCAAGACAACGCTAAAGAACCGGCTTCTTGCCGACCAGCAATTCATCGGAATCATTACGAGCACGACGCGAACCCCAAGAAGGGGAGAGCGGGACGGGGCCGACTACTACTTCAGGAGGAGCGATGAGTTCGAGCGGCTGCGCCAGGATGGGCTGATGCTGGAATCAGTAAAGGTAGGCGGGGCTTGGTATGGGATAGAGATTACAGAGATCGAGAGGGTCGTAACGCATGAAGAAGTAGGGGTCGTTGTAGTGACACCCGAAGGGATTGAAGCGTTGGAGAACTGGTGCGAAGAACGAGGGATCGGGGTCACGAGAATCCTCGTGACGGCGCCAACGGAGGTCCTTAGGGCACGTCTTATGAGAAGGCGCGGCAATGCAGAGGATTCGGAGATCCGGGAACGGATTGCCAATCTGGAGAACGAGATCGAGAGATATTATGCAGTGAGGGACTGGGATTGGGTCGAGGGTACCCGTTGAGATAGTGAGCGCAACTGGCGGTGATGAGACAAACGGCTGAGCAGTCGGCGCAAAAAAAAGCCCCCAAGAAGGGGGCTAAAGGGAGGGGGATAATGTCAGTCTATTGTCTCACCGGTTTCGATGTCGGTGAGGATGCTGTCCTCGCAGCTCGTCTCGGTGAAACGTACGTTCACCTCGATGTAGACTGTGCCGGCATCGACGTCGATGACCAATTCTCCAAATCCACCGTCATTATTGTACCAATCGGTACCTAATTCAGTGAGATAGTCATCGGTGATGGCTTCGATGGCCATGGAGATCGGCTGCGGAGACTCTGCTTCGACACAAACCCACTGACCATCCTGAAAGGTATGGTCAATGCCAATGACCAATACAGAGACTGTCGAGGGATCGAAGTCAGCCACATCATAGCGCACGTCATCGATGCAGCCTGAGTCCCCGGAACCATCGAAGTCCACTCTGACCTCGGACACATTGTGTTCACGAAGCACCGGCAAAACACGCCGTAAGTTGTCCTGATAGACATGCCGGCGCTGAGGCCTGGAAGGCCGAGGGCCAAACCGATCAGAAGGCGAAAGTTCGTCGACGCCGAAAGCGGCATAGATCGCCGAACGCTCGCAAGCGGCGGGAACCGCATTCAGCCGACCGCGGATCTGAGAGATCCTTATCGGACAGCTCGGCTT
>Ga0102929_1002455_pt1 | contig 11015 bp, 12 predicted proteins | sample SalPonR1_B_D2_MG_FD_78510 | JGI IMG/M metagenome (GOLD analysis project Ga0102929, IMG submission 78510) | Salt pond soil microbial communities from South San Francisco under conditions of wetland restoration - Salt Pond MetaG R1_B_D2_MG | ecosystem: Environmental > Aquatic > Marine > Intertidal... | reverse complement strand
CGGCGGGCCTGACCTATATCGGCATGGGTGTCTCCGGTGGGGAAGAGGGCGCGCGCCATGGCCCGTCGATCATGGTCGGCGGTACCGAACAGGCCTGGTCCGGCATCAAATCCATGATCGAGTCCATCGCGGCTCGGTACGAGGGCGTCCCCTGCGCCGCCCACCTCGGCCCCGACGGGGCGGGGCATTTCGTCAAAACGGTCCATAACGGCATCGAATATGCCGATATGCAGATGATCGCGGAGATCTACGGGCTGATGCGTCATGGCCAGGGCCTGGCCCCTGCCGAGATCGGCAAGACCTTCGCGGTGTGGGACAGCGGCCCTCTTCAAAGCTACCTGGTGGGGATCACGGGCAAGATACTGAAGGCCGAGGATGCGCCCGGTGTGCCGGCGGTCGATGCCATTCTCGACCAGGCCGGGCAGAAGGGCACCGGCCGCTGGACAGTGATCGAGGCCGTGAAACTGGGCCAGTCCGCCACCACGGTCGAGGCGGCGGTGGCTGCCCGCAGCTGGTCGGCGGAAAAGCCACTGCGCGAGACAGGCGAGGGTCTTTATGGCCAGACTGCCGGCCCGGTCGACCTGTCCGAGGCGCAATTGGAACAGGCCCTGCTGGCCGGGCGCATCATCGCCTATGCCCAGGGGTTCCGTACCCTGCTGGCGGCCTCGGACGCCTACGGCTGGTCGCTCGACCCCGCCCGCATCGCCGAGATCTGGCGCGCGGGCTGCATCATACGCTCGGCCCTGCTCGACGACATCGCCAAGGCGTTTCGGGGGGACCTGCCGCAGGGGCAGTTGGTCTTCGCCCCCGCCTTCAAGGACATGCTGGACGACAGCCTGCCCGCCCTGCGTGCCGTCGTGGCGCAAGCCGCCAGCGGCGGTCACCCTGTACCCGCCCTGGCCGCGGCCCTCGGCTTTCTCGACAGCATGACCCGCGCCCGGGGCACCACCGACCTGGTTCAGGCCCAGCGGGATTTCTTCGGCAGACACGGGTTCGACCGGGTTGACGGCGGCGAAGACCGCCATGGCCCCTGGTGGCGTTGAGCCGGCATCCAAGGATAGCGCGCCCTGACGCGGACGGGGGCAGAGCCCCCGCTAACCCCGCCGCTTGGCGCGCAGGGTCGGGTCGGCCTGCGTCGGGTCCTCGGGCCAGGGGTGCTTGGGATACCGCCCCCGCATGTCCTTGCGTACGTCTGCATAGGAGTTGGACCAGAACCCCGGCAGGTCCATCGTGGTCTGCACCGGGCGCCCGGCGGGCGAGAGCAGCGTCACACGAAGGGGCCGTCCGGCCACGCTCGGATGGCTTGTCTGGCCGAACATTTCCTGCAGGCGCAGGGAAATCTCGGGCGCTTCAGCATCGTAGTCGATGGGCACCCTGCGCCCCTGCGGCGTGGTGAACCGCGCGGGCACCTCCCGGTCCAGCCGGTCGCGTTGCGGCCAGTCCAGCATCGCCTCCAGCGCGGGCAGCTTGTCGAAGGCTTTCCAGTCACCGGCGCTGCGCACACCCGTCAGATGCGGCAAGAGCCAATGCTCCAGCCCCGCCAGCAAGGCTGCGTCTCCCATGTCAGGGAGCCGCGCGTCTTGCGCGCGCAGCAGCGCGACGCGCGCACGAAACCGCTCGGCGGCGGACGAAAGCTGCAGGCCGATCTCGCGGATACCCGCCAGCATGGCGCGGGCGACCACCTCGGCCGGAGGATCGGACCAGCGCCTGTCGTCGAGCACCAGCGCGCCGAAGCATTCCTGTTGCCGGGTCTGCACCCGGCCCCCGCGCCGCGACCAGGCACAGTGGTTCTGCCAGGCGATGCGGCTGCCATGAACCGCGCGCAGCTCGCTTTCCGTCAGGGTCAGGGCGGCACGTATTCGCGCCTCGCGCGGGTTGCCATCGGTGTCGGTCACGACCAGCAGGCGCTGGCCCGCCAGCGGATCGTCGCCCCCCAGCACCGCCCCCTTGCCGCCCGACAGGACATAGCGTGGCGCATCGCCCGATCGGCGCAGCCCGATCCGGTCGGGATAGGCGAGCGCGGCCATCTGCGCGGGGCTGTAGGTCGCGGCGGATCGCGGGGCACTCTTGGCCAGCCGCTTTGCTTCGGCCCGCACCCGGTCGCGGGCTGCGGCATGCACCGTGCCCGGCCCGCCATGCCGCCCCTTGAGAGCCGCCAGCCGCAGCGACAGGTCCACCGGGGCCCCGCGCAGGATGTCGCGTTCGGCCAGCAGGGCAGCCAGCGGCGCCGCGGGTGCGCCCGCCACCTGCAGCATATGGGCCAGCCGAGGATGCAGGGGCAAGCGGGCAAGGGCGCGTCCATGCGGGGTGATCCGGTCGGATCCGTCCAGCGCGCCCAGATCCCGCAGCAGCGCGCGGGCCTCGTCCAGGGCGCGTGGAGGCGGGGGCGTCAGGAAGGGCAGGTCCGCGCTGCCCCAAAGCGCCAACTCCAGCGCCAGGCCGCTCAGATCGGCGGCCTCGATCTCGGGTGGGGCGAAGGCGGGCAGGGCCCCGTCGGCCCCCTTGGTCCACAGCTTGTAGCACACCCCCTCGGCAACCCGGCCCGCGCGGCCCGCGCGCTGCGTCGCCTCGGCCCGGCTGACCGGCTCCGTGACCAGCCGCGACATGCCCGCGCCGGGATCGAAGCGCGCCCGCCGCGCCCGGCCCGCATCCACGACGACGCGAATATCCTCGATGGTCAGCGATGTCTCGGCGATCGAGGTGGACAGCACCACCTTGCGCCCCGAGGTCACTGGCGCGATCGCTGCGCGCTGCTCGGCAAAGGGCAGGGCGCCATATAGCGGCCGGACCTGGCAGTCCCCGGGCAGTGACAACTGCGCTGCCGTGCGCCTGATCTCGCCCTCGCCGGGCAGGAAGACGAGCACGCCGCCCGTTGTCTCGGCCACGGCCTGTTCCACCAGGCGCGCGGTGGCCGCCTCAAGCCGCGTGGCCTTGGGAACGGGCGCCTCCAGGAAACGGGTCTCCACGGGGTAGCTGCGACCCTGCGACGTGACGACCGGGGCGTTTTCCATCAGCGCGGCCACCGGGGCCGCGTCCAGCGTCGCCGACATGGCCAGCAGGATCAGGTCGGGCCGCAGCGCTGCGCGCGCCTCCAGCACCAGGGCCAGGCCGAGGTCGGCATTCAGGGATCGTTCGTGGAATTCGTCGAAGAGAACCGCGCCGACGCCGGGCAGTTCCGGGTCGGACTGGATCATGCGGGTCAGGATGCCCTCGGTCACCACCTCGATACGTTTGCCGGGAACATTCGTGCCGCGCATCCGGTAGCCCACGGTCTGGCCCGGCGCCTCGCCCAGCCCCTCGGCCAACCGTTCGGCGGCGGCACGCGTGGCCAGGCGGCGAGGTTCCAGCATCACGATGCGGCCATCGGTCAGGCCCGCCTCCAGCATGGCCAATGGCACCCGGGTCGTCTTGCCCGCACCGGGCGGGGCCTGCAGCACGGCCCTGCCCTCGGCGCGCAGGGCGTCGATCAGCTCGGGAAGGCAGTCGTCGATGGGCAGGCGTTTCATCGGCCCAGTTGCAGCCCGACCGCGCGCCAAGGTCAAGACTTTGCGACAAGTCGTCTGCTCTGGCCTCCTCTGGACAGTGGCGCCGCACCGCGCCACAACGTTCGCCATGGAAACGACCGTTCTGGCAGAAAAGATCGCAAGGGGTGATCGGCGCGCCCTGGCGCGGGCCATCACCCTGGTGGAAAGCGCGCGGCCAGATCACCGCGCCCTCGCGGCGGAGGTTCTGGCGGCGCTCGACCCGGCGCGCCAGGCGCTGCGCATCGGCCTGTCGGGCACGCCGGGCGTGGGCAAGTCCACCTTCATCGAAAGCTTCGGCCTGATGCTGACAGGGCTGGGCAAGAGGGTCGCCGTCCTGGCCGTCGATCCCTCAAGCGCGCGCTCGGGCGGGTCGATCCTGGGCGACAAGACCCGGATGGAGCGGTTGTCGCGCGATCCGAAGGCCTTCATCCGCCCCTCGCCCAGCCAGAGCCAGCTGGGCGGTGTCGCCCGCCGCACCCGCGAGGCCATCGCTCTGTGCGAAGGCGCGGGCTTCGACGTGGTCCTGATCGAGACGGTGGGCGTGGGCCAGTCGGAAACCGCGGTGGCCGAGATGTCGGACCTTTTCCTGCTGCTGCTCGCCCCGGCGGGCGGGGACGAATTGCAGGGGGTGAAACGCGGGATCATGGAAACCTGCGACATGATCCTGGTGAACAAGGCCGATGGTGACCTGCGTCCGCAGGCGATCCGCACCTGTTCGGATTATGCCGGCGCGCTGCGCCTTCTGCGTCGCCGGTCGCAGGACCCCGAGGGATTTCCCAAGGCGTTGACCGTCTCGGCACTTGAAACCGGTGGCATAGAGGACGCCTGGGCCGAGATGCAGTCGTTGGTCGCCTGGCGCCGGGACCGGGGCATCTGGGACCAGCGCCGCGCCGGGCAGGCACTGTTCTGGTTCCGCGAGGAGGTGCGCGCCGGCCTGCTTGCCGCGCTGGAAGAGGACCCGTCCATCGCCACCCTGCTGGAGGACCTGCAGGCCCGCGTTGCCAGCGGCGAATTGCTTCCGGCGCTTGCGGCTGACCACTTGGTGCAGAGGTTCCGTGGCAAGGGCTAGGGCCACTTGGAATCCGCGCCTTGCGGGTTGACGGCGCCGTGGAATCCGCCTAGGTCGGCCAAATCGAATTTGAGGCCCTGCGCCGCGCCACGGGGCCTATTCTGTTTGAACGAGGGGCTCGCCCGTCCGCCGGGCCCTGCCTGAACAAGGAACAAAAAGATGTCGCGTCGTTGCGAACTGACCGGTAAAGGCCCGATGACTGGCAACAATGTCAGCCACGCCAACAACAAGACCAAGCGCCGCTACTTGCCCAATCTGCAGGACGTGACGCTGCAATCCGACGTCCTGGGCCGGAGCTTCCGGTTTCGCGTCTCCTCTGCCGCGCTACGCACCGTGGACCACCGCGGGGGGTTGGACCAGTTCATGGCCAAGGCAAAGGACGACACGCTGTCCGCCGATGCGCTCAAGGTCAAGAAGGACATTCTCAAGGCTCAGGTCACAGCCTGATCTGCCCCGAGGTTTTTTCAAAGGTCCGGCCGCCCTTGGCGCCCGGGCCTTTGCCATGTGCGCGGCGCTTTGTCCGATACCGGCGGGCGCGGTCTCGGAATAGCAAGGGACAATGACGCTACCTCGCTCTATCCTGCCGGTCCTGCTGGCGCTGCTGGTCGCGATGACCTCGGTGCAGTTGGCCGTGGCCCGGGGTCAGCCGCAGGCCGCCGGGCAGGTCGAGCTTTGCGCGGACGGCAGCATCATCGTGGTCGCCATGGACCGTGAGGGCAACCCGATCGGGCCTGCACATATCTGCCCTGACGTCGCGCTCGCGCTTATGGTGGCGCTGGCCTTTCCGGAGCCGAATGCGGTTTCACCTGTCCACATGCGGCGCTTGGTGCAAAACCTTGAAGTCCAACACGCGATTTCACATCTCCACATCGCCACTCGGGCTCGTGACCCGCCCCTGTCTGTCTGAAACCCGGCTTTACAGTTTGCAACATGGCGGGGTCGATCCCGCCACCAGACAGGAGAGCAGACATGATGCTCAAATCAACCACTCTCGGCCTGACCGCCGCCCTCGCCCTTGCCCTGCCCGCATGGGCCGAGGACATCACCATCGAAGACCCTTACGCCCGCGCAGCCGGGGCCACGGCCATGGCCGGGGCAGCCTTCATGACGATCCAGAACGACAGCGCCATTGCCGACCGGCTGGTCGCGGCGCGGTCCGACGTCGCTGAACGGGTGGAATTGCACACCCATGTCGTCGACGGCGACGTGATGCGCATGATCGAGGTCGAAGAGGGCTTTGCCATCCCGGCGGGCGAGGCGCACAACCTCGCGCGCGGCGGCGATCACGTGATGTTCATGGGGCTTCGCCAGCCGTTCGAGCAGGGTGAGACGATCACGGTGACCCTGACTTTCGAACATGCGGGCGAGATGACGCTCGAGATTCCCATCGATAACGAGCGTACGGCCATGACCATGGAGGGTGACATGGACCATGGCAACATGGACAACGGGCCCGGCGACGACGGTTAGACCGAGAGAACCTCGTCAACCCAGGCGGGGACAAGCACACTGGCCGGGCCTTCCCGGCCGGTGTCAAAGGCACCGGTGCGGTCACCGGGTTCCAGGTTGAGTTCCAGCGTTTTGGCGCCGCTGTCGCGTGCGAGGTCGACGAAGCCCGCCGCCGGGAAGACCGCGCCGCTGGTCCCTACGGCCACGAAGAGATCGCACTGCGCGAGCGCGGACATGATGCGATCCATATGGCAGGGCATTTCTCCGAACCAGACGACATCTGGGCGAGGTGATTCCGCGCCGCAAGCCGGGCAGGTATCTGCGGGACGCATGACCGGCGCCGCTGGCCAACGAGTCCGGCAGGCGCCGCAGAGCGCGCCGAACAGGCTACCATGCATGTGGATTACCGGGTCGGACCCGGCCCGTTCGTGCAGGTCGTCGATGTTCTGGGTGACCAGCGTGACCCGCTCGCCCTTTTGCTTTTGCAACCTTGCAAGCGCCGCATGTGCCGGATTCGGGGTCGCTTTCCGGGCTGCGCGCCGTCTGTGATTGTAGAAATCCAGCACGAGGGACGGATCGCGGGCAAAGCCTTCGGGCGTGGCCAGGTCGGCCAGGTCATAGCGTGCCCACAGTCCGCCCGCATCGCGAAAGGTGTCCAGCCCGCTCTCGGCCGAGATGCCCGCACCGGTCAGGATGACGATCTGCATCGGCGTCCCCCTCTTTCGTGCTAGCCTGACCCGGCAGACACGGGAGAATCAACATGCGTGCATGGCATCTCTGGCTGGTGGGCCTTGCATCCTTGTTTTGGAATGCGGGCGGGGCCTTCGACTATCTCATGACCCGGCTGTCGATGGACAGCTACACCTCCTTGATGACCGCGGCACAGCGCGCCCACATCGACGGCTTCCCGGTCTGGGTCAATGCCGGCTGGGCCATCGCTGTCTGGGGCGCGGTGCTGGGGTCGGTGATGTTGCTTCTGCGGTCGCGACTCGCCGGCAGCGTCTTCGGCCTGTCGCTGGTGGGGATTGTCGCGACCACGGCCTATGGCATCGGCCTGGCCGAGCCCTCGGCGCTCGAGGTAGGCAGTCCTGTCTCGCTTGCCATCTCGGGGGCGGTGGTTTTGGTGGCCATTCTGCTACTGCTCTACGCGCGGGCCATGACGCGGCGCGGCGTGCTGTCATGACGCGGGTGCTTTTCGTCTGCCTGGGCAATATCTGCCGCTCGCCCGCGGCCGAGGGAGTGGTGCGCAGCCGCCTGCCGGACCTCGGGCTTGACAGCGCGGGCACCGGGGGCTGGCACGTCGGCGCACCGCCCTACGGGCCGATGCAGGCCGCCGCCCGGGCACGCGGCCATGACCTGTCGGACCTGCGCGCGCGGCAGTTCGACCCGTCGGATTTCGAGGCTTTCGAGCTGATCTTCGCCATGGATGCCGCTAACCTCCGCGACATCGAGGCCCAGCGGCCGCCCGGCAACGCCACCCGGGTCGAGAATTTCGCCGAACTGGCCGGGGCGGCGGAAGTGCCAGACCCCTATTATACCCGCGATTTCGAGGGTTGCCTGGACCTGATCGAGGCCTGCGCGGAGGCGCTCAGCCGCAGGTTTGCCGTGCCGCGCTGACATAGGCGCGGTAGCGGTCCCAGAAGGACTCATTGCGCCAGCTGTCCGAGATCTTGACCGCGTGCGCCTCTTCGGGGTCATCGAAGAACCCGGCGATGCGGCGGGTGTCGCTGCCCGAAAGTTCGCGGTCGGCAACGGCCTGAATGCAGCCGCAGAGCTGGCGGTCGGTGGCGTCCCGGTCCGAGGCGCGGCAGGCGCTGTAGATCGGGCCGGTGGCAAAGGCCACCGTGGGCGTTGCGCCGATCGTGCGCGCGTCGCGATGGCTGCTTCCACCACAGGCCGCAAGCCCTAGAGAGACCACGAGAAGAAGAAATGCCCGCATGTCGATCACGCCTTGCATGAGTGCCCGTATAAGCGGCGCCGGCCGGTTCGCCCCGGTATGCTATTGCGCCCGGTCAAAGTATGCGCAGACCCGCGGCATTTTGCAATCGTGACCTGTGCCCCGCGGGCGGAAGGCCGCCCTCGACAGATCAAACGCCAGCTCGCTGAGTTGGAAGCAGCGCTGCTGGACCTCGCGCGCCAGTGCCGGAAACGCGCACGCGTCTTCGACATTCTCTGCTCGATCCCGGGGCTGGGCCGGGTCACTGTGGTTGCGATCCTTGTCGAATGTCCGGAAATCGGCACCCTGACCCGCAAACAGATCGCCAGCCTTGCCGGTCTCGCCCCCATGACCCGACAATCGGGCCAATGGCGAGGTAAGGCATTCATTCAAGGCGGACGCAAATTCCTGCGCGATGCGCTTTATATGCCTGCGCTCGTCGCCGCCCGCTACAGCACGGATCTGAAGCAGAAATACCAAGCGATGATATCGGATGGAAAACCCGCAAAAGTCGCGCTAACAACCCTCATGCGAAAGCTCATCGAACTGGACAACGCACTCGTTCGACAAGACCGCGAATGGTCGCCAAAAATAGCTTGATCAAGACGGATACTCTAGGGCCTATGGACCGCGCTAGATACCCCGGTTTGATTGCCGCCTCGGCGGACAGGCAGCAGGCGCGCATGTGGTCGTTGTCGTCGCTCCAGTCAGGGTGGACAGTGGTTCCGTGAAGCAATCGCCCTGTCACGGCAGATTGTAGAACCGGGCGGCGGTGTCGTGGAAGACGGCCCCCTGCGCGGGTTCGGGAACGATGGCCGCGTGGGCAGCCAGCACGGCAGCATAGTCGGAATACAACGAATCCACCGGGAAATTCGATCCGAACATGCAGCGCGAGGGTCCGAATTGGTCAAGGCAGGTCTCGATCACGGGGCGCAGGCTGTCCCGGGTCCAGGCATGATCGAACATGCCCAGTCCCGACAGTTTGCAGATGACCTGCGGCCGCTCTGACAGCAGGCGCAGCGCATCGGCCCAGGCGCGCAAGCCGGCGGGGCTGCGGTCATGCGGGCTGCCTGCGTGGCACAGCGCAACGGGCGTGTCCGGCGCGCCGTCGAGCACCCGCGCCATGCCCTCGTAAAGTTCGGGGATCAGTTGCAGATCGAAGGACAGCCCGCGCTCGCCGACATCGCGCAGGCCTTCGGCAAACGCCGGGGTGTCCAGCAGGGCGTTGGTCCCGGTCGCCGCGTCCTCGCCCGGGGCGCGTCCCACGATCTGGCGCACGCCGCGGACGCTCGGCAGGCTCTGCAGCCGGTCCAGCTTGGCGTCGCGCGCCGGGTCCGTCAGATCGCAGAAAGCCACCTGCGCCAATGGCCAGTCAGCGGCGCTGTCGGCGATGCGCTGGACCCACTGTGCCTCGGCCCAGCCGTCCTCGGCACCGACCTGGATGTGAACCGAGGCGCCGATCCCGGCCGCATCGCGCCGAAATTCCTCCAGAAGGTAGTCGCGCTGGATCGGGGCCGGGTTTCCGAAGAAGCGCTCGACCCCCTGCGCCATGAGCCAGGGATAATGCACGGCAGAAAGGTCCCACAGGTGGTGATGTGCGTCGATCTTCATGCGCCGATCTCCGTTGTGCGCGCGAGGATATCAACGCCCTGCGTCTTCCAGAAATGCAGCAGGTCCACGAAGACCCAGTTCTCGGCCAGCTTGTCGCCGTCGCGCCGGTAGATGTCGATGACCCGGAATTCGCCGGGCGCGCCGGTGGCGGGCATTCCCATGAAACCGCCCGTGGGCCGCGCCGTGAAATTCGCCCAGCCGAAGAAGCCGCCGTAGTGCCCTTCTGCCAAGCGGCACAGGTGTGTCGTCTTTGACCGGTCGGTGAAGGCGGACCGAAAGACACCCGAGTGCTGTTGGGCGTAGCGGTCGATCGTATAGGTGGCCCCGATGCCGGTCGGACCCCACCAGACCATGTCGTCATGCCAGCTGCGGGCCAGCTCCTCGGACAGGCCAAGGCCCGAGTCCCATTGCCCGAGATCGGCGATCATGGCGTTGATCAGCGCAAGGGTCGTTTCGCCCTCTTCGGGGGGCTGGGCCGTGGTCAGCAGCCCGTCGTGGGTCATCGGCCCCGGTTGCACCAGTTCGGCCCCGGTTTGCGGCGGAAAGGGGTTCTGACCGGCCTGGACCATGAGGTTCGGAATGTCGAAATACATCGCCGTCTCCGCGATGCGGCCGTCCGCGATGCGGTTGAATTCGCAATAGCGCAGCATGGCGATCTTGCGTGTGGGACGGATACCCAGCCAGGGCGCGTCGAACAGGCCCATCAGGTGCCCCATGGAGACGACCCAGGTGCTGGCGTGGTCATCAATCTCGTTGGTGCCGGCCAGGAAGATGTCCTCCCGCCGCTGGAGCCCGGTCAGGGCGGTCTTGAGCGGGGCCCAGAAGGTTTCGGCGACGGTTTTCGGGCCGGTCAATTCGCCGAACGGGTGGTAGCCACGCCAGATGTAGCCGGGCGTCGTGCAGCCCGCCAGGACCCGTGCGGCCGAATCGGGTTCGGCCGCGTCGAGTGCGGCGTGATATGCCAAAACGATGTCCTTCGCTGCCTGAAAATCTGCCATTGGGACGATATCTTATCCTTGTTTCTGCATACGCTTGCAAAAAGAACTTGCCGAAAGCTGAAACGAGAGTCTAGGGTTCATGCAAACGTATGCAAAATGCGTGCATTCACAGGAGAGGTGACCCGATGGCCGAAATCCAGCTTCGCGGCGTGACGAAACGCTGGGGCAATTTCGTCGGCGTCGATAATTTCGATCTGACGATCGCGGACCGGGAATTCCTCGTGCTGTTGGGGCCCTCGGGCTGTGGCAAGACGACGACCATGCGCATGATCGCCGGCCTGGAAGACCCGACCGAGGGCGAGATAACGGTCGATGGCAAGGTCATCAACGACCTTGAACCCAAGGACCGCGACGTGGCCATGGTGTTCCAGTCCTACGCGCTTTACCCCAACCTGAACGTTTACGAGAACATCCGGTTCCCGCTACGG
>Ga0102929_1002453_pt1 | contig 11024 bp, 9 predicted proteins | sample SalPonR1_B_D2_MG_FD_78510 | JGI IMG/M metagenome (GOLD analysis project Ga0102929, IMG submission 78510) | Salt pond soil microbial communities from South San Francisco under conditions of wetland restoration - Salt Pond MetaG R1_B_D2_MG | ecosystem: Environmental > Aquatic > Marine > Intertidal... | reverse complement strand
GCTACGGCTCGACGTGGTCGCGAAGCTGGCGCAGATGCGCGTCGACCTCGTGCTCAAGCCAATAAATTCGGCCGCCGAGCTTAATCGGCCGGGGCAAGCGACCGGCGGACATGTCTCCGTATAGGGCGCTCCGCGAGCGTCCGCCGAGCTTGGCGCTCAGATTACGGATTGTCAGGTATCGCGGACCGGCCGGGCTGGCATTTTCGATTGGATCGGAAGGCATTCGCAAAAGTCCTCAGCTGTTAAGGCTGGTCACAATTTGCGGTTTTGCGTTCTGCAAGTCGGGGGACTTTTTTACGGAAAATCGTCGACTAGTTCTGGCCGCAGGATGGGGCGACGAGTCAATGACCGTTGCTTGACAATGGAGGAATGACGAAGTTGCAGTCTCGAAACGGAAAAGTTGGCGCGCCCGGCGCGTGGTTCAGACGTCCTCGAAGAGGTCTCGGGCCTCGCGCTCGCCGTTCTTTCGGCCGATGGCCAAAGCTTGTTTTCGCAGCTTGTCGTCCGACCTTACGAACTTCCGAATTATGCTGTTTGCGAAGTTTTGAGGGTCGAAACCGCGTCCCCGATCCTTGGGCATTTCGTTCAAAACAGCTTTGACCGCTGGGTCGTTCAGGTAATTTGGATGGGGAGGTTCAGCATTGACGGCGTTGCTTTGCTTCTCCCTTAGCCGACCGATTACGATTGCAACTGCGTCCGCGGCACTTATGAGTGGGGCGTGTGGTGACGGGCTTTTGTTTCTTGATCGCCTCAACCCGAGGCCCTCGGCAAAGCCGATTAAGCGACATGTGATCCAAGCCCCCCGTTGCTGTTTGTAGCGCCCCTTGCGGCTCTCTTTCGTAGATCCGCTTTGCACGCTGTTTGTCATGCCCTGCAATAAGGCCATTGTTTCATCTAGATCATCGCGCAACGCGTCATCGATCATGCGCAGTTCGGCCAAGGTCACGGCTTCGGGGCGGCCTTCGAAAGCCGACTCGATCTCTGGAGGTGTCAAGAGTTCAATATTAATTCCAGGCGCCATATATTCCCCGATCCGTGTCACCTTTTGGTTTAAGACCTCGACCGCTTCTAAGAGAGCGTCCTGCAAACCCATCAGCTGCCTAAATTTCTTGGCTTGGTTCATTCGGGCAAATCGACTGAATTTCAGGGCATTTTCGGCACTCTCAAGATGCGCAAGGTCAGCGCCGGTATCCATGGTCGTTGGGGATTTTTCAGTATGCTCGCGCAGTTTGCGCATGTCGTCTGACATCTTGTCCCTTAGTCGGGCAAGGCGAAGGTCTTGCTCTACATCTCCCACACGAGCCCCCTGCTCAATTCGTGTGGAACTGCCGATGCGGGCTTCGCGGGAGAGCAGCTTTAATGCCTGCTCTTCAAGCCGGTCCACGATAACTTCGAACTGCTCTGGTGAAACCGCTGGCTTCTTCATGCCTGCCTTTTGCGCGCTGCAATTTCAATGACATGCCCAGAGCTGCCTGTGACATGAGCCCCCCACCGTTCGATCAGCGCCCGCCGTTGCTCGAGAAAGTCAGTCCGGCGATAGGCGCGCACCACGCTACCATCGACCACATGCGCCAGCATCGCCTCCGCCACCTCGTGCGGCGCGTCCGTCGCCTCTGCCAACCATGTTCGCAGCGATGTCCGGAAGCCGTGCGGGCGCGCCTCGAGCCCGCGCCGTTCCATGTGCCGAGAAAGCGTCATGTCACTGATCACGCCGCCCCGCGTGTTCGGGAACAAAAAGCCGTTGCGCGCGAATGGACGTGCAAGATCAACAACACGCTGAGCCTCGCAGGAGAGGGGGACCCGGAAATCCGCGACGGTGTCCACACGCCCTTTCATGTTGCAGGCCGGGATCGTCCAGACGTCTCCCTCGATCTCGTCGAGCCTGAGCTTGCGAAGCGGTCCAGAGCGTACGCCTGTCAGGATCAGGAGCCGCAAGGCCAGGTGCGTCAGATTGGGCTCTTCGAGACTGGCATAAAAGGCCGGCACGTCCACCCAGGACATGGCGGGGATATTCCTGGGTTTGTGTCGGGACTTACCCAGCAACGCCTTGGCTTTGTCCGTCGCCTGCAGATCCACGTCCAGGCCCAGAGCCGCCGCGTGGCGCATGACGATCGAGATCCGGTTCAACGCCTTGCGGGCCGTATCCGACTTTGTGTGCCAGATCGGCGCCAGCGTGTCGCGAATGTCGCGCTGGTCAAGGTCTGTCACGGGCACTTTGCCGAGCTTGGGCAGAACATGAATCGTCAGCGGCGACAGCCACCGTCCCGCTGAGCCGTCGTTCTTCAGTTCAGCCTTTCGCGCCTCGAACGCATCATGGGTCAGCACCGCCAAGGATATGTCCTCGCGCCGTGCAGCGCGCTCTTCAGCAGCGCGTTCCTTGACCGGATCGCGCCCTGAAGCTGCAACGTTGCGCCAGCGCTCGGCCACCTTTCGTGCGTCTGCCAAGCCGAGCGACGGAAATCCGCCCAGGCCCATTTCGCGCCGCCGCCCGTGCACGGTCACGCGCAGCATCCATTGTGCGCCACCGTCGGCGCGCTTGATCAGCCAAAGACCGGCGCCATCACAGTGTTTGCCTGCCGGTGGCGACTTCAGAAACCCCGCTGTCAGCCTGTTCCGTGCTCTCATTTCTCGTCCACCCAAATATACACCCTAGGGTATTGGATAGGACCGAACAGCACAAGACAAGCAAAGACAGACAGGACCAAGTTTTTAAGCCTAAATGTGGCAAATGTGGACAGAGGCGAACTAGCACATACAATATGTGGGTGCCGGCCGCGGGTACCAGAAAGGGGCGCTTCCGCGTGCCTTGATCCTGACATTGAGGACGTGATGCGCGGGGTGGGCTCAGGCCCGGGCGCCGGCGAAGCGGGTTTGCCAGTCGTCGCGCTGGTCGTCGGTGATCTTGGTGAAGAGGTTGTCGGGCACTGTGAAGCCATGGCCGGCCGGAAGCGCCCCGAGTGCTTCTTGCACGTCATTGGGCCAGTCCGCATCGGGGGCATTCATTGCCTGCAACATGGTCGCTGAGGCCCCGGGGATGAAGGGGGCCGAAAGCACCGCGTAAAGCCGGACCAGGTTCAGCGCCAGGCGGATCTGCATGGCAGCTTTGTCCGGGTCTTGCTTGAAAGTGGCCCAGGGCGCGGCCTCTTGCAGGTACTCGTTGCCCACGGCCCAGATGGCGCGCAGTTCGGCGGCGGCCTTGCGGACCTCGATGGCGTCCATGTGCGCCGCGTAGGCGGCAATGCGGCGGGTCAGGTCCTCGACCAGGGCCTGTTCGGGTGCGCCCATCGCGCCGCCCGACGGCACCGCCTCGCCGAACTTCGAGCGGCAGAACTTGGTTACGCGGCTGACGAAATTGCCAAGAACATCGGCCAGGTCCTTGTTGACGCCGGACTGGAAACTTTCCCAGGTGAATTCGGCATCCGCCGATTCCGGCGCGTGCGACAGCAGCCACCAGCGCCAGTAATCCGCGGGCAGGATCTCGAGTGCCTGGTCCATGAAGACGCCGCGCCCGCGCGAGGTGCTGAACTGGCCGCCGTCGTAGTTGAGGTAGTTGAACGACTTGATGTAATCGACCAGTTTCCAGGGCTCGCCCGACCCCAGGATCGTGGCCGGGAAGGACAACGTATGGAAGGGCACGTTATCCTTGCCCATGAACTGGGTATAGGTCACGTCGTCCGCGCCCTTGTCGGTGCGCCACCAACGTTCCCAGTCGTCGCCCTTGCCGGCATCGACCCATTCCTGCCCGCAGGCGATGTATTCGATTGGGGCGTCGAACCAGACGTAGAAGACCTTGCCCTCCATGCCCGGCCAGGGGTCGTCGCCACGCTGCACCGGGATGCCCCAGTCAAGGTCGCGGGTAATGCCGCGATCCTGCAGTCCGTCGCCGTCATTCAGCCATTTCTTGGCGATCGAGGTGGTCAGCACCGGCCAGCCCTCGCGGGTTTCGATCCAGTCTTCCAGCCGGTCTTTCAACTTGGATTGGCACAGGTAGAGGTGCTTGGTCTTGCGCATTTCCAGGTCGGTTGCGCCGGAAATCGTCGAATGCGGGTTGATCAGGTCCACCGGGTCCAGCTGCTTGGTGCAGTTGTCACACTGGTCGCCGCGCGCGGATTCGAAGCCGCACTCGGGGCAGGTGCCCTCGATATAGCGGTCTGGCAGGAAACGGCCATCGGCCTTGGAATACATCTGGGTTTCGCTGACCTCGCGGATCAACCCGGCCTCGTCCAGTTTCCTGGCGAAATGCTGGGTCAGCTTGTGGTTGGCATTGGAGGACGAGCGCCCGAAATGGTCGAAGGACAGGCCGAAGCCCTCGGCGATGTCGGACTGGACCTGCCACATCTCGGCGCAGTAGTCGGCCACCGGTTTACCCGCCTTTGCGGCGGCCAGCTCGGCCGGGGTTCCGTGTTCGTCCGTGGCGCAGAGGAACAGCACCTCGTGCCCGCGCCCGCGCAGGTAGCGCGCGAAGAGATCTGCCGGAAGCTGGCTTCCCACGAGATTTCCGAGGTGCTTGATCCCGTTGATGTAGGGGATCGCCGAGGTGATGAGGTGCCGGGCCATGACGTCTCCCTGTTGATGGGTGTCCGCAGGCCCCGTGTAATCGCTCGGGCCGGGAAGGGCCAGAGGGGGCGTGTCAGTTGCCGGCCTCGTCCCGGTCGCGGCTCCGCCCCAGAAGGCGGCCGATGGTGAAAGAGGTTCGCGGCGCCCAAACGTAGCGCGTGCGCCGGGCCGGGGCGCCCCGCACGCGCATCCGCGCGACACCGAAGACGATCAGGCCTATGTGCCCCAGTGCCACGAAATGGAACATGGCCGCCGGACCGAAATGCTCGATCAGGATCGATGTGGTCCAGGGCGCGGCGATGGCCCCCAGCGCGAAGACGAACATCAGCGCCGCCGACAGTTCGACCCGCTGGTCGGCACTGGCAAAGTCGTGCGCATGAGCGGTGGCCACGGAATAGACCGGGAAGGTGGTCAGCCCGAACAGCGTGGCGGCCAGCAGGATCGCCCCTTCGCCAAGTCCCGCGGCGGACACGGTCACGAGGCAGGCGCCGACAGCGGCCACCGACAGCCAGACCAGCACCCAGCGCCGGTCGAAACGGTCCGCAAGCCAGCCGGTGGGGTATTGCGCCAGCGCGCCGCCTGCGACGAATGCGGCCAGAAACAGGCCGATCCGGCCGGGGTCCAGGCCGACTTCCTGTCCGTAGATCGGGCCGACCATCCGGAAGGAGGCCCCCGAAAGCGCCGCGACCAGCACCCCCGCCACGGCCAGCGGCGACATCTGCCATGCCAGCAAGGGGCGCAGCCGGGTCGCCTCGGGCGTATCGGGCTGGGGCAGCCGGGTCAGTGCCAGCGGTAACAGCGAGGCCACGCAAAGCATGGTCAGAAGGGTATAGGCGACATAGGTCTGAAGGTCGGCCAGCATCCCGATCATCAGTTGCGCGACCAGGCTGCCGCCCATGTCCACCGCGCGGTAGATTCCCATCGTGCGCCCGCGCGTGCTGTTGGTGACCTTGGCCTGCAACCAGGCCTCGATCACCGTGTAGCAGCCCGCGATGCAGATGCCGGTGCCGATGCGCAGCAGCGCCCAGGCCAGAGGGGACTGGATCAGCACGTGGCCCGCCAGCCCGATCGCGCCCATCGCGGTCAATACGGCGAAGGCCCGCGAATGTCCGACATTGCCCATCAGTCGCGGCGCCCACCAGCAACCGATGAAAAACCCCACGAAATGCGCCGAGCCAAGGAACCCCACCTGTGCCCGGGTGAACCCGGCGCCGAGTCCGGTCAGCGCGTCCAGCGGCCCGACGCCACCCGAGGACAGCTGCAACAGAAGCGCCGAGAGCAGAAGCGCGGCGAAGGAAACGATCATGCGCATGGGATCATCCTGGGCCGGGGCGGGGCGGCACTGTTGTCGCTATGCGACAGGCGTGGTCGCCGATGATACGCGGGGCGGGGAATGGCCGGGCCTGAATCGCTTGTTGCTGGGTGTCATTAAGCTATCGTCGCCGCGACACGAGGAACAGAGCGAACAAGGGGACGGAACATGAACAGGTTGGAACTGGGCCGCACGGGGATCGCGGTCAGCGACTGGTGCCTTGGCACCATGACCTTCGGTTCGCAGACGCCGCAGCACGACGCCTTTGCGCAGATGGACATGGCGCTGGAGGCGGGGATCGACTTCTTCGATACCGCCGAGATGTATCCGGTGAACCCGGTGCGCCCTGAAACCGTCGGCACCTGCGAGGAAATGATCGGCCGGTGGTTCGCGGCCAGCGGCAAGCGCGATCGGGTGGTGCTGGCCACCAAGGCGGGCGGCGACAGCCGCATGATCCGCGATGGCGAAGGGTATGGCCCCGATAACATCGAGATGCTGATCGATGACTCGCTGCGCCGCCTTGGCACCGACTGGATCGACCTCTACCAGCTGCACTGGCCCATGCGCGGGTCCTACATGTTCCGCCAGAACTGGACCTTCGATCCCTCTGGTCAGGACCGTGAGCGGACCATGGACCACATGGCCGGTGTCCTCGAAGGGCTGGAGCGGGCGCGCAAGGCCGGCAAGATCCGCGCCTTCGGCATGTCCAACGAAAGCGCCTGGGGCTGCACCCGCTGGATCGACCTGGCCGAGCAGCTCGGCGCGCCGCGCATGGCCAGCGTGCAGAACGAATACTCGTTGCTCTGCCGTCTTTATGACACCGACATGGCCGAGATGGCGGTGAACGAGGACGTGACCCTGCTGTCCTTCTCGCCGCTGGGCGCCGGACTGCTGACGGGAAAGTACCAGGGCGACGTGACGCCCGCCGGGTCGCGCCGCGACGGGGGCAACGCCAGCCTTGGGGGCCGCATGACGCCGCGCGTGCTGCCGGCGGTGCAGGCCTATCTCGACGTGGCGGCGAAACACGGGCTGGACCCGGTGCACATGGCCATGGCCTGGCAGCGCACGCGGCCCTTCCCGGTGTCGGCGATCTTCGGGGCGACGACGCGCGCGCAGCTGGAGCACATGCTGGCGGGCGACGCGATGACCCTCTCCGAGGCGGTACTGGCCGACATCGACGCCGCCCATCGCGCCTATCCCATGCCCTATTGAGGCGACATTCCCGCTCGCGGGGGCTATGCTGATCCGCGAGTCGGGCTCTTGCAGCGGAGGCGAGCAATGACACGCGGTTTGACTGTGCTGGCGGTGCTTCTGGCGCTGGGCGCCTGCGACGAGGCCGCCATGACGGGTGGCGCGGGCGGCATGCGCGAATACATCGTGCTCGGGTCGAGCATGAGCTTCGAGCAGTGTCGTGCCCGCGGCGGGCTGATCATCCGCGACCGGGGCAGCTCCATGGTGGCCTGCGATCCACGTGTGGTGGGCGAGCCGGTGCCGCCGGATGAATTCGATCACCCCGACAGCCCTGTACCCCAGCCCGCAAACGGGTCCACAGGGGGCGAGGCGGGCTGATCACGCCGCCCGAGTGGTCCCATCGCCGGTCAGATCCGTCCAGGCCCCGTACTGCGTCAGGAAGACCTTGCCGCCCAGTTCGTCGAGGAAATGCGACCTGCGCAACCGGTCCATCACCGGGCCCTTGACCTCTGACAGGTGCAGCCGGATGCCCAGGTCCTTGAGGCGCGTGTTGATCGCCTCGAGGCTTTCCAGCGCGGACATGTCGACCTCGTTGATCGCGGTGCATTGCAGGATCACGTCGGACAGACCGCAATCCTCTGCCACCCGGTCGTAGAGGTAGTCTTCCAGGAAGCGCGCATTGGCGAAATAGAGGCTTTCGTCGACACGCAGAGTGATGACGCGCGGATGGGTCTCGACCTGGTGGCGGCGGATATTGCGGAAATGCTCGGTCCCCGCGACAAGGCCGACCTCGGCCACGTGGGGTTTCGATGTCTTGTAGAGATGCAGCGCGATGGACAGGATCACGCCCGCGCTCACCCCGGTTTCCACACCGAAGCCGAGGGTCAGCAGGATGGTGGCCAGCACGGCGGCGAAATCGGCGCGCGAATAGGTCCAGGCCCGCTTGAGGATGGACAGGTCCACGAGTGACAACACGGCGACGATGATCGTGGCCGCCAGCGTGGCCTTGGGCAGGAAATAGATCAGCGGGGTCAGGGCGACCGCGGCGATGGCCAGACCGATGGCGGTGAAGGCGCCGGCCGCGGGTGTCTCGGCGCCGGCGTCGAAATTAACCACCGAACGTGCGAAACCGCCGGTGACCGGGTAGCCGCCGGTGAAGGCCGCGCCGAGATTGGCCGCGCCAAGGCCGATCAGCTCCTGGTTCGGGTCGATGCGCTGGCGTTTCTTGGCGGCCAGCGTCTGGGCCACCGAGATTGATTCCACGAACCCGATGATCGAGATCAGCAGCGCGGGCATGAACAGTGCGCGGATCAGGTCCCAAGAGGTGTCGGGCAGCGTGAAGGGCGGCAGGGCCTGCGGCACGGCACCGACGATCTGCACGCCGGCCGTGTCCAGCCGGAACACCCCGGCCAGCAGCGTGGTGACGACGACGGCGGCGACCGGCCCTGCCTTGGTCAGGATGTCCGCCAGCCGCGGGCCCAGCCCCGCGTTCAGCAGCAGCGGCTTGAGCCCCTTGCGCACCCAGAACAGGAACCCGGTGGCCGCCGTGCCGATGGCCAGAGTGATCCAGTTGATCTGCGACAGGTTGTGGAACAGGCTTTCCAGCAGGTGGGGCAGGGTATGCCCCGAGGCGTCGATCCCGAGGACACTCGACAGCTGGCTGGTGGCGATGAGGATACCGCTGGCGGTGATGAACCCCGCGATCACGGGATGCGACAGGAAGTTGGCCAGAAAGCCCAGGCGCAGGACACCCAGCGTCAGCAGCATCGCTCCCGACAGTCCCGCCAGCGTCAGCGCAGCGGTGGCATAGCCGGCGGTGCCCTGCTGGGCCACCTCGCCGATGGCGGCGGCGGTCATCAGCGAGACAACCGCGACCGGACCCACGGCCAGGGCGCGGCTGGTACCGAAGACGGAATAAAGCATGATCGGCACGATCGAGGCATAGATCCCGGCCTCGGGCGGCAGCCCGGCCAGCAGCGCATAGGCCAACGACTGCGGGATCAGCATGATGGTGACGATCACCGCCGCGATCAGGTCGTTTGACAGGGCGTTGCGGTCATAGGCGCGACCCCAGGTCAGGATCGGCAGGTATCTGGACAATGCGCGCATCACGGGGGCCTTTTCGAAATCGGAAAGCGCCGACGGGGCAGGGGAACCCCGCCGGCCATGAGGGTGGACCCGGTAAAAGGGTCCGCAGGGTCAGGGGGTCAGCTGGCGCTGACTTTTTCAGGGCGGGCCAGCCATTCGCGGCCCCGGAGCATGGCGCGCCAGTAGACGGGCGGCAGCACCTGTTCCTTGAGCAGCCAGGCCAGGCGCGAGGGTTTCTGGCCGTTTATTATCCACTTGGGGAACGAGGGCAGCAGGGTGCCGCCATAGCCGAACTCGGCCAGGACGATCTTGCCCTTTTCCACTGTCAGCGGGCAGGAGCCGTAGCCGTTGTATTGCAGCTGCGGCCCGTGTCCGTCGATATCGGCCAGCACGTTGGCGGCGACCACCGGGGCCTGCATCCGCGCGGCGGCAGCGGTCTTGGCGTTGGGAGCGTTCATCACGTCGCCCAGCGCCCAGATGTTGTCGAACTCCTTGTGGCGTAGCGTGGCCTGGTCCACGTCGACCCAACCGGCGGCATCCGCGAGCGGCGAAACCCGGATGAAATCCGGCGCGGTCTGCGGCGGCGTGACATGCATCATGTCGAAATCGACGGTGACTTCGCGGTCTTCCTCGTCGGGCGCGTTGACCTTGAATGTCGCCTTTTTCGCGGGGCCATCCACGGCCACGAGGTTGTGGAAGAAATTGAGTTTCGCACCGTAGCGTTCAACATAGCTTTCCAGCGCCGGGACATAGTCCTTGACCCCGAAGAGCACGCCGCCCGCGTTCATGAACTGGATATCGATCTTGTCCAGAACGCCCATTTCCTCCCAGTTGTTGGCCGACAGATACATGGCCTTCTGCGGCGCGCCCGCGCATTTGATCGGCATGGGCGGTTGGGTGAAAAGGGCACGCCCCTCTTTCAGGTCCTTGACCAGCTCCCAGGTATAGGGCGCAAGGTCGTAGCGGTAATTCGAGGTCACGCCGTTCTTGCCAAGCGTGTCCACCAAGCCGTCAACCGCGCTCCAGTCGAGCTTGAGCCCCGGCGCCACGATCAGCCGGTCGTATTTCACCACACGGCAGCCGTCGAGCACGACAGCGTTGTCCTTGGGTTCAAAGGCGGCGACGGCGGACTTGAGCCAGTGCACGCCCTTGGGAATCAGGCTGCCCATGGTCTTGGCGGTCGTCGAGGCATCGAAGACACCGCCGCCCACCATGGTCCAGCCAGGCTGGTAGTAGTGGATGTCGGCGGGGTCGATGAGGGCGATTTCCAACCCCTGGCGGCGCTGCAGGATCGAGGCAGCCGCGGCCACGCCTGCCGCCCCGCCGCCGACGATCACCACGTCGTACTTGGCGTCGCCCGTATCGGTGGGTGTCTTGCCGCCGTTGACGATGCGGCGCACGACCCCGGCCATGTCATAGCCGGCCGCCTTGGTCTTCGACAGGATCTCGCTCGGGTCCAGCCGGTCCGCGCTGGCCAGCGACCAAAGCGTGGCCGACCGGGTGCCGGTCCGGCAATAGGCCAGGACCGGGCCCGGCAGCTCGGTCAGCGCGGTGCCGAAATCCTCGGCATCCGCGTCGCTGACCTTGCCGGCCACGATGGGCAGGTAACGGGCCTCAAGACCGACCTTGTTCGCCGCCGCCTCGATCTCTTCGAAGGTGGGCTGGTCGGCCGCTTCGCCGTCGGGGCGGTTGCAGATGATCGCGCGATAGCCCGCTTCCTTGATGGCCGTCAGTTCATCGGGGCAGACCTGCGGACTGACCGTGATCGCGTCGGTGATGGTCTTGAATTCCATTGTCCTCTCCTTGCAGTCGGGGCGCGGTCTCGGGTCGGCTTACAGACCGTTGACAGGCACCTTGAGCATCGGGTTGCCGTCCT
>Ga0102929_1002451_pt1 | contig 11025 bp, 8 predicted proteins | sample SalPonR1_B_D2_MG_FD_78510 | JGI IMG/M metagenome (GOLD analysis project Ga0102929, IMG submission 78510) | Salt pond soil microbial communities from South San Francisco under conditions of wetland restoration - Salt Pond MetaG R1_B_D2_MG | ecosystem: Environmental > Aquatic > Marine > Intertidal... | reverse complement strand
CCTCCCTTCATGTCCATCAGTCCAGGACCATAGCAAATATCGCCCTCACGGCGGAACGGGAGCGTGCTCAGCGTGCCGACGGGGTGCACGGTGTCCATGTGCCCCAGCAGAAGAATGCCCCCCTCACCCGCCCGCGGATGCGGCATCGTGGCCCGCACACTGTCCCCCAGCCCCTCGCGGCCGGGGACCCGTTCAACGCGCGCACCGAGCGTCGCCAGATCATGCTGAACGAGATCCATCATGCGATTGACGGCGACCGCGTCGAACGTCGGGCTTTCGTTCTCGATCCAGGGGCGCAGGCCGCGCAGCATCTCTTCGGCGTCAAAGGGCAGAGTAAGGGGATCTTGTGTCATCATCTCTTCCAATCCGGGGCTGGGGGTCAGCTTCGCAGTATCGCGACCAATGTCACGACACAAAGGCCGCCCAGCAATAGAACAAGCCCGACCAGCCCACCGATGGGCCGCGTCGGCTGGGCCACACGGCAATTCGGGCAATGGGTCGATTTTCGATCCAGTGCGAAGCCGCAATTCAGGCAATGGGTCTTGTCCGTCATATCAGCCTAAATGCTGTTGACCGAGGCGCGTGAACACGTCGATACAGGGCGCCATGAGCGCCGTTTCACAGTATTCATCGGTTTGATGTGCCATGGCCATCGCGCCCGGCCCCATGATCAGCGTCGCCGGATCGCCCATGGCGGGTTTGAGCACCGAGGCATCCGTAAAGTAGGTCGCGGCACCGACCGAGGGCTCGACACCTGTCACGTCCTGAACCACGGAAAACACCTCCTGCATCCAAGGTGTCTGCGGATCGGTATAGACATGATCCATGTCGGTCAGAGTGTCGATCTCGACATCTTCGGCCAAAAGCGCGGCAAGCTGTGCCCTGATCTGGGCGTTGCTCTGCCCGACGGTCGAGCGGATGTCGACCCCCACGCGTGCGAGGTCGGGCACCGAGTTGACATTCATGCCGGCATTCATGTTGCCGATGTTCAGCGACGGTCCCCCCATGACCGGATGCGCCGCCACTCCGAAGTCGAACCGCCGCAGCGCATCGATGGATTTGCACGCAGCAAAGATGGCGTTCACCCCCTTCTCGGGCATCGAGCCATGCGCCGTCACGCCCTTGTGCACCAGAGACAGCCAGAGCGCGCCCTTATGCCCGACAAAGGGGCGGTTGTCGGTGGGCTCCGCGACGATCAACGCCTCGCATGTTCCCAGAATATCCGGGCGCTCCGCGAGAGCCAGCACGCCCTCGCATCCGGTTTCCTCGCCTGCGCTGAAAATGAGCTTTACCTCTGACCGCCGAACCGGCTCATGCGAGAGCCTCAGACCGGCCATGATCGCCGCAGCGACCCCACTTTTCATGTCTGACGTCCCACGCCCATATAGCCGTCCATTCCTGATTTCACCGGCGAAGGGATCGACGTTCCAAGCCGCCTGCCCCAGAGGCACGGTGTCCAGATGGCCGGAATAGACAATGGACCCCCGCGAAACCGGTTCGGTCGCAGGCAGTGTCGCAATCAGGTTGGGACGTTGAGATTGCCAGTCATGCCAAGTGATCTCGAACCCGGCAGGCTCCAGCAGCGCGGCGATGAACTTGGCGCAATCGGCCTCGTTTCCCGGTGGGCTGATGGTATCGAATGCGATCAGCTTGCGGGTCAGGTCAAGCCCGGTCATATCAGTCATTACGGCCTCCGGATAGGTGACGGGTCAACGAAGATGGCACGCGGCCATATGCCCGGGTGCGACCTCCTTGAGTTCAGGTTCTTCATGAAAGCAGCGATCCACCGCAAACGGGCAACGGGTGTTGAAGTTGCAGCCCTTCGGTGGGTTCAGCGGGCTTGGCACGTCGCCCTTGAGGACGGTGCGGCTCTTGCGCTTGCGCGGGTCGGGGACCGGCACCGACTCCAGCAAGGCCTCGGTATAGGGATGCTGCGGTGAGCGGAACAGGCTCTGCTTGTCCGTGATCTCCACCAGTTTGCCGAGATACATCACACCTATGCGGTGACTGATATGCTGAACAATCGCCAGATCATGGGCAATGAAGAGATAGGACAGCCCAAGGTCCTCCTGCAGGTCCATCATCAGGTTGATCACCTGCGCCTGAACGGAAACATCAAGCGCCGATACCGGTTCATCCGCGATGATGATCTCGGGGTTGAGCGCGAGGGCGCGTGCGATCCCCAGCCTTTGGCGTTGGCCGCCTGAGAACTCATAGGGAAAGCGATGCATCGCATCCTGCCGCAGGCCGACACGCGCAAAAAGATCGGCCACCTTCTCGCGCCGCTCGGCGGCCGAGAGGTTGCCATAATTGCCCAATGGCTCGCCGACGATGTCACCGGCGCGCAGTCTCTGGTTCAGCGAGGCATATGGATCCTGGAAGATCACCTGCATCTGTTGGCGATAAGGATGCATCTCGCGGCGCGAGACGGTGGTGATGTCGGTGCCTTTGAGAAGTATCTGACCGCTGGTCGGGTCCTCGAGACGCAGAATGACCTTTCCGGTCGTGGACTTGCCGCAGCCGGATTCGCCCACAATGCCCAGAGTTTCACCCGCATGCACCTTGAAAGATACGCCGTCCACGGCATAGACCCGCGCGGTTTCGCGGTTCCGGATCCCGCCATGGATCGGGAAATGCTTTGTCAGGTTCCTGACTTCTAGAAGAGGAGGGTCGGAGTTCACGGTCATAAGGTCCAGTCCGGCAGGTTCTTGCTTTCCCAACAGGCGGCAACATGGTTGGGCTTTTTGGTCTCGAGCGGCGGATATTCGGCGCGGCAATGATCCGTCGCAAAGCTGCAGCGTTCCGCAAAGGTGCAGCCGTCCGGCAGGTTGGTCAGCGCAGGCACGATGCCCGGAATTTCCGACAGGCGCTCGGTTCGCGCCCCCGAGAAATCGCTGGTCAAACGCGGCACCGACCGCATCAACCCCCGCGTATAGGGATGCTGCGGGTTCTCGAATATCTCAGTCACATCCGCCTCTTCGACCTTGCGCCCGGCATACATCACCAGCACCCGGTCAGCCATTTCCGCAACCACGCCCAGATCGTGGGTAATCAGGATGATCGCAGTTTTCATCTTGTCGCGGATTTCCTCCATCAGCCCGAGAATTTGCGCCTGAATGGTCACGTCGAGCGCCGTTGTCGGCTCATCCGCGATCAGCACCGACGGGTTGCATGACAAGGCCATGGCGATCATCACACGCTGCCGCATGCCCCCCGACAACTGGTGTGGATATTCACCAAGCCGCCGACGCGGTTCGGGAATATGCACGAGATCGAGCATCTCGACCGCATGGTCCATCGCCTGTCTCTGTGACAGTCCCTGATGCAGCATGATCGCCTCGGTCAATTGATCGCCGATGCTGAGCACGGGATTGAGCGACGACATCGGATCCTGAAAGATCATCGAGATTTCATTGCCCCTGATCTTGCGCATCTCGTCATCGCTGGTCCTGAGCAGGTCACGACCCTTGAACAGGATCTTGCCACTGGCGAACCGCGCCGGTGGTCGCGGCAAAAGCTGCATCACAGAGAGTGACGTGATCGACTTGCCGCAGCCGGATTCACCCACCACGCCCAGGATCTCGCCCGGCTTTACCGTGAAGCTCAAACCGTCCACGGCCTTCACGACGCCGTCGCGCGTGTCGAAATAGGTCCGCAGGTCATCAACCTCCAGCACGGGTTCAGTCTGATCCTGAACAGACATTTCGCGGTCTTCGAGAGCGGTTTCTCCGGTCATGTTCTCAGACCCTTCTCTGCATGCGGGGATCAAGCGAGTCGCGCAGACCGTCGCCGAAGGTGTTTATCGCGAACACCGTCAGCGCGAGAAACGCACCCGGGTAGAGGATGATCCCGACAGTCTGGAAAAAGAACATGCGTCCCTCGGCCATGATGTTGCCCCAACTGGGAATTTCCGGCGGGGTGCCCGCCCCGACAAAGCTCAGATACGCCTCGAAAATCACCGCCTGCGCGCAGATATATGTGGCCTGCACGATCAGCGGCGGGATGGTGTTGGGCAGGATGTGACGGATCAGGATGCGTGGCGTAGACGTCCCGCAGGCGATCGCCGCCTGCACATAAAGCTGGTCACGCAGCATCAGAACCACGGATCTCACGAGGCGCACGACGCGCGGAATTTCCGGGATCGTCAGCGCAAGAATGACGTTCGGCACGCTGCTGCCCCAAAGCGCGACAAGCGCTATCGCGAGAAGAATCGACGGGATCGACATGAGCGCGTCCATCAGGCGCATGATCACCGCATCGACCGACCGGATGAACCCGGAAACCAGCCCGATCGCCAGACCGAATGACGTCGCCAGGGTCGCCACCGACAATCCGACGACCAACGACACCTGACCGCCGTGAAGCACCCGGCTGAACAGGTCGCGGCCATACATGTCGGTGCCGAAGAATGCCTCGGATGACGGCGGTTGCAAGCGGTTGCGCGGGGCCTGCTGCATCGGATCGGGCAGCCCCAGCCAGGGCGCGAGAAACGCGAGCCCGGCCATCAGCAACAGGACCGCCATGCCGAACAGCATCGTGGGATTGCGGCGAAACGCCTCCGCGACAACCCCGATCCGGTGCTTCAGGCGCGCGCCGAACGACAATTCCTGGACTTCCAAGCTCATGGGAACACCCTTTGAATTCTGAAGAACCGGCTCAGTACCGGATGCGCGGATCGAACAGCACGTAGGTCAGGTCGATCAGCAGATTGAGCAGCACGTAGGTGAATGAAAACACCAGAATGACACCCTGAATGACCGGATAATCGGTGCGCAGAACGGCATCGACCGTAAGGCGGCCAAGACCGGGAATGGCAAACACGCTTTCGGTCACCACCACTCCGCCGATCAACAGCGCAACGCCGAGGCCGATGGTCGTGCTGATGGGAACCATCGCATTCTTCAGCGCATGCTTGACCAGCACCTTTCGGGTGGCCAGCCCCTTTGCATAGGCGGTGCGCACGTAATCCTCGTTGAGAACTTCGAGCATGGTGGCGCGCGTCATCCGTGCGATCAGCGCCATGTAGACCGCCCCAAGGGTCAGCGCGGGCAGCGTGATATGCGACAGAAAGCCGGGCACGCTTTCAAGGATGCTGGTGTAACCCTGCACCGGGAACCAGCCAAGCGTGCGCGACCCACCAAGGATCAGAAGATAACCGATCACGAAAACCGGCACGGAAAACCCGAAGACCGCGAGGGTCATGACCGCACGGTCGATCCATGTGCCGACCTTCCACGCCGCGATCACGCCAAGCGGGATGGCAAGGCTGATCGCGATGATCATCGTGCAGAGCGTCAGCATCAGCGTCGGCTCGACCCGTTGGCCGATCAGCTTGGTGACCGGCAAGCCGGAATAGATCGACTGGCCCATGTCGCCTTGCAGCAGGTTGATCAACCAGCCTCCGAACTGGATATATAGTGGGTCGTTGAGACCAAGTTGCTCGCGGATCTTGTCGACCTGATCCTCGGTCGCGAAATCACCTGCGATGATGACCGCCGGGTCACCCGGGCTCAGGTGCAGCAACATGAACACGAACACCGCCACGATGGCCATGATCGGGATGGTCGCGAACAGTCTGCGAAGGATGTAGGCATACATTTGGAACCGGCCCTATTCATGAAAAGGCGGCGCGACCGATTGCGCGCCGCCCCCAATGGCGTTCGTCACTCGACCGAGATGTTCCAGAAGAACGGAACCGGTGCTTCAAGTACGCCTTTGACGTTGTCGCGGAAGGCCGTCGGCTGATAGTACTGGCCGGTCGGGATATAGGGCACAAAATCGTAGAGTTCGGCCTGCAATTCCTCGACAATCGCCTTCTGCTTTGCCGGGTCGGTTTCTCTAGCAAATGCGTTGCGAAGGTCTTCGATCTTCTGGTTCTCCGGCCAACCGAACCACGCCGTGTCACCCGATGCCGCGACCGAGATGTTGGTGATCGGGTTCAGCTGGTCCGCGGCCAGCCACCAGGTCGGGAAGATGTTCCAGCCACCGTCTTCGGGCGCTTCGCGCACCGCGCGGCGCGACGTCATCGTGGCCCAGTCCATGGCGACCAGCCTCACGTTCATCCCGATCTCGCGCAGCGCCTGCGCCGTCACCAGCGATTGCCCATGCGCAACCGGAATATCCGTCGGATCAAGAATCAGGACCTCGCGACCGTCATAGCCCGACTCGGCCAGAAGCGCCTTGGCCTTCTCGATATCCTTGCCGCGCAAAGCCTCGCTGCCGACATCGGTCTCGTAGGGGCCGCCACACATGAAGTAAGCACCACAGAACTCTTCGAAATACTTCGGATCGCCCATGATCGAGTACATGTAGTCGGCCTGTTCAACCGCCCAGAGGGCCGCCTGCCGGGCCCGTTTGTCATCGAAGGGCGGATACTTGAAGTTGAAGCGGATCACGCCTTGTGTCCCGAGCGGATCGACCGTCTCGACATTGATCGAAGGATCGGACTGGATCATCGGCAACAGGTCAACTGCGGGCTGTTCATAATAGTCGACCTCACCGGCCAAGAGCGCCTGGCTCGCCGTCGCGGCATCGGGAATGTAGCGCCATTCCACCCTGTCCACATTGGCCACCTTGCCACCCGCCGCATAGCTGGCGGGCTCATCGCGGGGCACGTAATCCTCGAATTTCTCGTAGACGACCTGATTGCCCGGCTGCCATTCATCCGCCACGAAACGGAACGGACCCGAGCCGATGATTTCCTCAACCTGAGCATTGGGGTCGGTATCCGCGAGACGCTTGGGCATGATGAACGGCACGTTCGAGGAAATCTTGCCCAAGGATTGCAGGACAAGGCCGTAGGGTTCGGACAGCGTCAGGACAACTGTCTTGTCGTCCGCCGCTTCTATACTCGATGTCACGCGCATCAGCTTTTGGCCCATGCCGTCGCGGGCCCCCCAACGCGTGATCGACGCGACGACGTCTTCCGCCGTCACCGGCGCGCCGTCGTGGAACTGCAGGCCGTCACGCAGCGTGATCGTGTAGGTCAGACCATCGTCGCTGACCTCGTGACCGGCCGCCATCTGCGGTTGAACCTCAAGGTTCTCGTCGAGTGCGAAAAGCGTGTCGAAAACGAGGTATCCGTGGTTTCGGGTGATATAAGCCGTCGTCCAGATCGGATCGACATTGCGCAAATCGGCGTGCGGCACGATCTTGAGCACCGACTCGGCGTTCACGGGAACGGCGGCGGCCATCAGTCCGGCAACGGCGATCGGCGTCGATAGCGCCGCCGTTCGTGCGGATTTCTTGATTGCGTCTGCAAGTGCAGTCATGGGCATTGGTAACTCCCTGGGTTTGCGTTGTCCGGTGGCGGCCTCGCCGTCATCGTCGTCAGCAGCTTTGTTGGCACGTCGACTTTCTTTGCGCCGACATGCCTCAGCGTAAGCTCAGAGAGGGGCGCGATGCAAGTATCTTGCATCGTGCGACTTCGCAGACCTGCAAAAATGGGTATGTTTCAATGTAAGTGATGCCTTATTCGGCAACGCGAGTCATAAACCGACCGCAAAATCACAAAACAGGGAGACGGTGCCGCATGATTGGAGACAGGATCAAATCGCTTCGCAGAGTGCGCAAGTTGACGCTAAAGCAACTCGCGGATCAGGTCGGAATCTCGGAAGGTCACATGTCCAAGATCGAGAACGACAAGACCCAGCCCTCTGTCGGCGTCTTGCACAAGATCACCCAATCCCTGGATGTCACGATCGGTCTTTTGTTCAATGAAAAGAACGGCCACGAGCAACCCGTCTCACGCGCCGGAGAGCGACCCGTGATCGACCTAGACCCGGTCCGTCGCGGCACGGGCATCAGGCTGGAACGGATCATTCCCCATTCGCAGGATCACATTCTGCAATGCAATATCCATATCATCGAACCGGGCGGTTCGAGCGAGGATCACATCCAGCATGTCGGCGAGGAAGTGGGATATGTCCTCGACGGGGAACTTGATCTGTTTCTGGACGACGACGTCTACCATCTGAGCAAGAATGATTCGTTTCACTTCAATTCCAGCCGCAAGCACGCTTACCGGAACCCCGGCACGGCGCAGACCCGCATTCTCTGGGCCAACACCCCGCCCACCTTCTGAAGACGGGTCATGTCCACCGCCCGGTATGCTGCCTTGTTGGATAATGGCCTGCCTTCGACGCAGCAGGTCGAACGCGGGATTTGAAACACCCGGGCCCTGCCCCGGCTCAGCCGCCTAACTCCGGATAACCTCCGCCGTCTCGACCACCGCATGCATCAGCACATCGGTTGCCGCCCTCGCCCAGTCTGGCGTGATCTCTTCCGCTTCGTTATGCGACAGCCCATCCTTGCACGGGCACATGATCATGGCCGTCGGATAGATACTATTGATACGGCACGCATCATGCCCCGCCCCCGAGATGACATCCATATGCGCATGCCCGAGGCGGTCTGCGGCATCGCGAATGCGTTCTACGAGCTTTGGATCAAAGGCAGGGGGGTCAAAGGCTCCGACGATCTCGGCACTGAACTTGACGCTGATATCGGCACAAAGACCCGGCGCCGTCTCGTTCAGCTCCGTGACCATCGCCTCCAGCGTCTCAAGCACGTGGCTTCGGAAATCGACGGTGAAGACCACCTTTTCGGGAATGATGTTGCGGCTGTTGGGATAGACATCGATATGGCCGATCGCACCAACCGCGTTCGGTTGATATTGAAGGGCTATTTCATGAACCAACTCGGTGATCCGCGCCAGGGCGCGCCCTGCATTGCGGCGCATATACATCGGCGTTGATCCGGTATGCTGTCCCTTGCCGGTGACGGTACATTCGATCCAGCGCAGCCCCTGCCCGTGCGTGACCACTCCGATCGGCTTTCCTTCTTCCTCAAGAATCGGGCCCTGCTCGATGTGCAATTCAAAAAACGCATGCATTTCGCGGGCACCTGCGGGTTCGGAGCCTTTCCAGCCGATCCTCTGCAACTCATCGCCGAACCGCTTGCCCGCAGCATCTGTGCGGTCATAGGCCCAATCCTTGCCGAGTACCCCGGCGAAGACGCCGGAGGCCATCATCGCCGGCGCAAAGCGCGATCCCTCCTCGTTGGTCCAATTGGTCACGACGATCGGGTGCTTGGTTTGGATGTCCAGATCATTCAGGGTGCGGATGATCTCCAGCCCGGCCAGCACGCCCAACACACCGTCATACTTGCCGCCCGTCGGCTGCGTATCGAGATGGGACCCGACATAGACCGGGCGCGCATCCGGATCAGCGCCTGCCCGGTGCGCGAACATGTTGCCCATATCGTCGACCCCGACGGTACAGCCTGCCGCCTCGCACCATTCCTGAAAAACAGCGCGGGCCTGACCATCCTCGTCGGTCAATGCCTGCCGGTTATTGCCCCCCGCGACACCGGGACCGATTTCGGCCATATCCATCAGGCTTTGCCAAAGCCGTTCGCCATTGCTCATCAGGTTTTCACCGCTTGCCATCGTCGCACCATCTCTTTCAGAGTTCTGAATTTCCAGGCTAGCATGCGTAAAAAGGTAAGAAGAACAATGTCAAAATGACCGTGCGGACAAACGCGCCATCTGACATCAGCACCATTGGGGCAAGTTCACCACCATGCCCGTCACGACGACCGCCTCGACTGTCTTAGCCACGGCCCCCACGAGCGTCGTCCGGTCTCTTCGACGTCCATTTGCGGGTGGCAACACCATGGAGCTATGAGCGCGCGGCGATAAATATAGTAAAAGACTGCAAGGACATCTTCATGCTGATATTGGCCAAGACGGGATGCAATCGGCTGATGCCTGTTTGGCGGTTGGGCAATTATGTCAGATGAATAAATCCTTTGAGCTTTTCCCCTCGTGCCGAACCACAAGGCCACCTCGGCCCATTTATCCCTCATTCATCGCGATCCTGATCGGCGTTTGCCAATCCGCCCGAACGCCGAAGTCGGACCGTCGGGCCCTGTACGTTCAAATATTCGACCTCGGCGGTGTTTTGTGACAATATGAGACCTGATCATTGCGATTGATTTGAGCGGAGCGGAATTTTGAGCCTTTCGTTTTCACAAGAAACCCGTCGTGGCAGGTTGAGCACGGCGCTCGGCGGCGACAAGCTGGTGCTGTTGCGGATGGATGGGACCGAACGGCTTGCGGGCCCCTTCGAATGGCGCATCGAGGCGCTCTCGACCGCCCCCGACATCGATCTCGACGCGCTGCTTGGCACCCATGCCACCGTCGAGGTGGAGATGTCGCAGGGCAGCCGATATTTCGACGGTATCGTCTGCGAGGCGACGCTCGCAGGCTACACGGAGAACGGCGTGCGCTACGATCTGGTGCTGCGGCCCTGGCTTCATCTTGCCGGGCTGCGACGCAACCACCGCATCTTTCACAACATGACCGTCAGCGAAATCGTCGAAGAGGTGCTGTCAGACTACAGCGACCTCGGCGCGCCACACCTCGCCAACCGGCTGATGGACGACTATCCTCCGCTCGAATACACCGTCCAGTACGGCGAGAGTGACGCCGATTTCGCCTGCCGCCTGATGGAGCGTTTCGGCATCAGCTGGATGTTCGAACACCAGGCCGACACCCACACGCTGGTCATGGTGGACGATACCATCAACCTGCCCGAGATCGACGGCGGAAGCCGCCCGTATCGTGGCGTCGACGGCCATCATATGGCCGACGAGGAGCATTTCAGAGAATGGCGGGGCGGGGCCCGCGTGACGACCGGCACGGTCAAACTCACCGAGTACAACTTCAAGACCCCGCGCGTGGCACAGGATGTCAGCCACATGGGCGATGCCCAGCACGCCGAGGGCGATATCGAGAGCTTCGACTGGCCGGGTGACTATCTCGACCCGGGCACCGGATCGAACGTGGCGCGCAAGCGGCTCGAGGCAGAGCGCGGACAGGCGAGCCGGCACTATGCCACCGGCGATGTGCCGGGGCTTGGGGCCGGTGTCTGCGTGACGCTCGACGGCGACGAGGTCAAGGGCGCCACCGGCAGACGTTTCGTCTGCCTGCGAACCGAACACAGCTACCGCTCGCAGGCCTAT
>Ga0102929_1002445_pt1 | contig 11039 bp, 6 predicted proteins | sample SalPonR1_B_D2_MG_FD_78510 | JGI IMG/M metagenome (GOLD analysis project Ga0102929, IMG submission 78510) | Salt pond soil microbial communities from South San Francisco under conditions of wetland restoration - Salt Pond MetaG R1_B_D2_MG | ecosystem: Environmental > Aquatic > Marine > Intertidal... | reverse complement strand
TAAAAATATCCAAACAAACTGATATTCCTGTTGTGGCTACAGCTGATATTCATTATCCAGAAGAAAAAGATGGTGAAGCCCAGGATGTACTTTTGTGTTTACAAACAAAAAAGAAAATAAAAGACCAAAATAGAATGAATATGATGGACGAAGACTATTCTTTCAAATCTCCTAAGAAAATGAAAAACTTTTTCAAAGAAGTGCCAGAGGCAATTAAAAATACAGAAGATATAGCTAAAAGATGTAACCTGGAAATTGAATTGGGAAAACCAAAGCTTCCTTCCTACCCAAAGCCAGAAGATAAAAGCTATTTTGAGGTATTAAAAGAAATGATTTATAAAAAGGTAAAACAAAGATACCCTAAAGAGCCCAAAAAAGTAAAGGATAGAATTGAACATGAGCTTAAAATAATTAAAAAAACAGGTTTTTCAAGTTACTTTTTAATTGTCCAAGACTTTGTAAATTGGGCCAAAGAACAAGAAATAGTAGTAGGCCCAGGTCGAGGTAGCGCAGCTGGATCTATTGTTAGTTATATCTTAGGAATAACCAATATTGATCCCTTAGAATATGGTCTTATTTTTGAGCGTTTCTTAACTGAAGGTAGAATTGCCCTGCCTGATATTGATCTGGATTTTGCTGATACAAGAAGAGACGAAGTAATAGAATATGTAGAAAAAAAATACGGCCGAGATCATATAGCTCAAATTATAACCTTTGGGACTATGGCAGCTAGAGGATCTATAAGAGACGTAGGTAGAGTATTAGACTTTTCCTATAATTTTTGCGACAGATTAGCCAAGCTTGTGCCATTTGGAAGCACCTTAAAACAGGCCCTAGAAAACCCTGATTTTAAAAAAATGTACAATAATAATAAAGACGCTAAAGAAATAATTGATATGGCTCAAAGAATAGAAGGCGTAGCCCGTCACGCTTCAAAGCATGCTTGCGGTCTTCTTATAACCCCTGAGCCAACAGAAAACTATGTCCCAGTTCAATACGATGTTTCTGGGGGAGAAAAAACCATTATTACTCAATATGAAAAAAATGCTATTGAAGATTTAGGACTTTTAAAAATGGATTTTTTAGGCCTTAAAAACCTAACAATTATTGAAAATGCTTTAAAAATTATTAAAGCTAGAAAAGGAAAAGATATAAATATCAATGAAATTCCCTTAAATGACAAAAAAGCATTTAAATTACTACAAAAGGGAGATACCACTGGAGTTTTCCAATTAGAATCACCTGGTATGAGACAATATTTAAAAAAATTAAAGCCCACAGAAATTAATGATATTATTTCTATGGTTGCTCTTTATCGTCCTGGCCCAATGAAGCTTATTCCTGATTATATTGCGGGAAAGCACGGGAAAAAGAAGCCAACCTATATTCACCCCAAACTAAAACCAATACTTAAACCAACCTATGGTATTGCAATTTACCAGGAACAACTTTTACAAATTTCTAGAGATTTAGCTGGATTTTCTCTTTCCGAAGCAGATGTTTTAAGAAAAGCAGTGGGAAAAAAGATAACAAAACTTTTAAAAAAGCAAAAGAAAAAATTTATAACTGGTTGTGTTGAAAATGGCATTCCCAAAAAAACCGCCAAAGAAATATTTGCCTTTATAGAACCATTTGCTGATTATGGTTTTAATAAAAGTCATGCTTCCTGTTATGCTATGATTGCCTATCAAACCGCTTACTTAAAAGCAAATTTCCCTACCGAATTTATGGCTGCCCTTTTAACCTCTGACCAAACAAATACTGATAAGGTTGCCCTTCAAGTAGATGCAACCAATAAAATGGGGATAGAAGTGCTCCCCCCAGACGTAAATGAAAGCTTTAAAAATTTTACCGTAGTAGATGACAAAACAATTAGATTTGGTCTTTTGGCTATTAAAAATGTAGGTGTCGGCATTGTAGAAGCCATTATTAAAGAAAGAAAAGAAAACGGTCAATATCAAACCCTTGAGGGATTTTTGTCTAGAGTGAAAAACAAAGATTTAAATAAAAAATCTTTAGAAAGTTTAACTAAAAGCGGGGCCATGGATTCCCTGGTAGAAAGAAATCAAATCTTAAAAAATATACAAACACCCTTAGATTTTGCCAGAAAAAAAAGAAAAGAAGGTCAAAATGGTCAATCTTCTCTTTTTTCTCTTTCCAGTAACAATGCTAAGCTTCGTTTAAGAAAAACAGAGCCAGCCAGTGAAAAGCAAAAGCTTTTATGGGAAAAAAAATTATTAGGGATTTTTGTTTCAGGCCATCCCCTAGAACAATACGAAAGTGTTTTGTTTAAATATGCTCAACCTATTCAAGAAGTTAAAGATAAGTTTTTTAATAATAAAATTTCTAAAAAAAGCCGAATCAAGGTTGCTGGAATTATAACTAACATAAAAAAGAATATAACCTCTAATAAAAAAACTATGCTTTTTGTAAAGCTAGAAGACACTACAGGAGAAGCAGAAGTGATTATTTTCCCTAATATTTATTCTAGGACAATGGACCTTTGGGAAGAAAGCAACATGGTTTCAATAACAGGTAACCCTTCTGACAAAGATGGTAATTTAAAAATAATTGCCCAAAAGGTCAGACCCATTACCACCGATCTTTTAGATGACCTCTTGTTAAAACAAAAATAATCTTTATAATAAAAAACATATGGCCTCAACTTATTTGTCTCCTCATAAAAAAATAATTTTCGTATTTTCTATTCTTGTTTTTTTAGCTTTAGCAGGAAGTGTTTTTGGTTTATTTCAAACTTCTTATCAAGCTACCATTAACATTACCCCCAATCCTCAAGAAATTGACGTTAACTTTGAAACTCAAGTTGCAAATGGACAAAATAAAGAGTTTTTATCAGGCAAAACATTCCAAATTATCAAACAAGGAGAAATAGATAAAAAAGCAGAAGCTAGCGTTAGCATGAAAGATTATTCTGAAGGAAAAATTATACTTACTAATAATACCTGGAATAATATAAACTTTGTGGCTGGGACAAGGTTTAAGTCTCCCAATGGCTTAATATACAGAGCAGTTAACCGTATTCATATACCAGCCCGAGGACAAACTGAAATATTGGTAAGGGCCGATAAAATGGGGAAAGAATATGACATAGGACCTAGCATTTTTACAATACCCGGACTTAAAAGCTCAGCTTTAAAAGAAAACATAACTGCTAAAAGCACCTCCCCTATGACTGGCGGAATAAAAGAATCAGGCGTTATTATGCAAACCGATATAGACAATGCTTATAAAGAACTAAAAGAAAAATTATATAATCAAGCCACTCAAGAAATTCGAGATAAAATAACAAACTCTGACTTTGAGCTTGCCGTTAATAGCAAAACAATAGAAAAGCAGGCCAATGCCACTGCAGGAGACGAAAAAACTAATTTTAAGGTTAACATGAAACTTAATATTCAAGCTGTAGCCTTACTTGAAAAAGACATTTTAGAATATGCTCAAAAAAATCTAGAAGAAAAAATAGGTCTTGGTAAAACCTTGGCTGCTATTGAACCAAATAGCCTATCCTATAGATTGAAAAATTATAATTCAGAACAAGATAAAGCAGAACTTGAAATTCAATTACGCGGTTATACTACCATTAATGACAAAATACCTTTTCTTGATAAAAGTAAATTAAAAAACCAAAACATTAAAGAAGTAGAAAATTACCTTTTAAGCTTTAAGGGTATAGCTAAGGTAAATATTAAAGTTTGGCCCCCATTTATAGAAAATAAAATTCCCAACAATCCCGAGAAAATAAAAATTAATATACTTAATTTAAAATAATTTATGAAAATTACAATCAAAATCTTATGCCTTTTTGTTTTAATTGGCTTAATTTTAATGCCAAGACTTAATGCTTTTGCTGAACCTAACAATCAAAATATGGCTCAAGAAAAACTTGAGTTAGAAGATCCAGGACTATTGCCAACTAGTCCTTTTTATTTTTTTAAAAATGCTTTTCAAAACGTAAAATCAGCCCTGACCTTTAATCCAGTAAAAAGAGCTCAATTAAAAATGAAATACGCTAATCAAAAGATTTTAGAAGCTAAAGAATTAGCTAAAGAAAAAAATAATTCTGAATTTATTTCAAAAAGCATTGAGGGATATCAAAAAAATATAGAAGATATTTCTAAAATAACCCAAAAAGCTAAAAAGCAAATACAAGAACAAGATAAAGATTTTGTAAACAATACTCTAGGCCAAATCTTAAAACAAAATCAGTCCCTAGATAATATTGAAAAAAATCTTTCAAAAACAGTTAAAGAAAGAATTAGGCAAGCAAGAGAAAAAGCTAATCAAAATAATGCTGAAATTTTATCTAACACCGCTAATGAAAAAACCTTAAAAAAGCAAATACAAGATAGTATTAAAGATCAAAAAGGTGATAAATTTAAAGAATTTAAGGATTTAGCCATTCTTAAAAGAATTCAAAACCATTCTCCAGAAAAAATTAAAGATATTATTGAAGAATCTAGTGAATATACACTATCTTCTTTTAAGGAAAAATTGCAAAATATGGAGCCAGAGCAAAGAAAAAAATTCGACGAATATGTTAATAATGCTGGAGGAAATAATGTTACCCACTTCCAATTACTTAAAAAACTTGAAAAAGATTCTTCAATTGAGCTAAAAGAACAAATTGAAAAAGCTAGAAAAAGAGTTGTCAAAGAAATTGAAAATCAAATCCAAAATAAAGAAAATGTTTTAGACACCTTGCAAAATGGTGACATGGACAATCTAGGTACTATTCAAGAATTACAAGAAAATATTGCTCCGGGTTTAGTAGAAAAAGTTATGAACGCTAAACATAAAGCTCTTAATAATTTTAGAAAAAAAATAGACCAAGCCAAAACAAAGGAAGAAAGAAAAAAAATTATTAAAGAAGCAAAAGAAAATGTAGGTATTAATAAGCTCCAAGTTTTAAACGACATTAAAGAAAATTTACCTGATAAAGATAAAGACTTTATACAGCAAATGATAAAAGATGTGAATAATGAAATTAAAGATAAAATTAACTCCGCCCCGGTAAATAATAAGGAAGAAATGATAAAAGAAATGGTTGGTTCTTCACCTGAAGCCATAGAAACAGGTCAAAAAATGATTTCAGATCCTTATTTAAAAGAAAAAGTTTTTAAAGCACAAATTGAAAACTTAAAGAAAAAAATTAAAACCAGTGAAGAGCCTGAGGAAATAGAAAGTCTTAAAGAAAAAATTAAACAAAATAAGCAAATAAGAGAATTAGTTCAAGAAAGAGCGCCTGAAATTGACCGCGACTTAGAACAAAAAAGAGAGCAATACATGAATCAAGTTCAGGAAAAAAAAGCTAAACAACAACTAGAAAGAGCTAATAAACAAATTTCTGATTTAAAAAAATATTTTCAAAATTTAAAAGAAATCTACCCTAATTTTGAAGCTGTTATTCAAGACACAACTGCCCTAAAATTAAGAGAAGAGACTCAGAAAAGATTACAAGAGGCCCAAGTAAAACTAGAAAATAAAAAATACGGGGAAGCCTTTGGTATAGCTACCGCTACAATGAATATGGCCAATAACGCTTACGAAAAACTGAAATCTCTTGAAAGTAAATCTGACATACTAAAACAGGAAATTAAAAATACCCAAAAAGAAAATAAAGATATGCTAGAAGATTTTATAAATTCTTCCCTATTAAACAAAAAAGAGGTTAAAGACATTCAAGAAAAAATTAATCAAGGTAAAATACAAGAAGTAATAAAAAAATATCAATCCGAAATTAATAAATACTTTCAAAAACAAGAAGAAAATAAAGAACCAGGCTTAAATCAGATTAATATAGAATCTTATTTAAAAGAGTCTGGTTTAAGTCAAGAAAAAATTAATAAAATTAAGGAACAATTAAATAATCTCCCAGCAGAGGTCATAAACAATATCAAGGAAATGGATCCAAGTGCAATTTTTAAAATAGCAAATGAGCTTGATTTACCCCCATCAAATCAAAGAGAACCAAAACAAGTAAATGATCCTTCTCAGCCAAATGGCCCCTGTGTTCAAGTAATAACCCCAGCCCTAAAAGATGGGGTTTGTAAGAATTTCCCAACTCCATGCGACGTACCACAAGGCTGGCAAAAAGTTGACAAATGTCCACCTAGCGTTGAAAATCAAACACCCGTTCAAGAAAGAGATCGTCAATCAGAAAAAAATGATCAACAAGAGCGTGAACAAGAGCGTGAACAAGAGCGTGAATATGAATATGAAATAGATAAAACCCCAAAGCAGACTCAAGAACAAAAAGAAAATAAGGAAAATAACAAAAACAAAGACAAATCCCCTAGTTCAAAAAAAGAAATGAGATGTGCAAACTTTCCCGGTCCAAGCGCTTGCCCTGGTGGAATTGAAGATATTATAGTAGTAGGAAAAGATAAAAATGGTTGTGCTATTTACGGATGTAAATCTTCAACAAAGTCCCAACCAAAAAATAATAAAGATAATAATATTAGCCCAACTGAACCTCGTCCAATAAAAGAAAATCTTGAAAAAGGCAAAACTCAATCTCCCAAAGCTGGCTCAACTGGCTCCTTATTTGAAAATATAATTAATGTTTTTAAATAAAAATAAAGTTTAAAATCAATATTACAACAAAAAGGGGCTTTATTTCCCCTTTTTGTTTTTAAAAAATTCTTTATGAAAAAATATTATATTTATACTTTTGGCTGTCAAATGAATCATTCAGATAGCGAAAAAATTAAAACTGTTTTAGAAAATAATGACTATAAAGCCGTTAAAGAACCTAAAAAGGCTGATCTTATTATAGTTAATATGTGCTCTGTCCGACAATCTGCTGTAGATAGAATTTATGGCTTAGCAAATAAATTTACTAAATGGAAAAAAGAGAATAACATAAAAACAATCCTAACCGGCTGCATACTAAAACCAGATTTAAAAAAATTTGAAAAAAGGTTTGATCTTGTCTTTAATATTAAAAATTTGCCTGAACTCCCTAAATTAATTTTTAAAAAAGCAATTAAAACAAATAGAGATCCATTAAATTACTTAAAAATAAAACCTAAAAGGGATTCTAGTGTTACCTCTTTTATACCAATAATGTCTGGCTGTAATAATTTTTGTAGCTATTGTGTTGTCCCCTATACTAGAGGAAGAGAGTTTTCTAGACCAGGTAATCAAATTTTAAAAGAAATAAAAAAAGCAATAGAAAATAATAGCAAAGAAATAATACTTTTAGGCCAAAATGTTAATTCATATAAAGACAAAGAAATAAATTTTCCCAAACTTTTAAAAAAAATCACTAATTTAAATAATGATTTTTGGTTAAACTTTATTTCTTCTCATCCAAAAGATTTTTCTGACGAATTAATTAAGGTAATGATTCAATCCAATAAAATCACTAATTATTTACACTTAGCAGTTCAATCTGGAGATAATAACACTTTAAAAGCAATGAATCGCAATTATACTGTTGAAGCATATAAGAATATAATTAAAAAAATAAAAAAAGGTATTCCCAATATTAGCCTATCTACTGATATCATAGTAGGCTTTCCCGGAGAAACAAAAGCTCAATTCAAAAATACAGTTAAACTTTTTAAATGGGCCAAGTTTGATATGGCCTATATTGCAAAATATTCCCCTCGCAAAATAACAGCTGCAGCAAAATTAAAAGATAATATACCTTTAAAAGAAAAAAAGAAAAGAGAAAAAATATTAACTAAAATACTTAAAAAAACAGCCCTGGAAAACAACAAAAAACTTTTAAATAAAAAAATAAGGGTCCTTGTAACCCTTAAAAATAAAAATAAATTTTTTGGTAAAACTAAGAATAATAAAAAAATTCAAATAGCTGGCAAAACAAAAAACCTAAAAGTAGGACAATTTATTAATTGTAAGGTTTTAAAGGTTACGCCCTGGCACCTTAGAGGAAAGTTGATTTAAATGAAGATGATTAAAAATATAATAATAGGTTATTACCAATAAAAAAATTGGCCCCATAATTGGCCAGGTTAAGCCCAGTCTAGTAACAACATTATATCCCCCATGAGCCAAAATTGCAATTAAAAAACCTAAATAACTCATATATTTCCCCCTTTTATAAGGACTAACAACAGCTAAGGTGATAAAATAACCAATTATGCCGCCTGTTAAAAAGTGAAGTAAGGTTGTAGAAAATCCCCTTAACAAAACCAAGGAAGCCCCCTTTACTACACCCGCTACTAAGCCATATAAAATATTTTCAATAAAGGCAAGGCCCAGACCCAAGACCATTCCATAAATCAAACCATCTCTTAATTCATCAAAATAATGAAATTTCACCACACTAACTCTTAAAATAATATATTTTGCCAATTCTTCGACAAGACCATCAATTAAAAAAGACAATGCTAATATTGATAATAATGTAGAAAGATTAATTGCCTTAACAAAACTAGACAAAAAACCAGCAATAAATAAAAGGGGTATGGTAGCAACCATTCCTATAAAAAAAGTTTTAATAATTTGTTTTTTAGGCTCTGGCTGTTTTCTATCCAGCCAAAGACAAATAAAAAGCCAAATCAAAGCAGGGCCAGCAGAAAGCATAATAAAAAATAAAATGCTGCTAAGAGAAGACTGTTTTATAATATTTATTAAGAAATTCATAAAATTATGTCAAATTTACCAAAAATAATAGCTTTAATGGGACAAACAGCCTCTGGAAAAAGTAAAATGGCTCTTAAGTTAGCCAAGGAATTTAATGGAGAAATTATTTCAGCTGATAGTAGAAATATTTATAAAAACTTAAACATTGCTACTGATAAGCCAGAATTTAAAAAAACAAAACAAGGTTATTTTTACCAAGGTATCCCCCATTATTTAGTTAATATTGTAAACCCGGATCAAAAATTTAGCGTAGCTCAATTTAAGCCTTTGGCTGTTTTTAAAATAAAAGAAATAATCCAAAAAAATAAATTACCAATTTTAGCTGGTGGCACAGGCCTTTATATTAAAGCTGTTTTAGAAAACTATTCCTTTCCTGGCGTTGCCCCTGACAATAAGCTAAGAAATGAATTAGAAAAAAAAGCAAAGAATAAGGGCTTGGAAACACTTTGGCAGGAATTAATTAAAATAGACCCTGGATCAAAAAATATAGTTGATAAAAATAATCCCAGAAGAGTTATTCGAGCACTAGAGGTTTGTTTTAAAAAAGATAAAGCATTTTCAAAAATTAAATCAAAAAAACCAATACAATTTAATTCTTTAAAAATAGGTATAAAATTATCAGAAAAGAAGCTTTTTCAAAAACAAAGCAAAAGAGTTGATAAGATGATTGAAAAGGGCCTTATAAAAGAAACTAAAAACCTTATTAATAAATATGGCAAAACACAGGTTTTATTAAATACTATAGGCTATCAAGAAATTATCCCCTACTTAGAAGGTAAAATTAGTTTAAAAAAAGCCATAAAGGAAATTAAACTTCATACTAGACAATTTAGCAAAAGACAAGAAACTTGGTTTAAAAAGGAAAAAAATATTAAATGGGTTAAAAATTTTCAAGAAGCTAAAAATATTACAAAAAACTTCCTAAATTAATCAAGCTTATCTTTTAAAATCTCTTCTATTGTCTCAGGGTCTGCCTTGCCCTGAGCCTTTTTCATTACTTGACCAATTAAAAACTTTAAAACATTGGTGTTACCATTTTTATATTTTTCTATTATTTTTGGGTTCTTCTCTAATATTTCTTGAATCCATTTTTTTAAAGTCCCCTTTTTACTAGATTGTAAATCATGCTCAGCCAAAACATTATCAATGTCTTGCCCCGTAGAATCCATTATCTTTAAAATCTTTGCAGCTAAAACATTGGGAGTTTTTTTCTCATATATAAATATAATAAATTCTGCAAAATTTTCTGGTGTTATATTAAACTCCATTTCATCAGTTAAAAGATGGTTAATCAACCAATTACTAACTAATTTAGATAATTTAGATTTATATTTTTGCCAAACTTGTTTTTCTGTCCCTTCTACGGTTTCTAAGGAAACAAGCCAGGCTTTAAGCTCTGAAATTACTTTTTCAATATAATGTGCCAACTTCTTATTTTTTACCAAAACAGCAGCGTCTGAGGGCCTTATACTGTACTCAGATATAAATCTCCTTCGCTTATCACTAGGCAATTCTGGAAGATCTGCTCTTATTGCCTTTAGATCAAGATCTAAGTCTTTGATATTAAAGGGAGGAAGATCAGGTTCAGGAAAGTAGCGATAATCTGATACTGCTTCTTTTGTTCTTTGAATAACTGTTACTTGCTTGTCTTGATCCCATCCTTTAGTAACTTCCTTTTTAGGTGGTTCTTTTTTTTGCCACAATCTTTTTTGTCTTTGGATTTCAAAATTTAATGCCCTTTCTACTGATTTAAAAGAATTTAAATTTTTAATTTCTGTTTTAGGAAAAAATTTAGAAGAATTTTTAGGTCTTAAAGATATATTAGCGTCACACCTCATTTGACTTTTTTCCATATTAGCATCAGATATATTTAAATAACGAACAACCATTTGCAATTCCTTTAAAAAGTTTTTAGCTAGTTTAGGAGTAGTTATTTCTGGTTTAGTAACAATTTCAACCAAGGGAATGCCAGCTCGATTAAAATCTAAAAGTAGTTCTCCTTTATTGTGAAAAGTTTTAGCAGTATCTTCTTCCAAATGTATTCTTTCTAAATTAATTTTTTTATTATTGACCTCTAAAACCCCTGACTTAATAATGGGTAGTTCATATTGACTAATTTGATAACCCTTGGGAAGATCAGGGTAAAAATAATTTTTCCTATCAAAGTTTGTTTCTTTGTTAATCTCTCCTTCCAAGGCAAGGCCTAACATTAAACTAAACTTTAGGGCTTTTTTATTTAAAGCAGGCAAAACCCCAGGCTGCCCCATACAAATGGGACAAATATTTTTGTTTGGCTCAGCCTCTTCTTTAGTAGAGCAGGAACAAAAAAACTTAGATTTTGTTTTAAGCTGTAAATGAATTTCTAAACCAATAATTGTTTCAAATTTCATATTTTTTTAAGCTAC
>Ga0102929_1002444_pt1 | contig 11042 bp, 8 predicted proteins | sample SalPonR1_B_D2_MG_FD_78510 | JGI IMG/M metagenome (GOLD analysis project Ga0102929, IMG submission 78510) | Salt pond soil microbial communities from South San Francisco under conditions of wetland restoration - Salt Pond MetaG R1_B_D2_MG | ecosystem: Environmental > Aquatic > Marine > Intertidal... | reverse complement strand
TCACAAGTACCTTTTTATGCCTTTACTCAAAATGTTACGAAAACTTATATAGAAGGAATTGAAGTTATTATTTCAGACTATATTTATGCCTATGAACCCTTTGAGATAACAATAAAGATTGATAATCCTGATGTGAAAAAGTATTGTAACCTTATAGAAGTGAAAACTTTTGATACTCAGGAATTATATATAATATCAGGACCTGAAGTTTACGAAGAAATTGATGAATCCTGGAAAGGGAAGAATTATAAGGGAGAAGATGAGGTAACCTTTGTAGCTCAATTAAAAGAACCTGTTGAAGAAAATAGGAAATTGGATATTAGAATATATTTCGACTACTATTATTTTAATGAAAATTCAACGGAAGAAGGCTACTGGGCAGGTTGGGATCTTTTCTTAATTTTTCAACCGGTGACTCAGGTTCCGACAAAAATGAATTTGGAGTTACCTCAAGGCTATGATTTTATTATTGCATCCTCTTTAAATCCTTATACATCTGGGGTTAGTGCAAGAAATCCATATACTGAAATAACCAGTGAAAAATATCCAAATGCCAGCTGGGCGGAAGATTACTACATAACTACAGGACAATCAAACTACAGCAGTAAAATTCATAGTGTAGAAGAAAGATTAGAAAATAATTTCAGACCTCCTTATACTGAAGATTGGACAGACAGTGAGTATTTTGAACTAAGCAATGAAGATGTAGCAATGGATGTTGAATCAGCAGGATATGCTGTATATAAAGAAAATGATGAAAGTATACAAGATGGAGAAATCATAATTTCTAGGGGAGAAGCAATTGTTCAAATGGTAATGGTAAAGGGAGAATTAATATTTATAGTCAACGGTTCCTATAGAAGTGCTGTGTATGAGGAAAGTGTAGTTCCACTACTGAATGAAAAAGTAGAAGAAATGGTGGGGTTATTTAAGGGATTTAATATAGAACCAGCAACAACTTCGGTACCTTCCTATGAAAGAACAGTTGAGGTATTTAGTTTTCCGGAGGAAGAAGTAACTTCTCCAGTAGATACTGAAAATACTGTTGATGCCAATGAAGAAGAAGCTGATTTGCCACCTGTGATGCCAGAATCCCAAGGTGCAATAGCAATTACTCTAGGCAGCAGTATATTTGCAGCAGCAGGGGCAGTAGTAGCAGCCAGCGGCACTCAAGAAGTTTCAGAAAAAAGAAAAGATAAAAGACGAAAAGAGTATCAGCTTGTAATAAGCAAGACAGTTGGCAGTAAGATAAGAAGTGATGAGTACGTGACTTTTTATGCAGGAATTTATGAAAGAATCTATGAAAGAATCTATGAAGAAGATGGAAACATAACAGAAGGGATGAATTCCGAATTATCTTCTCTAATACAGTTTTCTTCACCGGAAGACTTTGTAAAGTTTTCTGAAAGTCAGATAGTAGATAATACTAAGGCAGTGAATTTTGCAGCAGAATCCGATAAGGAAGGTAAGAAACAGTCAGAAACCTGCAGTATTATATGCTTTATAAGTGGACCGGGAGGGTCTCATAAGCAAAATGTTGTTTTTGATGTAGCTGGAGATCCTTATATAGAATTAGGTAGAGAAAAATACTATATCCTATCCGGGTCAGGTAAGGAATACAGCTTTAAATTTAGACCGGTAGATTTTCTTCAGGATATTGAAAAAGTATTTGTACAATCAATGCAGTCGGATGCTCCTTTTGATATAAGAGCCGAAAAAATAAAAGGAGAATGGATTCTTAAGGTTTCAGAGAGAGGTATAGTTAAGAAAAACTTTGAAGATTTCTTCGAGAATTATAACTGTGAAATGACTGCAGAAAATGCTAAAGAGAAAGCAAGGGTTATTTTTGATATAGTAGCATGCAGAGAAGGTGTAGTACCGGATTTCTTAGGTAAACCTAAAGAGATAAGAGGATACAAGGTTTCTCTTGAAAGTGATGAAATGGAAAAAACTAAATTTAAAATTAGAGCTGGAGTTTGGAATGAAGAAGAAGAGACTTTAGATTTTATAAAACCAGAAAATATTGAAATTAATTTGGAAGATGAAGAGAATATCTTTGACCTTATTGGTATGAAAGTAGAGATAGATGAAGAATTTGATACAGACGATGGAGTTAGCTACTTAGCTCAAGCTGAGAAGAATTTACCTGCATTAGAAGCTGTAGAAGGAAAGATGGTATTGAAATGCAGTGTAGAGGAAAAGTCTTTTGAGAATGAAATAGAAATAGAACTTATCCCAGATGAACTTCAGTATTATTCCGACTTTGAAAAAGAATATTTAGCTACCAAAAAAGTAATAGAAGTTTATATGGCTGAAAGATTCAGAGAGAAAAAACTGAAACAGTTGGAGAAAGCTAAAAGGGATTTAGGTTTAGAAGATTTTAGATTATTTAGAAAATACTGCTGGGACATAGCAGAAAAGTCTATAATGCAGGAAAAACAAGAGTATATAATGGAAGAAGCCTGGTATGATGAAGCTATAGCTAGCGCAGAGCTGGTAGTATATATAGGAGATATTGCTTTTGATTTAGCTTTAGCACCTATAGGTGGACCTATTGCAGGATTTTTGGCATCAAATGTAAAAAATAGTTTGATCGAACTGTATACGGTTTACGTAGAAACTCCAAATAAATCTTCCTACGACATAACTTTGGAATTCGTAACAAAAAGAATCGAACAGACATCCGGATCGGCAGATGGGTTGATACAAATGCCGACTATAAATGAGCCTAAAAAGCTTACCATATGGCTGTCTTCATATGTTATTTACAGAATAGGTTTCCACTGGTATTTTGATAAGGATGAAAACCAGCAACCAATTGGTATTGCAAAATCTATAGAAAAAGGATTTATGGATTTTGTAGGAAAAGGAGCAGGAGCTTTGCTTGGAGATTTTCTGGATAAAAGTGCTAAAGGTAGGTGGGCTGAGAAGATAAGTGTAAAAGATATAGATCAAAATTTTGTAAACGAAAATGTTTCAAAAGTATCGGAAAAAGGAAAAGATGCTGTTGATGAATTTGTACAGACACTAATGAAGTACTTAGATAGTTTGAGATGATAGTTTAAACAATTTATAGTCAGTGAAATCCAGCTTTATTAATAATATAGCTGGATTTCTTTTTCTTTTTACTCTCATGATATATAATTAGATTAAATAAGGAAAGCTATAAAGATAAATACTTGGGAGAAAATATCATGAAAAAAGATATTAAAGAACTCAAAATCTTAAAAATAATTTTATGGGTTTATATTATTTTATGTATTATAATAGCCGGATTAAACTACGGTTATGCAAGGAATGCATCAGATGAGATTGCTAAATATATTACCCTAGGTTGGCATTTTTATGAGAACTGGGTTAAAACAATTTTCATTATTATAGGCAGCTATCTTACATTAAAAATACTTAAAAATAAAAACACTACCATGAGAAAAAAGAATTTAATTGGATTTATATCTGCTGCATTAGTTGTTCATATAGTTGGACCGATAATCCTGGATAATTCTGAATTGTACTTTTTTACAATGCCATTGCCCTGGACTACTACGCCTCTTCAACTTTTAAGTCCAAAGTCCAGCTTTTATATGAGCAGATTTCCTCTTTGGGGAATTAACGGTATAACTATAGCTTTGGTTTTTTTTGTTATATATACTTTAATAGTTATAGTTGGGACTTTATTTTTAGGTAGAAGGTGGCAGTGTTCTACTATTTGTTTATTTAATGGGTTTGCAGCTGAAGTATTTGATCCAGTGATACCCTTAGTTGGTAGTAGGAAAAAACCTAAAGATAAAAGGGTAAAAGTATTATTTGTCTTTAAGTGGATATTCTTTGCCCTTGCAGTATTTTTTACTCTATACTGGGTATTACATATACTAGGAGTATCTATGCCGGGAGAACCAAAGACCTGGGGTATGGTTGAAAATTATAAATATTTAACAGGAGAACTTCTTATGGCTATGTTCTTTTGGATTGCGTTCATAGGGAGAGGATACTGCTATTACTGTCCTTTAGGAACTTTGCTGGCATTTGTAGGAAAAGCTGCAGACCAGAAAATTACTACAGATAGTAGTAAGTGTATTAGCTGCGGCAAGTGTGATGATATTTGCCCAATGTCAATTAAAATAAAAGACAAGGCTGAAATTGGAGAAGCAGTAGTAGATATGAACTGTGTAGGCTGCGGAAGATGTGTAGATAATTGTCCTACCGGTACCTTAGCCTATTCTACAAAATTTTTAAATAGAAAAATGTAATTTTTTATAAGTATGTCTTGAAAGGTGGTATAAATTATGAATAAAAGAAGAATGATAACTAGTTTGATAACTGGAGCTATACTTGGAGTAGTATGTATAATTGGAGCTACTATAAGATTCGGAGGAGAGGCCAGCACTTATTTATTATTTGCTTTGTGGTACAATAGGATAATTATGGGATTAGTAATCGGTCTCAGTTCTAAGAAAAGTGAAATGTCGTATGTTTTGATTAGAGGAGCGGTTTTAGGATTAGTAGTATCATTTGCTTATTTTGCTACAACAGGTTTTACAGATGTAGTTAGTTTTATAGCTGGTATAGTTTACGGTGTTATAATTGAATATGCTGCTTTTAGGTTTGATAGATAGTATATTATTATAAATCATAATTTGCGATTAAGAATACAATATACTTATGCAAAAACCCTTGTATTTATAAATCAAAATGCTATAATATTATTACAACAGAAATCCACCTTGCTAAATCATTATTAGCAAATGATTTCTAAAGAAGAAATTCTAAAAACCTTATTAGTATAAAAGATTTAAAGTTTCAAGAAAGTAAGATGTGTAAGATTTAAAAGATTGTAAAAAGGGTTAATTCCCTAAGTAACAAAATGTTTAAGTAAGAAAGATCCAAATTTTGAAAAGTTAGTTTTGAAGTATCAAAAGGTATTTAGAAAAGTAAGATTTAGGAATGTATTGTGAAAAGATTTAAGCAAGAAAGATAGAAGTTGTAGTAGCTATCCGAAATGGATGGTTGCGAGAATTCTGTTAGGGTGAATCCCCGAAAGGAGAAGCATGAAAACAGAAGTATTTTAGGGACCAGTTCTCAAAGGTAAAACAAAGAGAGCTGGTTTCCTATTTTTTTGTCGTTTTTAGCAATGTATTTAAATATTTATTAGTATTGTATAGGGAAAAAATAATAAACATAATTATTTATTTAGACAAGTAGTTTTATTAAATTGAATAAGCATTGTTAAAAGTTCTTGACATGACTACATACAACCTGTATACTGGTAATATAAAATAACCGGTATACAGGTTGTATGCCGATAAAAATAAATTATTAATTGGAGAGGATTAATATGTTAAAAAAATACACAAGCAAATCAGATGAAGCATATGAAATTATAAAAAATAAAATTCTTAGTAATGAACTTAAGGATGGCGAAGTTATTTCTGAGAATCTTTTTGCAGAAGAATTAGGTATTAGTAGAACACCTGTAAGAACTGCATTTCAAAAACTTGAGATGGAAGGATTTATTAAAATTTATCCATCAAGAGGAGCAATTGTACAGGAAATGTCTCTTGAAGAATCTAGGGAAATATACGATTTAAGATTAGCAATTGAAACATTTATTGTTAAAAAAGTATTTGATAATATCACAAAAAAAGATATAGAAAATTTAAGACAAATCGTAAAAAAACAAAAAGAGGCTTTTAATGAAGGAGACACTAAAAGTTATATAGAAAGTATGAAGTATGATATGGAGTTTCATTCCTATTTTTTAAGTATTTATAAAAATGAAAAGATAAATCAGATATTTAAATCATATATGGAAAAAATGACTTCTTTTGGATATATAGCACTTATTAAACCGGGGCGTTTGAGTGCAACACTTAAAGAACATAAAAAAATAATTGATTGTATTGAAAAAAAAGATCTTAATTCTGCAGTCGAAAGTCTTGAATTTCATCTTGAAAACGGAAAAAGTAATGCTTTTCATTAAAACTTGATTAATAAAATCAACTTTTATAATTAAAAATTTATATGTGGAGGTGAACAGTAAGGTTTAAAATATAAACAGCTGGAAAAGGTTTTGAAAATAAAATTTGGAGGGAAATCATGAAAGAAAGAAAAAAAATTATTTTATTACTTGTTACTTTATTAGTTTTAACATCAGTGCTTTCTACTGGATGTAGTGCTGAAGCAGAAAAAAAAGAGGTTAAAAATCTAAAATTTGGTATTGCAGTTTCTGAAAACTCAACATGGTATGAGGGTGCATTAAAATTTGGAGAAATAATAGAAGAAAAAACAGATGGAAGATATGTTGTGGAAATATATCCAAGTGATCAACTTGCATCTGGCAATATAATCAAAGGTCTTGAATCAGTTCAAATGGGAGCAACAGATATAGATATGCGTTCTTCAATTATCTATTCAACTATAGACCCTAATTTTTCTGTTCCTTTGATGCCTTGGTTAATACCTTCTTATGAAAAAGCTGATGCAGCTCTAGAAGGCAAGGGTGGAGAAATGTTATTTGACTTACTTAGAGAAAATGGAGTTGAACCTCTTGCTTTTGGAGAATCAGGCTATAGACAAATAACAAATAGTGAAAAACCAATAAAGAGTATAGAAGATATGAATAATCTTAAAATTCGTGTACCATCTATGAAAATGTTTATATCCTTATTTACTACCTTAGGAGCGGACCCTACTTCAATTAACTTTGGAGAATTATTTGCAGCATTACAACAGGGAACTGTTGATGGTCAAGAAAATCCTCCTGATGTAATTGCTTCAGCAAAAATAGAAGAAGTACAAGATTATATGACAATATGGAATGCGTCTTACGATCCAATAATTATGGTGGCAAGCAAAGATATATGGGAGTCTCTTGATGATTCAGATAAGACCATTTTTAGTGAAGCAGCAACTGAGGCTATGGAATATCAAAAGGAACTTGCTAGATCAAAAAATAGTGAACTTATAGAACAATTTAAAGAAAAAATGGAAATAACAGAATTAACAGAAGAACAAATGGACGAGTTTCGTAAAGCAGCACAACCTGTTTATGATGAATATGAAGACATAGTAGGAATCGAAATATTGGAAGCTTTTGGATATTAAAATAATTTATTAGAAATATTTATTTTAGGGATACATTACTGAAATATAATGTATTCCTAATTACAAAAATCTTTATTAGTTTAGGAGTGTTAATATTGAAAAAATTTGATTATATAGAAGAATTTTTATTAGTTTTATCTTTATCGATTATGGTTATTATAAATTTTGGAAATGTTGTTTCAAGATATATATTACATAAATCTTGGTCATTTTCAGAAGAAATAATGGTATATTTATTTGTATACAGCACTTTTATAGGTGCAGCTGTTGCATTTAAAAGAGGCTCTCACTTAGGAGTAACTTGGCTGAGCGAAAAACTGCCTAAAAAAGGAAGAAAAATTTTAATTGTTTTTTCATCAATAACAACAATTGCTTTAATGATGGTTTTATTAAAATTTGGTATTCAGATGGTGAGAAATCAAATAATGTACAACCAAACTACACCAGCTTTAGGTATGCCTGAATGGATTAGTGGAATTAGCATTCCAATTGGTGCTGCTTTAATAGGGATAAGAGTTTTACATAAGACTTTTATTACTATAAGATCTGAATAAGCAATCTTAAATTTAATAAATTATATTAAAATAATGAGGAGAATATTATGATTAGTTGGGTATTATTTATACTTTTTTTTATATTTTTATTTCTTGGTGTGCCTATCGCTATTTCTTTAGGTGTGTCTACAGTAATAGTTGCAATACTATATGAGTTTCCAATACAAATGTTTCCTATTGTTATGTATGCTTCATCAGCAAAATTTACACTTTTAGCGATACCTTTCTTTATACTCGCTGGAATCATTATGGAATATGCAGGTATCTCAAGAAGACTAATAAAATTTGCTAACGTCTTGGTTGGTCATATGCACGGTGGTCTTGCAATTGTAACTGTTATAGTAGCATGTTTTTTTGCAGCTATATCTGGTTCTGGGCCTGCTACTGTAGCAGCAATTGGGACAATACTTATACCAGCAATGAATGAAAAAGGTTATGATAAAGGATTTTCGTCCGCACTGTTAGCAAGTGCAGGTAATGTTGGAATCATTATACCGCCTAGTATTGCATTTGTAGTATTTGGAGTTCTAGCTGAAGTATCTATAACTAAATTATTTATAGCTGGAATTGTTCCTGGATTTTTATTAGGATTAGGTTTGATTATTACTAGTTTTTTCCTTTTAAGAAAAGAAAAAAACTTAGTTAAAACAAAAAAAAGCAATCCTAAAGAAATACTTTTTGCATTGAAAGATGCTTTTTGGGGACTTATGACACCTATAATAATATTAGGTGGTATTTATGGAGGATATGTTACTCCAACTGAAGCAGCAGGAACAGCAGTGATATATGGATTAATAGTTGGATTTTTCATTTATAAAGAAATTAAGATTAAAGATATATGGAAAATAATGGTTGATGCATCAGTATCTTCAGCAGTAGTTATGTTTATAATAGCAAATGCAAGTGTTTTTGCATGGCTTTTGACAACTGGGAGAATAGCAAGTAGTATTGCACAAGGATTAATTGCTTTCAATGCTAACAAATATGTTTTACTTCTACTTATGAATGTTATGTTTTTAATTGCAGGATGTTTTTTGGATGCAGCTTCAGCATATTATATATTTGTTCCAATTTTGCTTCCAATAGTTTATAAGCTAGGAATAGACCCAATTGTATTAGGAGTGTTTATGACTATGAATTTAGCTATAGGTATGGCTACACCACCTGTTGGATTAAACCTCTTTGTTGCTTGCAACATATCAGGCGTAACTCTCAATGAGATTTCTAGAAAAGTAGTCCCTTTTCTCTTAGTAAGTATAATAGTATTAATGTTTGTAACATATATTCCAGCAATCTCATTGTTCTTACCAAATTTGCTAGGACTTTAATAATTTAAATATATTTAAAATACATTTTTATTTGGAGGATAATAATGCAATTAACAATATTAGTGGATAACTATTGTAATAGAAGTGATTTATTAGCTGAGTATGGATTTAGCGTACATATTAAATCTGATAATAATAAAGAAGTACTTATGGATACTGGACAAGGAAGAGCTTTATATTCAAACGCTTATAGTATGAATATAAACTTAAATGATACAGATCATATTGTCTTCAGCCATGGACATTTTGATCATATTTGGGGAGCACCAAAATTACTTGAAAAAACAGGGGATATTCCTGTGTGGGCTCATCCGGACTTTGATAGAGCAAAGTATAGAAAAAAAATAAATAAAACACAATATATTGGTAGTTATATTAAAAAAGAAGATTTGAATTTTCACCCTATAAAAGGAGTTACTTTAATTACTGAAAATATATGGGGTGTTGAAGTTCCTTATAATAAAAGGAATCAAGAATATACACCAACTACAGAACATTTAAAAATACTGAAAGGTGATAATTGGGAAGAAGACACTTTTCCAGATGATATTTCTTTGGTGGTTAAAGGAGAGTATGGGTACAGCGTTATTCTAGGTTGTGCACATGCAGGAGTAGCAAATATTTTAGAAGAAATTTCAATAAAATTTAAAACTAATAAATTTTACTCAGTAATTGGTGGAATGCATATGAAAGGGCAATCCGAAGATTATGTAGAAAAAGTTATAGAAAAAATCACAAAAGATTATGAAGTATATCGATGGATACCTACCCATTGTACGGGATTTAAAGCAGCTTCACTTTTAGATTCAATTGCTGATAATGTTGATTTAGGAGGGACTGGAACTGTAATTAAATTATAAATAAGATTCCAATAACTTATTATATACATAACAGTTTAAATTTTTAAATATTTGATAAAATAATATAATTTACTTATTAAAACCTGCAAATTCAGATAGATTAAAATAATTTGGAGGTTTTTTTTATTCTTTATATTTTAGATATATAAAGTAAAGTTATATTGTAGTTTTGAATTTCTTTTTATTTTTTATTCTTTTGATATATAATTAAATTAATAAAGTAAAATAATAATAGCTGCAAATAATGTAGAGAATACTATGAAAAAAGAATCTAATAGGATTTATATCTGCTGCATTAGTTGTTCAACTATTTGCCTATTTAATGAATTTGCAGCGGAGGTATTTGATCCGGCGATACCCTTAATTGGTAAAAGAAAGAAGCCTAAAGATAAAGTTTTAAAGACACTGTTTTTAAACTTGGAGTTAGAAATGACTGGTTTGAATATAGAGATAAAGGCTATAAGGGAATAGCAAAAAAATGGTGCGAAGCTTATAAAATTGAATATGAATAAATTCAAAGCAAAAAAAGGAGGTAGATATGGATTTTAATGAGTACGATGAGTTGGTAAAAGAAAACTATGAAAGGAATTATGAAATCTTATCTGGATTTGAAGATTATCTTATAAGTAAAGGATTAACTTCTAAAACCATAAGAAAACATTTAGGAAATATTGATTTTTATATCAATACTTTTTTAGTAAACTATGAAGTGAACAAAGCAGAAGAAGGTATTTATAGTTTAGATATGTTTTTCGCCGATTGGTTTCCGAGAAAAGCTATGTGGGCATCAGGAAATTCTGTAAAAGAAACAATAGCATCTTTAAAAAAGTTTTATTCTTACTTAGAAGATATTGACTTAGTTAGCGGATTAATGTACAAGGAATTTTTAAATGAAATTAAAGATAAGAAAACGGTATGGATGGCACTTTCAGATGGAGAATATCAGGAACAAAGAATAGATTTTTTTAATATGGATGAACCAGATGATTTCGTTTTTTATGAGGAAAAAGTTGAGAAAAAAGCTAATGATTTAAATTTTCTTATGAAAAACATTAAGAATTTTACAGAAAAAACCCCATGGGAGTTTTTGGGAGATACGGATATTTTCGGTATTAAGTTTACAGATGAAGAAGATATATATTTTTGTTGTATTTTAGGAAACGCTGGTATAGAGTACGGAATAAATATATATAAAG
>Ga0102929_1002442_pt1 | contig 11044 bp, 8 predicted proteins | sample SalPonR1_B_D2_MG_FD_78510 | JGI IMG/M metagenome (GOLD analysis project Ga0102929, IMG submission 78510) | Salt pond soil microbial communities from South San Francisco under conditions of wetland restoration - Salt Pond MetaG R1_B_D2_MG | ecosystem: Environmental > Aquatic > Marine > Intertidal... | reverse complement strand
TATTATTTATTGTTATTAACTATTTGAATAACTTTTTCTATGTGATCATCCATTTCTTCAGGTGTCCAATCAGAAGCTTCAATCATTAGTTTTTTGAATAATTCTTTAACTTCATCTTTTTGCATAATTGTTAAATAAGCATCTCTTACTTTTTGAACAATTTCATTAGATGTACCTTTTCTTATTAATAAGAAACATGTATTAGGATAATAAGCTTTTATACCATAAGCACCTATTGGTTTTACATCTTTAAACAAATCACTAGATACTGGATCTTTACTAAATACAGTAACAGGAGTAATTAATCCACCCTCTACAGCACCCTTTGCTTGAGATTGATGAGAAATTGCAAAATCAGTTTCTCCTTTTGCTACAGCATCTAATGCTAAATTTGCACCATTATAACTAACTAGTGTTAACTCTAAACCTAATTCTTTAAATAAAGCTTTGGCTAAAAAAGCTTCTGAACCAGCTACACCATTAACAGCAACTTTACAATTATTTGATTTTCCATATTCTTTTAATTGATCTATATCATTAATATTTAAATTAGCATCTGCAGTCATAACAAATATTGCAGAATACATATTCATAACAGGTATAAAATCATCATATTTAAACATGATAGCTTCTTTACCATCAACATTTGGAGCAATAGAAAATCCACCTTCTCCACCAAAAATTAAATTGTGTGTATTAGCCTCGTTTTTTAAATAATTTGTTAATGCAACATTACCACCCGCACCTAATTCATTAGTAGCTAAAACTGGTTGATTTAATAATTCCTCACCATATACTGCAGCTTGTCTATTTACTAAATCTGCAACGCCACCTACTGCCCATGGGCAAATAACAGTTATTGGCTCTGTTGGCCACTCTTGTGCATCTTCTTTAATTTCTTCACTACCATTTGCAAATATTACAGAAAAGCTTGCAAAAAACATTAATAATACTAAAAATACTTTTTTCATTTATTTTTCTCCTTTTATTGTTTATATCCGAATAATATGGGACAAATTCAGTGCACGCAATACAGAAATTTTTATTTTTTTCTAAAAATTGTCTAGTTTTTATGCTTAAAAAAAAAGTTGTCTACTTTTTTCATAAAAAAAACAACTAAAACAATATTATTATATATTTTTTAAACTTTGAAATAAAAAGGCTATTTTTTATATAAATTATATATAAAAATAGCCTTTTTTATTATGAAATTGATTATTATTCTAATATTTAATTATAACCTTTTGGGTTTTTACTTTGCCAATTCCAAGAATCACGACACATAGTTGTCAAATCATATTGAGCTTCCCAATTTAATAATTTTTTTGCCTTTGTTGCATCTGCATAGCAAGTAGCTATATCACCAGCTCTTCTTGGTGCAATAGTATAAGGAATTTTAATACTATTAGCTTTTTCAAAAGCTTTAACCATATCTAATACACTATAACCAATACCGGTACCTAAATTCACTATTTCTGTACCCTTATTTTCATATTCACAGGCAGCAACATGACCACGTGCTAAATCAACAACATGAATATAATCCCTTACACCAGTTCCATCAGGAGTTGGATAATCATCACCAAAAACTGATAATTTTTCCAATTTACCAACAGCAACTTGACAAATATATGGCATCAAATTATTTGGAATACCTACAGGATCTTCACCAATTAATCCAGATTCATGCGCACCTATAGGATTAAAATATCTCAATAATACAACATCCATATTTTTATTTGCAGCTGCAAAATCAATTAAAATTTGTTCAATCATATACTTAGTCCAACCATACGGATTTGTACATCCTGTTGGCATGCCTTCTTTTAAAGGTACAGTTTCTGCAAGACCATAAACTGTAGCAGAAGAACTAAAAACAAATTTATTAACATCATACTCAATCATTAACTCACAAATAGTTAAAGCTGAATCAATATTATTTCTATAATATGCTAAAGGTTTTGAAACCGATTCCCCAACAGCTTTATAACCAGCAAAATGAATTACAGCATCTATTTTATTTTCTTCAAAAATAATTCTTGTTGCCTCTTTATCACATACATCTACTTCATAAAAAGGAATTTTTTTACCAACAATTTGCTCCACTCTATTTATAGCTTCTTTTTGACTATTATAAAAATTGTCAACAATAATTGGTTCATGATTGGCTTTTACCAATTCAATACAAGTATGAGAAGCAATATATCCTGCTCCACCAGTTAATAAAATTTTCATATCTACCACCTTGTAAATTTATTTTATCTATTTACATTGTCTAGTATATTTCTCTTTTTGTTAAGAGTTATATATCTATTTTTTTTGCACAATATTCTATTTTAGACAATTCAAAGAAAAATAAACTCGAATTTTTCTTGAAAATTACTAATTTATAAAGTATTTTCAATATATGAATTATTACTGCGTTGCATGCAAAGTATCAAAAGAAGAAAATGTTATAAATGATATTAAACTTTATTTAACTAAAATTTTAGGAATTAAATCGATTGTAGAAATTATATTCCCAACAAAACAATATAGAGTAAAAAAAGGTAATAAAAAAGAAAAAATAACTAAACCTTTAACCCCAGGATATTTATTTATAAAATCAGAAATAGAATTAGATAAATTTTCTAGAGAATTTAGATCAATTAATGATTGTTATGGACTAGTTCAAAGTAAAAGAAATGATGAAAAAGAAAAAAATGTAATTTTTAAACTTCAAAAAGAAGATTTAGAATATGCATCTTGGATATTTTCAAATAAAGGTAATATTACACCTTCAAAGATTACACTAGAAATAGGTCAATTTGTTAATGTAATATCTGGTCCTTTAGCTACCTTTAACGGCAAAATAATTAAAGTTGATAAAAGAAATAACAAAGTATGTATATATTCAGAAAATTCTGGAACTCTTCAAAAAGTATGGGTACCTGTTGAAATAGTAAAAAAAGAAGATTTAAACGAAAATGATTTTATATTAAAAGAATTTTCTAAAGTTTATTAATAATATAAAGACTACTAGATTGTAATAGATACAATCTAATAGTCAAAATATTTTAGTTTTCTTTAATATAAGCTGTTCCAAGTTTTGCAGGAACATTAAATGATTTTCTACTAATTGTTAATACAATTGTTAAAATATAAGGTAATGCAATAAACAATTCATTTGGAAGGAAAGTAGATGCTCCAGATTGCATTAAAATAGCAAAAGCCTCTGCTAAACCAAATATTATTGTACCAATGAAAGCTCCAATTGGATTCCAGTTACCTAAGAAACATATAGCAAAAGCAATCCAACCTCTTCCTCCAATAATATTAGTAGTAAACATTCCTAAATATCCTATTGAATAAAACGCTCCGGCAACTCCACACATTAAACCTGAAACCATAACAGTAACAAATCTTACTTTTGAAACATTAATACCAGAGACATCAACTGCTTCTGGATTTTCACCTGTCGATCTAACCACTAAACCAAGAGAAGTTTTGTACATTATAAAAAAGCCTAAAGGAACTAAAATATACATAATATATGTCAATATATTTTGATTAAAGAAAATAGGACCCAAAAATGGTATTTTTGATAACAATGGTAGAGCAATTTTTTGTAAAGGTTCTACTGTTAAAGGAGATAAAGGAACTCCAAAAACTACTCTATGTAAAAATGCACATAATCCAGCAACTAAAATATTTATAGCAGTTCCTGTAACAATTTGATGTTGTTTTAATGTTACACATAAATATGCATATAACATTGCAACTAATAATCCAGCAAACGATGCAAATAAAAGCCCCATAGCTAAACTACCTGAAATATATGCAGTTGTAAAACCAGCCCAAGCACCCATTAAGAAAATACCTTCAATAGCGGTTACCATCATACCAGTACGTTCTGAAAAAACTTCAGATATAGCTCCAAATAATAAAGGGGTACTCATCATTATTGCGCGTGATAATAAATTAACTAACATTACTTATCCCCCTCTAATAATAATTTTTTTTCTCTATTTACTTCCAATTTATTTCTAACAAAATAGGAAATAATAACAAATACCATTACAAAGCCTTCCATTAAATCAATAATACTTGAAGGCACTCCTGAAATTTGGCCCATTATAGTTCCCCCAACTTGTAAAGCACCAAAAAGAATTGATGCAAAAATAATCCCAATAGGATTTGCATTTGCTAAAATTGCTATACCAATACCAATTGCCCCGATTGAAGGATTAAAACCTTGTAACAACATATGCTGAACACCATTTACTTCTGTAACACCAGCAAGTCCGGCTAAACCACCACTTACAAAAAAAGCAAAAATAAAAACAAGTTCAGGATTTACACCACTCATTCTTGCTGCTTCTTGATTTTGCCCAACTGCTCTAATCCTAAAACCTAAAGTAGTTCTATATAACAAAAGCCAAATTAAAATAGCAACAACAATAGCTAAAATAAAGCCAAAATGAAGTCTTGTATGTGGTACAATTTTAAACAACCAAGTACTTTTTGCTAGTGAATCAGTTTGAGGATATTCTCCCTTAGATTCTATTAAAACAGTTCTTAGTAAATAATTCATAAAATTTAGTGCAACATAAGTACTCATCATACTAATTAAGAATTCATTTGCTTTAAACCTTGATTTAAAAAAGCCTATTAAGCCTCCCCAAATACCACTAAAAAGAAATGAAAATATAATAGCTAAAACTATTGCAATAGGATGAGGTATCAACAATGATATTGATGCAGCTGTTAGAGCTCCTATATAAAATTGACCTTGAGCACCAATATTAAAAAGGCTTGCCTTAAAAGTAAAAGCAAATGCTAATGATGTGAAAATTAAAGGTGTTGCTTTTACAAATATTTCGCCAATTGTATAACCATCTCTGAACATTGAGGAAAATAATAATGCAAAAACTGAAATAGGATTTTTGCCTAAAAATAAAATCATTATTCCACTTAAAAATAAACCCATAATAACAGCTAAGAAGCTTGTAATCAGAATATCACGAGTCTTTTTATCCATCTATTTATCCCCCTGCTTTTTATAACCAGCCATTAACAAGCCAATTTTTTCACTATCCAAATCTGATGTCTTATAAATACCTTGTATTTCACCTTTATAGAAAATAGCAACTCGATCACACAAAGCAAAAATTTCAGATAATTCAGTCGATACTAGCATAACAGCTTTTTCGTTTTCTTTTTCATTTAATATTGAAGAGTGAACGTTATTAATTGCTCCTAAATCTAAACCTCTAGTAGGTTGATCAAAAATAATAAAATCACCACAATTCTCAACTTCTCTACCAACTATTACTTTTTGTTGGTTTCCTCCTGATAATTCTTGAGCCAAAGAAGCAGGTCCTGGAGCTTTTACATTAAAATTAGTTAATATTTTATTAGTTTTATCATTTAATTTCTTTCTATCTATTAAACCATGCTTTTTCCAATACTTAGAATAACTTGTTTTTAATAAAATATTTTCTGCAAGAGTCATAGACATTACCATACCATATCTATGTCTGTCAGAAGGTACATAGCCAAGACCTAAAGCAATCCTTTCTTTAATAGAATAATTAGTTATATCTACATCATTTAATAAAACAAAACCTTCATCTGGTTTCATTGCTCCGCAAATAGACATACATAATTCTAGTTGACCATTTCCTGAAACTCCTGCAACACCAAAAATTTCACCTTTATGTATATCAAATGAAACATCGTTAATAACAGGAATCCCACTTTTACTCTTAAGACTCATATTTTTTATACTTAAACAAATTTCATCACTATAATTGAGTGAATCATCTCTCTCTATTTGCTCAAAAGAACCTTCAATCATCATTTTTGATAATTGATATTCATCTGTTTTATCTTTTTTTACATTGCCATAAACCATACCTGATCTCATAACAATTATTCTATTTGCAACAGACATTACCTCTTTTAATTTATGAGTAATAAAAATTACAGCATTCCCTTGCTTAGAATAATCTTTTACAAATTTCATTAAATTATCTATTTCTTGAGGTGTTAATACTGCAGTTGGCTCATCCATTATTAATAAATTTGCTTCAAGATATAAAGCTTTTAAGATTTCTACTTTTTGTTGTTCTCCAACAGTTAAATCTTTTATCTTTTTCTGTGCATCTACTTTAAGTTCATATTTGTTAGCAAGATCCTGTATTTTTTGCTCTTCATAAGCCCAGTTTATTTTTCCCTTAATGTTTCCTAATATTATGTTTTCAGTAACTGTATGAGCAGAAACTAAAGAAAAATGTTGTTGAATCATTGAGATCTTATGTTTCATTGCATCTTTAGGAGATTTTATTATTATTTGCTCACCGTTTTTATATATTTCACCTTCATCAGCACCATATAAGCCATAAAGAATTTTCATGCAAGTACTTTTACCTGCACCATTTTCTCCTAATAGTGCTAAGACTTCGCCCCTATTAACAGAAAAAGAAACATCTTTATTAGCAATTACTTTTGCAAAATATTTTGAAATACCTTTAAGTTCAAAAAAAGGTTTATCCATTTTCTATTCCTTTTTTATTTATTCAATCAATTTTTTAGTTTTGTTATAAATTGTTTATAATTAAATTAATAATTATAAACAATCAGATTTTAAATATCTTTTAATTATCACTTTTTTTTCACACAATACCCTAATGGATATTGTGTGATATTTTTTTTATTTAAACATAGAAGCAAAATCAATTTCACCAGCTTCAGCTTTAGCCATACCTTCTTCAACTTTAGCTCTAACTTGATCTGAAATTAGATCAGTATAAACAGGTTTAAAGATACCTTCTTTAATACCAGCTTCATGAACTTTTCCACCATCTAAAGTACCATTATAATATTTTTCAACAGCCCAAGTATAAAATGTTTTAAAATCAAATAATACAGAAGCTACTACAGTACCAGGAGCTGTATCATTTTGATTTGATGAGAATCCAACAAATTTAACACCTTTTTCTTTTGCAGCTTGAATAGCACCTAAACCAACTTGGTTAGCATAAACAAATAAAGTATCAGCACCATTATCAATCATTGTTTCAGCCATTTGTTTACCTAATGCTATATCAGACCAGCTATTAGCGTAAGAACGAGTTGCTTTTGCATCACTTAGACCTCTTTCTTTGGCAAGATCTACAGAAACAGCTTCATAAACATCTAATAATTTTTCCATTGCTTCATTTGGGAAACCACCAATTGTTGCAAAATTACCATTTTCAGATACTTCACCAGCAATTAATGCAGCAACAAAACTTGCTTCATATTCTTTTGGAAATATAGGAGATACATTTGCATAATCAGCTCTAAATCCATTAACTACACAAAAGTTTGAATCTGGATATTCACTTGCAATTTTATTTGCAGCATCATCAAATTGAGTTCCAGCTGCCATAATTAAATCATAACCTCTTTCAGCATAATTTCTAAATGTTGATTCATAATCTGAAGCTTGAACATTTTCTAAATATTCCATATTAGTACCTAATTGTTCATTACAAGCAACTAAACCAGCATAGTTTGTAGCATTCCAAGATTGGTCATTAATTGGTCCAGGAAGAACTAATACTATTTTTAAAGCCCCAATACCTTTTTCACCTGAACTTTCCTTTTCTTCATTACTTCCTTGAGCAAAAATTGTTGTTAATGCTAAACTTGAAATTAATAATAATGTTAAAATTTTTTTCATTATTCTCTCCTCTTTAAAAACTCTTAATCTATTATATAACTAAATCAATCTTAATAATATTAATTATATAAAAGAAAATTATAATATTTGATATAGGCCTACTCAAATAACTTCTTATACAATTATCTATTAAGCAATTATCGTGCCAAAAAACACCATTATTCAACATTTATTTATAGGGCAATAAATTATTTTATTTTTTTTATTGTTATTTTAAAAAACATGATTTACAATTGTCCTAAATTAGTACAGCAGTTGTTCAAATGTGTCCTATATTTAACACTGTAACAATACAAATTAGGAGCTTATGTGCATATTTTATTAATAGACGACAACCAACAACTTTACGAAGTTCTACAAGATAATTTTTCTTTTGTAGGTCATTATCTTTTCTATGCTAAAAACACCAAAAATGCTTTTAGTGTATTGAAAAATGAAATAATCAATTTAATTTTATTAGATGTTAGATTAGGTGAAGAAAATGGAGTTGAAACTTTAGAAAAAATAAAAAAGGAATATAAAAACATTCCTATAATCATGATTACTGGATACGCAACAGTAGAAGCAGCTGTAAAAGCTATGAAACTTGGAGCCTATGATTTTGTAAAAAAACCCATAAATTTCAATACACTTTGCACAAGAATCGATGCTGCTACAGAACATATAAAATACAAAAAAGAAAATGAAAAATTAAAAAATAGATTAAAAGAAGATTTCCCCCTATTTTCTAGCAAAAATTTCTCTTTTAGCAAAATAATTACTAGAGCAAAAAAACTAGCAGCATCAGATATTTCTATGCTTATCATAGGAGAAAATGGATGTGGAAAAGAACTTTTAGCTGACTATATATATAAAAATTCTAATAGAATCAGTGAAAAGTTTATTAAGATTAACTGTGCGGCTTTTCCTGAAGCTTTGTTAGACAATGAATTATTTGGTCATGAAAAAGGAGCATACACAGGAGCTGAAAGCGACTATATTGGTGTTTTTGAACAAGCAAACAATGGAACTTTATTACTAGATGAAATTGGAGATATGCCCACTACTCTTCAAGCAAAAATATTAAGAGTTATTCAAAATCAAGAAGTAAGACGAATTGGCAGTAAAAAAACTATAAAAATAAATGTAAGATTTATTGCTTCTACTAATAAAGATTTAGAAAAAATGGTCAAAGAAAAAACTTTTAGAGAAGACTTATTTTATCGATTAAACGGTGGTTTATTAAGACTCCCTGCTTTAAGAAATAGAAAAGAAGATATGGATGATTTAATTGAATCGCTTCTCCTTGAGATAAGTAATAATACAAAATCACCTAAAAAAAGATTAACTGATGAAGTTCGTCAAGTCTTTGAAAATTATCAATGGCCAGGAAATATAAGAGAATTAAAAAATGCTCTTTTATATGCTGCAACTATTTCACAAGACGAAGATATTCAAATTGAAGATTTACCACCTAGTTTTGAACTTTATGAAAACAAAAAGAAAGATTCTCTAAGTATTATACAACAAAGAGAAAAAGAATTAATAAAAAAAATCTTAGTGAAAAACAACAATAATAAAACAGAAACTGCTAAATATTTAAAAATGAGTAGAAACACTCTTTATTTAAAATTAAAAAAATATGGAATAGTAATTGATGAATGAGAATATAGTAGAAATTAAAAATGTAAGTTTAAATTATAATGCGGTAAAAGCTTTAGATCATATCAATATTAACTTTAAAAAAGGGAATATTCATGCCCTTATTGGTGAACATGGTGCAGGTAAATCTAGTATTGGGCTATTACTAAGCGGATTAGAAAAACCTAAATCAGGGACTATTATTTATGATAAAAAAGAGTATCCTTTTATCAAAACAAAATTTGCAAAAAATAATGGCATTCAATTTGTTCACCAACAATTATTATTAAACCCTTACTTTACTGTTGCTGAGAATTTATTTTTTTGTGATAAAAAATCACCATTTTTTTCTTTAAATCTTAAAACTAAAATCCAAAATTTATCCAATAATTGTATAAAAGAATTAGGATTTGATATAGATTCTAGTCAAATTACAAAAAACCTATCTCTTTCAGAAAAAGCCTTAGTTGCGATTTTAGCAAAAATAAAAACTACTCCCAAACTATTAATATTAGATGAATCTCTTGATAAAATATCAGCAAAAGACTTTTCAATTCTAAAAAATCAATTAATATCAATGAAAAAAAATGGTTGTTCAATTATTATTATGACCCACAAAATTGACTGGATTTATGATATTGCAGATACAATTTCTGTTATTAGAAATGGGAAAAATATTATAACTGAAAACATACAAAGTATTGGAAAAATGCAGATAATTAAAATGGCCTATACTCAATTTTCTGAAAAACCTCTTTTTCAGCATGAAATCAATTCTTTTTATCATTTAATTAAATATAATGAAGCAATTTTAGAAACATTACCTGTAAATTTAATAATATTAAATAATAACAAGATTTTAAAATTAGCTAATAAATATTTCATAAATAATTTCAAAATAAATGCATCAGAATATTTAGATAAACCAGGAGAATTATTATTAAATAATACAAATGAAGCTACTATTAGCTTAGTGATGAACCTTGTTAATAACTCTGATGAAAGCACAATATTCCATTTATCTATTTCTATAAATGAAATCAATGGTATTTATAATGTACACTATTCTCCTATATATGATGAAAACGAAAAAATAGGTGCTATGATTATTTTTTATGATATTACTGAATATGATTCAATGCAACAAAACAATCAATTATCAGAAAAACTCTCTTCAATTGGTCTTTTATCAGCTGGAGTTGCTCACGAAATAAACAATCCTTTAGAAATAATAAGCAATTACCTAACAAACATTAAATTTCGATATAATGAACCAGATCTATTAAAAATTGTAAACAAACTTTCAAAACAAGTTGATTATATAACAAAAATAATTAGTAATCTCCAAAACTTTTCGAGTCTTGATAAAGTAACTGTAGAGACAGTAAATCTAAATGATTTAATAAAAGAAATGGTTGATTTATTAAAACTAAATGCAAAATTAAAAAATATTACAATCAAATTATATGAAAATTCTTTAAATAGCATAGTTTTTATTAATGAAAATGAATTAAAACAAGCGATTTTAAATATTATTAAAAACAGTTTTGAATCAATAAAAAAAGATGGTGAAATTGAAATAACAATCTATCAAAAAAATAATAATAGTGAATTAATAATAAAAGATACTGGATTAGGAATAGATGAAAGCAAAGATTATTTTACGCCTTTTTACTCAACAAAATCTCACAACGGTGTTAACACAGGATTAGGATT
>Ga0102929_1002439_pt1 | contig 11048 bp, 7 predicted proteins | sample SalPonR1_B_D2_MG_FD_78510 | JGI IMG/M metagenome (GOLD analysis project Ga0102929, IMG submission 78510) | Salt pond soil microbial communities from South San Francisco under conditions of wetland restoration - Salt Pond MetaG R1_B_D2_MG | ecosystem: Environmental > Aquatic > Marine > Intertidal... | reverse complement strand
GACGGGAACGCGCTGGCGCTGACGGTGGCTAACGGGCACCCGCATGACCAATACTTTCACGAAGACCCGCTGCAGATGATAGCCGGCGAGATTGAGCCACCCGGCGTTTTCCTGAAGGCTACGGCCGTGTTGGAGCGCCAGCTGCTGGCCTTTTGTTTTGACCAGTGGGCGGCGTCGGGCGTGGATCCCGGCGCGATTCCGAGCCAGCTAGGCCACGTCCTGAATTCCGTCGAGGCGGGTCGCAAGGAGCAGTTTCCCAACGACTTTCTCGATTTCGTCAAATTGCATCATGATGAAATTCTGCGCCAGTTTCTCGGGCTGTTTCCACAGCTTTCCGACGAGGCCCGTCAGCATTTGTCCGGGTATCTCGCGGTCGATCATCAATCGGCCGGATCTGAACTGGGTTACCGGCTCTCCAATCGTCTGCATGAATTGGTCAAGACGCGCGCGGGCTGGTCGACGAGAATCAAGTCGTTGGCCGGTCATATCAAGCGACTGGAAAATCAACCGGAGGACGAGGCGCGAGAGGAAGAGCTGGACGCCGTCACGGCCGAGCGCGCCGCGCTCCAACAGCTCCGTCGGAACACCAACGCTTTGCATACCTTCAATTTCTTCACCGATGAGGGCTTGCTTCCGAACTATGCGTTTCCGGAAGAAGGGGTGACGCTGAATTCCATCATTCTGCGGCGGAGGAGCGAACGAGAACGGGAAGAGTCGGGCGAGAAACGCCGCTATCAGCGTATCAATTTCGAGATTCACAGGCCGGCGCAGTCGGCCATAAGCGAACTTGCGCCCCTGAATCGGTTCTATGCCGCCGGCCGCATGGTGGAGATCGACCAGGTCGATCTGTCAAGCAGCAAGCCCGGGGACTGGCGGCTTTGTGATCGCTGTCATCACATGGAAAACCTGGAAACAGAGGGCGATAACCACACGACCTGTCCACGCTGTGGAAGCCCTCAGTGGTCAGACAGCGGACAGCGTCAGACCCTGGTAAAACTCCGCCAGGTTTTTGCAACCGCCGATGACCGGGAGAGCCGGATCGGCGACGAAAAGGATCAGCGCGAACCGAAATTCTTCACTCAGCAGGTTCTGGTGGATGTCGATCCGGAAACAGCCGGGCCGGCCTACCGGATTGCCGACGATCTGCTGCCCTTCGGATTCGAATATCTTCCGCAGGCGAATCTCCGAGAGGTCAATTTCGGCGAATCGCGCGCGGAGAGCCGCGAGCTGGCCGTTGCCGGCGAGGTAGATTCACGACCGGGATTTCAGCTCTGTCGGCATTGCGGCAAGGTGCGCCGCAGCGGCGGCAGAAACCGCAAAAGCTTCGAGCACGCATTCGACTGCAAGCTGCGCCCGGCCGACGCCGTCGAGACCGATAAAGACTATTTCGAGGCTTTGTATCTTTACCGGGAACTGGCCTCCGAGGCGGTTCGGATCCTGCTGCCAATGTCGGAGGTCGGTAGTTCAGGACAGCGGCTGCGTTCACTGATCGCGGCTTTGAATCTCGGCTTGCGCCGCCATTTCCGTGGCCAGGTTGATCATCTTCGAGTCACCCATTACTCCGCGCCTGCAGGCTCCGGCTCAGCGCGCAAGCAGTATCTGGTGCTTTACGACAGCGTTCCCGGCGGCACCGGCTATCTCAAGGATCTGCTCTCCAGCAGTGATCGACTGAAAGCCTGCCTGGAAAAGGCGCTGGAGGTCCTTTCACATTGCAAATGCCGGGAAGACCCCGAAAAGGATGGATGCTACAGGTGCATTCTGGCGTATCGCGAAAGCCGCAATATGCATGAGATCTCGGCTTCGACCGCACAGGACCTGCTCGAAAAAATTCTGGGTGCGTGGACCCGAATCGAAAGCGTCGAAAGCCTCGAGAACATCGAAATCAACGCCTTGCTGGAGAGCGAGCTGGAGCAACGATTCCTGCCCGCGATCGACGCCGCAGGGTCGCATATCAAGGTAACGCCGGAGCGTGTCAACGGCAAACCTGGCGCATACATCACGATATTTCCGGACGGGGTTTCGGCTGAGCAGGGCAGCCACTCCTCAATGGCGTGGCGGGTGGAACCGCAGGTTCGTCTGGGTCCCGGCGATGGCGTGGCGGTGGGCACGGATGCGGATTTCGTGCTGTGGCCTACGCGGGAGCGGGAAGGATTCCTGCCGGTCGCGGTCTACATGGACGGCTTCCAGTATCACTATGACCGCTGCGCGGATGACACCCTGAAAAGGCAATCCATTCTGGACAGCGGCCGGTTTGTCGTCTGGAGCCTTGGCTGGCATGACCTGCCGGGTGCGGGCCGGGCGCTGCATAACCCTGCGGCGAACTTGCTGAATACGGGGCAATCCAGTCAGATGGCCGATATATTCGACCGACTTGCCAGGCTGGGCGAATGGGAGCGTTATCGTCATTACTCGAATTTGATCGATGAAGGCCCATTCGCCTGGCTGATCCGTTACCTCTCCGGAGATCCTGAGAAATGCCGAGGGCTCAAGGATGCCGCGTTGTCACGAGCGCTGGGGTGGTTGGATCCGCGTTTCTGGAATGATCGAAACGCTCGCGCCGCTGCAATGGAGGAAATTCCAGCGATTTGCCCGCCGCAGAAGATCGACGATCTCGGACTCCGCGAACAAAATTCGGAGCGCGTTTTTGGCGGGGTTCTGGAAGCGCGAGGCGTCGCTGATGGCGCCGTGCGGACAATTGCCGGCATGACCCAGCATGCACTGCGTGAAGCCGAATCAGGCAATCTTGAGGCTCTTCGTCAAAGCGGCAGCGTGTTGCATGCGCTGATCGACGACCACGCAGCGCTGGACGAGCGATTCGAGTCCCGATGGGCCGGGTTCTGGGGCGCGGCGAATCTGCTGCAGTTTGTGCCTGAATATTGCATGGTGACAAGCCAGGGCGTCTCTAGGGGGCTCTACGGCGCCACCTTCGGGGTTCGCAGGACCGGGATTCTGATGGACGAGGACCAGGCTGACTGGAAAGAACTCACCGAACTATCGAATTTTGGCGAGGAAGTCCTGGCCTGCAAGGATGCAGGACTGCCGGTGCCCGAGGTTGGAGTCGACATCAGCGACGCGAACGGTGAGATCGTCGGCAACCTGGAGTTGGCCTGGGCCGACCGGAAGGTCGGCATTCTGGTTGATGATTCGGTCCATTTCGAGAGCAAGCTCGACGAGCTTGGCTGGACGGTTTTTCGCGACCTTTCGGCCGACAATCTTGAGTCGATCAAGAAAATATTTGAGGAAGCAGGAGCATGAGCAATATGGAACCCAGGGTCGCCTTTTCTGACGATTTTCTGAGCTGCTTTGCAGCGGCCCCGAGGACTGAACAGAAGCGGATTCAGGAATTCGTGACCAAGTTTCGGCATGACCCGCAGAGCTCGGGCATCAATTATGAAAAGATCAATGATGCGGCCGATCCGAAGTTTCGCTCGGTTCGAATAGGGCAGAACTATCGCGGCATAATTGCCAAGCCGGACACCGGCAATGTTTTCATGCTGATGTGGGTGGACAAGCACGATGACGCATATGAATGGGCCAGAAATCATAAATGCGGAATCCATCCTGAAACCGGCTCAATTCAGCTTGTTCCGGTCGAACAAACCGAAGAGGCAGCTCCTGAGACGCCCCAGCCGAAGGATAGTCAGCCCCCAAGCGCAAATGAGCCTATTTTTGCGGAATTTCGCGACCGAGAACTCCGGAGACTGGGCGTCCCCGATGAGCAGCTGGAAATAGTCGGCGCGATTGCAAGCAAGCAGGAGCTGGAGGCTCTGGAAAGGCGGTTGCCTCAGGAGGCTTTCGAGGCATTGACGTTCCTGGCTGAGGGCGTGCCGCTGGATGAGGTAATGCAAGGGTATGCGCTACCTGTCGGACCCGTGGATACTGCAGATTTCTCCGCGGCACTGGAGCGTGAGCAGACCCAGCGCAAATTCGTCGTGGTCGAAGACGAGGCGGATTTGCAGCAGATGCTGGAAGCGCCCCTGGAGAAATGGCGGGTATTCCTGCACCCCAGTCAGCGCCAGCTGGCGAGCTGGGACGTGAACGGGCCGATACGAGTCCTTGGCGGCGCGGGCACCGGCAAGACGGTGGTTGCCATGCACCGAGCGCGCTGGCTCGTGAAGGAATTATTCACCAAACCTCAGCAAAAAATCCTTTTCACGACTTTTACAGTGAATCTCGCCACCGATATTCGCGAGAATCTCAAGAAAATCTGCACTTCGACAGAAATGGACCGAATCGAGGTGATCAACATCGATGGCTGGGTGAGCCGTTTCCTGAAGCAGCAGGACTGGCCGCACAGAATTATTTATTCCGGGACAAAAACCTACGTTGATCTCTGGAAATTGGCACTGGATTGCCGTCCCGCAGAGCCCGACCTGCCGGAGTCCTTCTTTTCCGAGGAATGGGAGCGCGTAATTATTCCCCAGCGGATCCAGGACAGGAACGGCTATTTTCGGGCGAGCCGTGTAGGGCGCGGTGTTCCTTTGAACCGTAAACAGCGAGCCGCGATCTGGCCGGTTTTCGAGGAGATGCAGGTCCAGCTGCAGCGGGCAGGCTACAGAACGCCTGAAACAGCGACTCAGGATGCGGTGGATCTGATGAAGTCGGGAAAAACGGCTCGTCCGTACGAAGCGGCCGTTGTGGACGAAGCTCAGGATATGGGACCAGATGCAATGAAGCTCCTCAGAACCTTGGTCCCCGAACGTGCCAACGACCTATTTATCGTGGGTGATGGACATCAGCGGATCTACCGAAGAAAGTATGCCTTGAGTCACTGCGGTATCAATATCCGGGGGCGGAGTCGGAAACTCAGGATCAATTACCGAACCACGGAAGAAACGCGAAAATTCGCTATGTCCGTTCTCGAAGGCCAGCCTATTGATGATCTCGATGAAGGCAGAGACTCAGATGCAGGATATCGATCGCTCATGCACGGGCGCGATCCGGAAATCAGCTTTTTCGATAGCATCGAGGAGGAAGGCGCATGGATTGCATCCGAAATCCAGAAACTTGTCGAGAATGGAGTCAATACGGCAGATGTCTGCGTAGTGTGTCGGACCAAATCGTTTTTGAATAAGTTTTCAAAAATGCTACCCGAGAAGGGGCTGATTACCTGCCAGCTCAGCAGAGATTCCTCAGATCAACGGTCCGAATCTGGCGTTCGGCTGGCCACCATGCATCGGGTCAAGGGTCTGGAATTTCGCTACGTATTTCTTGCAGCGATCAACAAAGATATCGTTCCGCATAAGTCAGCGTTCGCGAAAACCCAGGATCCGACCGAGCGACGTTCATCGGAACTCAATGAGCGCGCTTTGTTTCACGTCGCTGCAAGCCGTGCAATTCGACGACTATGGGTGAGTAGCTCAGGCGATCCGAGTCAATTTTTGCTCCAAGGGAAACGCTAGCGATAGCCGTCACGACAAAAAAGGAGAAACATTTTTGTGAGTCGCATAGGCTGCTACGTTGGAGTCTACTGTCGCTACCGTCTTCGGGTTTTAAGTGTGGATTTTGAGCCGCTTATTCGAGTAGCCTTCAGAGTTGCATTCAATCAAATTTACGGGCGGCTCCGAAGGCGAATTCAGTCTAACCAAAATGACCCGACAATGCTAGATGAGCTTTGGCTGCAAAGCCTCATTTCCCAAAGCATTATTGGTTGGAACATCTCTCATGATATTCAAAAACGCATCTTTACTATCAAGGGCATCCTTTAGCAGCCCTCGGCCCAAAAGGGATTTGAATAAAGCCACGGAATACGCCTGGCAATTAATCGATTTCTTTGGGTTGAATTCAATATCAGTAAATGCATCAAATTCATCAAGCCCTGTAACGGCCTGTCTATTCTTTTGTAGCGCATTGAGATACAGCCAATCGTAGAAAGCAGTCTGAGGCTCTAAAGGCCAAGTCTCACCAAAAAATGAAAATTCAACAAGCCGTCCAGATGTCTTTAATCTCTCATCTTTCTTTGCTGCTAAAGAGGGCCCGAATAGGAGGTCAATATAGGGACCGCCATTTTCGAATTTCTTACTTGACTGATACGCCGACTCAACAGTAAATTTCTTTTGGTGTTTTGATGTCTTTACTGTAAGATTAAAGGCGCTAAGCTGACTTCCAAGTTCGATAATGGACTTGCTGGACACTTCTAGCGGAAAGCGGCAAATCCCCTTTTTCTTTGCTGACTCGTGAAGTTCGGCGACGCACTTTCTTCGTTGGGATGCCGCCATCCCCGCATGCCACTGGAATTCCACGTATTTTGTTATGACGAACAAATCGGAATCGAAGCTTGGTATAAAAACCGGGCGATCTGCCATAGAGACCTCTTAAAAAGGAATATTCAAATCTTCGGCCGAGCTTGGGCGATATTTAGTCCAGTGGCTGTAATCTTCACGTGGCCGAAAAAAATGGCTTCCGTAAAAAATTTGCTTTGGGTCGATAAAACTCTTGGTGCATTCTACTACTCTCAACTGATCAATTATTTTCTGTTTTTCGTTTAGATGAATAGAGTGGATGTATCCAGTACCGACCGGGTCTAGGATCAGGACCTCCGCTTGAGGATCGGTCGGAAAGGAATCCGGCAGCCTAAGATTATTGCGCGTTCGGGGTGGAGGGAAATCGGCAAACATTGCGTTAAGGGCGTGTGGCTGCATTCTGGTCTCTATGGGAAGAGCTGCGTTTCTTGCAGTAGCCGCATTGGAGACGCAAAAAACGCATCGTTTTTTCCATAACAGAGAACAGTCCAATTTTAAAACAGCCCAGTCAACTTCCGGATTTAGATTCTGAAATCGGTAGAAAAGTTGGTAATTAGGAAAGGAAATGGACGTGCAAATAGCGTCAGGCAGCCAGTCGAATCTGTAGTCGTCATTAAATCGTGAGCGTATGTTCTTTTCCGCGATAGACTTTCTGCCGACCAAGCCATGCCTCAGGATGGTTGGGATGTTCTCAACGCGTGTAAAATGTAACAGATACTGTATTTGGCGCGTTTCTACGATTTTTCGTATCTCATGCTCGCGCGAATTTTTTCGGCTATTTGGTTTCTGTTTTGAAGGAACTTGATCTAGGTTAGGAGTTTGTGGTGAGGTATGGCCCGGGGATTTAACCTCGGTCCTAACTTGGTTGAGACTTTTTCTTGGGGTCTTAGAAGACGGATTGATTCGCTTATTGTCATGTGTTTTTAGCGCTTCTTCAAGCCGCCTCCGCGCCTCGGAATATTTTTCCTCGGCTTTTTCAGATAGCGTTCCTGCTTCGGAATCTATTTCCTCGCTTCGCTTAGATTTTCTGTCAGTCTCCGATTTAGGAGGGCGCTTTCCCGATAGGCTCACGAATAACCAGAGTATGAATAAACCTATTAGCCATTCCATATTTCAATAGCTCCTCGACTGCCCTAGCAAGCCATTAACCTTTAAGGAAATTTCCACGTTAAAAGTCACGAAATAGATTAACGGAGCAGAAATTAGCAGCGATTAATGCTGACCTTGATAATTAGTCGTTTGAGAACCTTGTGCTCAGCGATGACACCATTGATCGATATTCACTCAATGCTCGCTGGTGGTCCCCATTGTCGATGTGGCGAATGCAACGTTGTATGCAATCCCAGACAAAATCGAAGTCGATCTCGTTCTCCAAAGCCGTCGCGATTTTCGGCGCAATGTCGTAGTACCGGGCCACTAGAGCCCGCCCGTCTGGGGTGCGCAGCAATTGCTCATCCCGGAATCGCCGCAGTGTTTCGAGCTCCTTACAGTCGTCGGGCAGCCCGCGATGTGCGCAGGCCGCCGAGGTGATGAAGCAGCCGCTCCTTTTTTTGTCCTTCTCCTTGCTCTTGCCACTGTCGCTGCGTTTTTTTCGCCACTCCCCACTCTGTTTGCGCGAACGGTTATCGCCGCGAGTTGGTCCGCTTTTGACAACAGGACCGCCGGTGTCTTTCGGTGAAGGCATGTATTTCTCCTCTTTGGTACAGGGTGCCGACTGCATCAGTCTACCCCACCATAGCAATACTGGAAATCGCTCGGCGTGCTGCTTTCGTGCATGAGACGCTCCTGACGACTTTCGGCATTGGGAAATGCCCGCACAAGGCGGCCCCGGTGTCGGTCAGCATTGGTTCACAGGCCACAACGGCAACGCCTAGACGAGCCTGGCTAGCGTGACCTTGTCCGGTCATGGACCCAAGGCTTCCCAACCACACGCTGCAGGTATCGCGACGCTGGTGGATTTCGTCCATAGGGAAACCGCCCGGTGATCCGCACGAAAACTGGAAGTACGGCATCAGGAACTTCCAACCCGAGCGCTCCACGGCGACAGCTAGTGGTGGGCTTCCGGCTGGAAAGAGAATTTTTCCGAAACTTCCGCGCGCGCGAAGAGCCGCAGGACCAAGACACGGCGGCCTGGCGCGGCCCTAGCGGCGAAAATCCGTTACGCAATTGTTACGCAATTGAGGTCTGAGCAAATAAACGGCCTAGCGGAATGCGCTAAGCCCTTGTTTTATTTGGCTCCCCGGGTCGGATTCGAACCAACGACCTAGTGATTAACAGCCCTTATGCACGCCGGTAGAGACACTTTCGCCTGCTGGGATTGATACATTCAAATTCAGAGTGATATTTTTAGCCACAAGGCGTGGCAATCGTAGCGTTCAGATTCCCCAGGCACTATTCTGGAGAACTAATAGCCTAATAGTCGATTGCGCGTCACCCAGTAGAGTTGGCAAACTGAGAGACTATGGATTGCTTTTGATCAATTTTTCCGATTAGGGGTTTGGTAGCCTTGCTTCCGGGCGTCCAGCTGGATTCAATTTTTAGATACTGGGGGGGTTAATGCGAGTCATTTACATATTTCTGTTGCTTTCTTCTTTTGCTTCATCTTCGTTTGCGCAAGAGAGCTCGATAACTTATCAAGGCCAATTACGGTCTTCTGGAGCGCCTTACACGGGGATTGTTGATCTTGAGTTCAGGCTTTTCGATCAGCGGTCGGCAGGGAGTCAGGTCGGCCCGACCGAGGTTTGCCTGAACTGTCCTATCGACGAGGGCCTGTTTCAGGTTGAACTGGATTTTGGCCCGAGTGCCTTCGATAGCGGTCAGCGCTGGTTGGAAGTGCGAGTCGAAGGAAACGCCCTATCTCCAAGGCAATTGGTGACAACGGCGCCTGTTGCAGCATTTGCATTGTCTGGAAATGAAGGACCTGAAGGTCCGCCAGGCCCTCGTGGTGAGCAAGGGCCGACCGGTCGCGAAGGTCCGATCGGGCCAGAGGGTGTAACGGGGCCGGAGGGGCCAACTGGGCCGGAAGGACAACAGGGGCTTACGGGACCAGAAGGCGCAGTTGGTCCCGAAGGACCGCAGGGCCCGGAAGGTGTTCCCGGGCCAGAAGGGCCGATTGGCCCCGAGGGTCCTCAAGGACTGGCCGGTCCAGAAGGAGCACAAGGCCCAATTGGACCCGAAGGTCCGGTCGGGCCAGAGGGACCTCAGGGATTGATTGGGCCTGAAGGGCCGGCAGGACCGCAGGGTGATTCCGGGCCGCAAGGCCCTCAGGGATTGGTAGGCCCTGAAGGTCCAGCCGGTCCACAAGGTCCGATTGGCCCCGAAGGTCCGGAAGGGCCGGTCGGGCCAGAAGGCCCCCAAGGTCTGATTGGGCCTGAGGGGCCGGCAGGCCCTACAGGTCCGCAAGGTCCAATTGGCCCTGAAGGGGCTGCTGGTTCGGATGGAGAATCTGCATATCAAATTTGGCTTGGCCAGGGCAATACGGGAACGGAAACGGACTTCATAGAATCACTTAAAGCCCCGTCAATTAATCAGCTTGCCTTAGTCGACTCAACGGGTGCAGTTGTTGGCGATTGGAATGGCACCGAGTCAGTAGCGAACAGAAATTTCTTTTTTTACGCGACTTCAGTTCGTGACGTCTATATTTTTAAAGGGGATTCCAATACCATCCAAGCCGATGGCCGCGTAGATCTTTCAGCGGCGGGCCAGCAGTACCGTTTATTATTCTCGGAAACTAACTGCACTGGGGATGCTTACTACGACGATTCCGCCGTAGCTACCTCGTTCTCGGATTTTTTTAGGATTTTCATCACCGGTCCCGACGGTGCGATCTACACTCCGGGCGTCGAACCAGAAGGTAACTACACTCGCTCTTCAACGTGGCAGGACGGAACATGTAGCAATTTTTCGCCCGCCCCCAGGGAGTCAGTGCGTGCAACGCGGGCTGCCGACTCAATTGGCGAGTTCTTGGGCGCCGATATGCCTATATTTATTCGATGGACTGGAACGCCATGATTCAACCTGATAGTAATCAGGATCTGGCTAAAATCCTGTCAGGAAATCTTAAGTCGTGCTCAGAAAATTAGGTTTCATTTTTGTCCTTTCTGTCGGGATTACTCCGGAACTGGCCAACGGCGAAGACTGGTCCGCTTCATGGTGGACCATTGACAGTGGCGGAGAAATCAGAATGCTCGACGTAAAGAACGATACCGGTTGGGAAGTTTCCGGCACGATAGGGCAGTGGGACTCCACGAACACGGATGGCAGCGCCTCTGGGCATTGGGAGCTCACAGGGGGGTTCTGGAGTGCCAGTATTGCGGATACGGACTTCCTATTTAAGGATAGCTTCGAAAATCCGACTTTTCCCGGTAGCCCGTGAGAGTCTAGGCGCGGTCCGTTTTCAAATTTCCCTTAGGACGTGGCTCAAACAATTGACTCTGGGCGGCCGCGGCACGGTTTCCACGGGCGTTGATCACGACTTCCCTCGGATGTATTGCCAATCTCTCTGGTCCGGTCCAGCAATCAGAATACCGCATGGCAGAATGTAGGGAAACTTCTCGGCTAAAGGTAGGGAATCACGCCGAAACCGGTAGGAATTTTCCTAGAGAGGGCGTCCCAAATCTTGCGCTACTGCCTACATAATGCCTACACAGCGTTTTTGGAGGGACTCGATACGAGTTGGGTCAAGGCAATGTAAAGCATTGTTTTTATTATGGTGCCGGGGGCGGGAATCGAACCCGCACTCTGTTTCCAGAACCGGATTTTGAGTCCGGCGCGTCTACCAGTTCCGCCACCCCGGCAGGAGTGGGT
>Ga0102929_1002435_pt1 | contig 11056 bp, 9 predicted proteins | sample SalPonR1_B_D2_MG_FD_78510 | JGI IMG/M metagenome (GOLD analysis project Ga0102929, IMG submission 78510) | Salt pond soil microbial communities from South San Francisco under conditions of wetland restoration - Salt Pond MetaG R1_B_D2_MG | ecosystem: Environmental > Aquatic > Marine > Intertidal... | reverse complement strand
CCACCCAGCCCTTTTTTAGGGTAAACAGGCGTATATAAATACCCAGAACGGGCAACAATATGCCCGGAATCATCACCGAGCCGATCACATACCAGATGTCAATTACGCTGGGATAAACGATAATCAGCAGGATGCCAAGAATAGCCGCTATAAAGACGCTGATGCGCGTCAGGCGATTATTGGAAATATTCGGGAATAGTTTCACCAACAGGTCTCTTCCCAGGGTTTGTCCGGATAGAAACAGGTAACTGTCCATTGTTGACATGATGATGGCCATCAGTGCAACAAAGAAAACACCCTTCATGCCCATGGGTAAAATTTCATTGGCAAGATAGGGATATACCATAATCGGTTCATTGAGGTCCGGCCCCAGGATTGCCCAGCCGAACATGCCGCTGAAGAGGGTCATGAAGTCAAAAACCGACCATAGCAATATAGAGATAAAGATTCCTTTTTGAGCGGTTTCCGGTGTTTTGGCTGCCGCCGCTCGCTGGTGAAAGCTGGGATCGACAAAAGTCCACAGCGCAATAAAGAACCATACAAGGATATACTGTATGTTGTGCCCGCCGGTGAGGTCCCGGTAGTTATCAGGTACAACGTTCCATAGCTTGCTTAAGGAACCGAATTCGGCCCCGGCGTAAAAGAGCAGAAAGGCAAAACCCGCAAACATAAGTATGACCTGGAGCATGTCGGTACGGACAACCGCGCTAAAGCCTCCGAAAGTGACATATGCCACTGAAAATAGGGCTACGGCACTGGCATACCAGAGAAAGTCGCCATTCCCGCCGGTCAGGTACTGAAATATGAGTCCAAGCATGAGTATATAGGGTGCCGGACTAACCAGGATAAACACGGGAATGGCTGAAAAGCGCCCGGCTTTCTCCCCGTAAAAATTGCCTACTGCTTCAGGAAGTGAAAGCGCTTTGTTCATTCTTATTTTGCCGGCAAGCAGCCAGGCGAAAAGGGCCGAAAATACATAAAAAGGGAAGCCGAAAAGCAGCCATTGGGAGATACCGAACTGGTAACTGTATTCGCCGACCCCCAGGATGCCCCCGTACCAGGTGGAGACAAGAGTGGCGACAAAAGCAGGTAGCGTCATTTTTCTGCCGGATAGAAGGAATGCTTCTTCGTCTTTGTCTTCTCCTTCCCGTTTCCAGCTCAGGTATACGAGAAAACAGAAGTAAAAGAAGATGATGCCCCAATCCAGTAGGGTAAAGCTTAGTTCGGTCAATGACTGCGGGTTTGTTTCAAAATAGCTGGAAGATATTCGTTAGCGGCAAAGGCATCAACTAAAACTGTAAATATTGATTTCGGTTCTGTTTTTACCACTTAGTGTATTTAATTTAGTGCACCAAGTGGTAAAATTAAGTACTATGGGTTACGGGCAATAAACATAAGCAGGTCGCCCTCTTCATGCGTAATTTCAATAGGGCTTGAAACAACCTCATTAGAAGAACCGTCTCTCACGCCATTCATTAGCTTATCGTCTGTTAAGGAATACTTTAACCCTTCGGTGTGTATGCCGGAAACTTTGCCCGAAAGGGGGAAAAGAGAGACCTGTGTGCCGATATCAAGTTTCTTAGAAAAAGACGGCGGGAGCAGGAGAGTATCTCCGAAGTTATCTCTGTAAACCAGGGAGTTAAATTTACTGTTAAACTGCTTCAGCACGGAGAGGTTCTTCAGGGTTTGATCCAGGCGCTTGCCCGTGGCTCCCAGAACAATCACATCTTCCGAACCCTCTTCAGCTGCCCTGTTTAATGCCTTCTCGAGATCATTGGTCTCCTGGTCGGGGTCAAAAACTATTTTATAGGATTCGGTATCGGGATAGTTAAAGCTATCCAGGTCGCCTATAACGATGTCGGGAAGCGCATCAAAGCTGTGCGCAATATTTCCGCCCCCGTCTGCAGCGATAAAAAAGTCAGCCCAATTGCGGCACTCTTCAAATAGCCTGAAAGAAGGGGGCATTCCGTTACAAAGTATCAGCGTTTTCATAAATAGGTGAATATATAACCTTCTTTTTTAGGATCCGAAACTCTTAAAACTAGCACAAATAAGGGGTGAAAAAAATATTGCTTTCTTCCATTCTATACCCCATTTTAGTAAGCTTATTTTTTAGCTTAATAATTCATTTTCATCATGTTCGAAGAGCTTGTCTCAAAATTGAAGAAACACCGAACGGTGGGCGTTTATTCACATATTCGTCCGGATGGCGACTGCATAGGCGCCCAGGTAGCCGCTTGCCGATGGCTTGAAAAAAACGGAATACGAACTTTTGCGTTCAATGATGACCAGGTTCCCTTAAACTTGCAGTGGCTCACCGAATACTATGCCATTGAAGAGCCTAAAGAGGAAACCCTTAAACAGTGCGACGCTTTTCTGCTGCTGGACGGTAATTCACCCACCCGTTTCGGGAGTTATGCAGAATATATTGAGGATGATCCCAAGCCTAGCTACATGGTTGATCATCACCCTGATCCGCAGGATGGATTCGACATGACTATTTCTGTGGAAGAAGCCTCTTCGACTTGCGAGCTTATTTTTCATCTTTTTCTGCAAAATGATATCAAACAGCTTGACAGCAAGTCTGCCAAGGCTCTTTATACCGGGATACTGACCGACACCGGGTCGTTGCAGTATGACAGTGTTACACCGGAAACGATGAACATCGCATCGGAACTGCTTCGTATCGGGGAGTTCCGCCCCAATGAAGTGGCCGAGAAAGTGTTTTCTAACAAGCGGCTTAACCAGCTTCATCTTCTAAGCAAGGCAATGAGTACCATTCAGCTGCACGAAGACAATCAAATCGCTACCATGTACGTTACAAGCGAAATGCTGGAAGAAACCGATACAACCAATGATGATTGTGAAGGCTTTGTAGCCTATCCGTTGAGCGTTGCCGGTATTAAAGCGGCTATTTTGTTTAAAGACCTTGGGGAAGGGGTCAAAATGAGCCTTCGCTCCAAGTGCAATGATGTAGATGTAAACAAATGGGCACGCGAAATAGGCGGCGGCGGACATAAAAAGGCTTCGGGCGCCTGGCATCCAGGCCCTCTTGAAGAGACAATCGAAGAAGTAGTTGGAATCGGTTCCAAACAACTGGCTGAAATTGATAAGTCGTAATTACTGCTTCACATTAAGATTATGTTCAAGACGTTACCCGGTATTCTAATTGCCGTTTCTATTCTATTTACAGCCTGTTCACAACAGGAAAAAGATTCAGATAACAACGCTGCCCCGGTTTCTGCGGCAGACTCCACGGCAGTTCAGTCTTCACAGAACTCTGCCTTTAGCAACAGTGAGCCTATTGCCACTGAGAATGCTGGCCGGCAAAGTGCGGAACAGGAGATTAACAACAGTCGCCATACCGCTATAACTAAAGCCGTCAAAAAGGTAAGTCCGGCAACGGTTAGCATTACCGTAACGGAAGTTCGGCAGGGAGGAAGAAGGCTGGCTTTCGACGAGTTTTATAACCGCTTTTTCTTCGCACCTACCGAACGTGAATTCAGCAGCATGGGCTCCGGATTCATTATCAGTGAAGACGGTTTGGTGGTGACAAACGAGCATGTTGCCGATAAGAACGCACAAAAAATTGTGATATCCATGACCGACGGCTCGCAGTATGAGGCGGAGATACTTGGGGCGGACGAGCTCGCTGACTTGGCTCTTCTGAAAATTAAAGCTGACCGGAAATTTCCTTATGTAGAATTCGGTGATTCGGATGAAGTCATGGTTGGTGAATGGTCTCTTGCAATAGGTAATCCTTTTGGACTCTTTGAAGCTGCCCAGCCTTCGGTTACCGTTGGTGTGGTGAGCGCTCTAAATAGAGATTTTAGACCCGATCCCAACCATCCCCGTGTCTATTTGAATATGATTCAAACCGATGCCGCCATTAACAGGGGTAATTCCGGCGGACCCCTGGTAAACAGTGACGGTAAAGTGATCGGGGTAAACACCTTCATTTTTACGGGAGGGACCAGCAGCGGTTTTGTGGGCTTGGGATTTGCCATACCCAGCAATCGTGTGGAAAAGATTATTGATCAGCTTGCTTCAACCGGGGAAGTATCCGTGGCCTACAATCCGGGAATGGAAACCACGGAGATGACCTACCAGCTGGTAAGAAAATATAACCTGCCCCAGGTGCCCGGCTTGCTGGTGACCAGCGTCAATAAAGACGGCCCGGCCTTTGAATGCGGTATCGTACCCGGTGACATTATTCTAAAAGTGGGGAATGAGCGGGTTCAGAGTCAGATGCATCTCAAGGCTATGTTTCGAGAATATGCCGAAGGAGACACTATGCGTATAGAACTATTGAGAGAGGGGAAACGGTATGAGGCAAATATGATGCTGAGGCCAAAAGCCGAAAAGTAGCACCATGGTAAGCTACTCATTGTTTCGGTTTAAAAACTTCTCGACTCTTTTATGATGACGGCCGTCCTCCCAGAACTTTGCAAAATCATCCAGTTCCTCATGTATGGCTTTCCAGCGCGCTTCCGAAAAGCGTAGTGCCCCTTGCTTTAAAGTGTTTATGAAGTCGCGATCATTATGGCTTAACTGCTCGGCCCATTTCCATGTAGTACCGATCAGTTCATCGTCTTTACTGATTCTGTTTATCAGGTTGTGAGAAAGTGCTGTTTCTGCATCAATTACGGCAGCTTCCGCAAGCCATTCCAGGGCGGTAGAACGGCTCGTTTTTTCAACCAGGCGGGTGAGCCCGCCCCATCCGGGCGGCAGGTAAAATTTGCCCTGGGTAAAACCGAAAACGGCTTCTTCTGAGGCAATCCTGAAATCAAAGGCCAGCATGGTTTCCCATCCGCCTCCATAGGCGGCTCCGTTGATGCAGGCGATCGTCCAGCAGGGCAGCTGTTCAATACGCTTGAACAGGGATAGCATCCGTTTTGCCATAGGCTTTGCTTCCTCAGCCGTTTTAATGGTATGAAATTCACGAAGATCTCCACCTGAGATAAAATGGCTTCCTGTTCCGCTAAGCACAAAAACCCGTATTGACTTATCTGATTCCAGACGGTCTACTGTGTTTTCAAGCGCATCCATAACCGCAAAGTTCAGGGCATTGCGTGAATCAGGGCGGTTAATAGCAGCCCAAAGTGTCTGTTTTTTCTGTTCAATATTTAAAATGTTCACTATGCTATATTTTGTTAAATTAACATGATTTTACAATCGCCTAATACAAGTTAATCGCCCATGCGTCTTTTAAACAAGGAAAAGGTCAACAAAGCTCTCACATCGAAAATTGTTGATGCCCGCGTTGCACAAGTGTTCAACAGCTTTAATAAGGTACTGGTTACTTCCTCTTTTGGTACGACCTCCGCAGTTCTGCTGCATATCATAAGTAGAATTAGGCCTAATTGTCCCATCTATTTTATTGACACCGGCTATCACTTCAAGGAGACGCTAAATTACAAAAATCAGCTGACCCGTTTGCTGAATTTAAATGTCGTTACCCTAAAGCCGGATCCATCACGACATATGACCACACAGGTTCAGCAGATGTGGGCCAAAAACCAGGAAACGTGCTGTTCTATCAACAAGAATGAACCGCTTAGGAATATCAAAATGGACTACGATGTCTGGGTATCCGGTTTAATAGGGTATCAAAACAGCCATCGTAATTCCTTGCGTATTATAGAAGAGCAACCCGATATCCTGAAATTTTATCCTCTTATTGATTGGAATAAGTCGCTGGTCGACGAGTATATCGAAAATCACGGTTTACCCTTTCACCCGCTGGTGGAGCAGGGTTATCATTCGGTGGGCTGTACCCATTGCACGGTACCGGGCGTGGGCCGCAGCGGACGATGGTCTGAATCCCAAAAAACCGAATGCGGACTGCATAGGTAGGGACTGAGGTATTGATTTACTGATTTACTGAGGGTATAAATAACCAATTAGTGCCAACTCAATAAATCAGTCCCTCAATCCCTACCTTCAGATGTCTTCGATCTCGTAATTGATAACCTGGCGTTTGGAATTTTTTAGCAGCCAGCGCTGGTATTCCTGGTTACCCTCTTGTTCTGTGAGCTGAACGGAAATAACGCAAGGGCAGTCATAGCTGTGCATCTCTTTTACGCGTTCGGTCAGTTCTTTCACATTGTGGTACGGGGTCTTTGCGATGAGTATGCATTCGGTGGCCTCTTCAATCTCATCCTCCCAGCGATAAATAGCCTCCATCCCTTCAATGATGTTAACGCAAGCTGCCAGGCGTTCCTCAACAATTTTTCGGCCTATGGTTTTTGCTTCCTCTTTATCCTTTGTGGTGATATATACAAGGCGAAGGTTGTTAAACATGGGTGATTTGCTCTTATAGGTATTTGGTTTTGTTTCTACCTGAATCTACAAAATGATGGGATATGTCTCAGGTGCCTTTTATTAGAATTTCAGTCATTAGCAGATAGCCTGTTAAAAGCGATTATTACTGTTGAAATCACAGCAAAAAAGCCGTAGTTTTCGTGGCTTTGAAAATCCGATCACAGTGTTGATTGCATGCGAGAGTGGCGGAATTGGCAGACGCGCTAGATTTAGGATCTAGTATCTTAACCGATGTGGGGGTTCGAGTCCCCCCTCTCGTACACACATCCGGTAAATAGTAATGAACGAGAACGCAGTTCGTTCTTAAATTAAACCATTTTTTGGAGTAATCCCGTGGATATATCCGTACAAGACTTAACCTCTGTTGACAAAGAAATTATTATTTCAGCCAACCGTGAAGACCTGAAACCGAAATTTGATGAGGCATACAAGAAGTATAAAAGTCAGATTCAGATGCCGGGTTTCCGTCAGGGAAAGGTACCGCTGAATATTATCAAGAAACGTTTCGGCGATGAAATAGAGCAGGAAGAAATCAACAAATATGTTCAGGAAGTTTTTGAAAATGAGGTTATCCCTGAATATGAGCCGGTAGGAGAAACACAGATGCTGGATCTTTCCTGGGAAAATGATGAGCTGGAAGCCAAATTTAAGATCGGCTCGGCACCTGAGTTCGAGATAGGCGATTTAAGCGAGATCGAAGTCGACCGTCTGGTACATGATGTAACTGATGAGGAAGTAGAAGAAGAGTTGGATCGAATTTTAGAGAACCAGGGCAACTGGGAAGTGGTTGATGAAGAAATCACAGAAGACTGCAAGGTTACGGTAGACGTCATTCACCTGGATGATGATGGGGAGCCAGTAGAGGGCCAGAAGGATGAAGGCCAGGAAATTGACCTGAGAAAAGACGAATTTAAAGAGTTTAAGGATGACTTGGTCGGTCACAAAACCGGAGATGAGGTTGATGTTGAAGTCGGACACGATGACCACAGTCATAATTTCCACTTGATAATCAAGAAGGTCGAAAAACCTCACAAAGCAAAGCTGACTGACGAGTTTGCAAAAAAGCAAACCAACGGTGAAGCCAAGAATGTTGACGAATTCAAAAGCCTGATTAAAAGCCGTATTCAGAATTACTATGATCAGTCAGCCGACGACCTGTTTAAGAACGATGTAATTGATTCCCTTGTTGAAGCGCATGATTTTGAAGTTCCGGAAGTTTTTCTAGAGCAGGTGAAAAATCAGTACGTTCAGCGTGTTGCCCAGCAGTCAGGAGGCGACTTACCGGCTGATTTTGATGAAGAGGAGTATAAGGAAAACATAAAAGACCGGGCACTTCGCGATGCGAAATGGACCTTCATCAATAATGAACTTCAGGAAAAATTTGATGATATCGAGATAAAGCCCGAAGATGTTGATGAATACTTACAGGCGGAGGCGGCCCGTTATGGAGTTACCATAGACCAGATGCGAAATATGTTTGCACAGAATCCACAGCAGCTGGAGAGCCTGCGTAACAGTATTCGCGAAGACAAAGTCTTTGACAAGCTCAAAGGTGAAGTTAAAATCAACGAGATTGACAAAGACGAATACCAGGATAAATACGACGAAAAGGTCAAGAGTAAGGAAAAAGCAGCTGCTAAATAGTTTAATACAAAAACCAAAAAGAAGTACTATGCAAAAGCAACCATTATTTGAAATACCCGAGTTCAGTGATATTGATCGCATTCAGAATAACAACTTGGTCCCTATGGTTGTTGAGAAGACCAGCCGGGGAGAGCGCGCGTATGATATTTACTCGCGGCTTTTAAAAGACCGCATTGTCTTTCTGGGAACACCGGTTAATGATGTTGTGGCCAGCTCTATCGTAGCTCAGCTGCTCTTCCTGGAGTCGGAAGACCCCGAAAAGGATATTAATTTGTATATTAACACTCCGGGCGGCGTTGTATCGGCCGGACTGGCGATTTATGATACCATGCAGTATGTTAAATGTGATGTAGCTACAACCTGTGTAGGCATGGCTGCATCGATGGGAGCTGTGTTGCTGACAGGCGGTTCTAAAGGCAAGAGAAACCTGTTGCCGAATTCCCGCGTAATGATTCACCAGCCCTTGGGCGGTGTTCAGGGTCAGGCCAGCGATATTGAAATCGAGGCTCAAGAAATACTACGAATTAAGAATCTGCTGACCGGTATCATCGCAGACCATAGCGGCCAGGATCAGGAAAAAGTTATAGAAGATTCTGACCGTAATAAGTGGATGAGTGCTGACCAGGCGCTGGATTACGGGCTGGTCGATAACATTATGAAACGATCAGAGAATAAATCATAAGGAAATAAATTCCTTTTATCATGAGCGACAAAGAAAAAGATAGCACTATTCACTGTTCTTTTTGTGGCAGGTCAAGTCATGAAGTAAACAGTATGGTTGCCGGTCCGAACGATGTTTATATATGCGACCGCTGTGTATCGGATGCATCCGGAATAGTGAAAAGCGACCTGGCTTCAATGGCCAAGAAGAGGGATGAGAAGTACAAGCCCCTCATGAAACCGGCTGAAATCAAGGCGAATCTCGACGAGTATGTCATTGGGCAGGAACAGGCCAAAAAGACCCTCTCTGTAGCGGTATATAACCACTATAAGCGTATCAGCGCCGAACAGCAGGATCCTAATGATGACACTGAAATTGAAAAAAGCAATATCATATTGCTGGGGCCTACCGGCTGCGGGAAAACATTGCTCGCACGTACCCTTGCCAATATTATTGATGTGCCTTTTACCATAGCCGATGCCACTGTTCTTACTGAGGCGGGCTATGTTGGGGAAGATGTTGAGAGCATTTTATCAAGCTTGCTGCAGGCTGCCGATTACGATGTAGAACGTGCCCGGCGCGGCATCGTTTATATTGACGAAGTTGATAAGGTAGCCCGTAAAAGTGATAATCCTTCCATCACCCGTGACGTTTCGGGAGAGGGTGTTCAGCAAGCCTTGCTGAAAATTCTGGAAGGAACGGTTGCCAATATCCCGCCGAAAGGGGGACGCAAGCACCCGGAACAGAGTTTTATACAGGTCGATACCTCCGACATCCTGTTTATCTGCGGCGGAGCTTTTAGCGGGCTCGAAGAGATTATCGCCCGTCGCCTCTCTGTCAGTTCATTAGGCTTCCATACCAATGAACAGGTGAAGTTCAATAAGGATGATCCCGATATTTTCACTCACGTGGAACCGGAAGATCTTCAGCAATACGGTTTGATTCCGGAACTGATCGGCCGTCTCCCTGTGCTTTCAGGACTGCATCAGCTTGATAAAGATGCCATGATTGACATCCTTATTCAGCCCAAAAACTCATTGAACAAACAGTATAAGAAGCTGTTTAAGATGGAAGGGGTCGAGCTGATCTTTGAGGAGGACGCCCTTGAAATGATCGTGGAAAAGGCACTGAAGCGTAAAACCGGTGCCCGTGGCCTTCGTTCAATCATGGAATCTGCCATGCTGGATATAATGTTTACACTGCCTTCCATGAAGAACATCGAGCGCTGCGTCATCACCAAAGAGACCATCGAGGATAACGCTCCGCCGGTTTACGAAAAACGGAAGGCCTCTGCTTAAACTTAACTAGGGTCATCACTTTTTACAGAGTTCAAGTCCGGGTTATCATCAGATATCCGGACTTTTTTATTGGCCCCGCGTCTGATTCTGGATACTCTTTCCGACTTTCAGGTCGGCTTTCTTGTAGTCTTGTTCCAATCCCGGGAAGCCCTGAAAAGGCTTGCAGGTACGACCCACCTATAAGTTAGAGTGACTTGTTAATAGGTTCGATATGCCATTTCTGCTGCTTATTTAAGCTCAGTGTAGAGACTTAATTTCAATATCCTGTTGCCGACAATTATTGCATATGCATTATTGGGTATTTTTATAGATTTTGATTGATCAATAGCGGTATCTCTAAAAGCTTATGAAATATTACCTCACATCGAATAGAATTAACATGGTGCTGATCGGCATGTTGCTTCTGCTGGGCATCGGCTCATTTGCCTATAACCAGTACCTCATCGATCAGATGCTGAAGCAGGAGAGTAATAGTGTGGAGCTTTGGGCTAAAGCCATTGAATATGCCAGTAATCCGGTTCAGGAGGAGATCAGCCGAAAACTGCTTGTGGCGGCCAATGAGCTCAAAAGCAATCCGTCGGTTTCCGACAGCTTGGTAACCATGATCGAAGATGCCGAATCGGACCGCACTTCTCAGAACTTTGTTGTTCAGGAGATCCTGCTCAATGAGAAAAGGGCGAATGTACCAACCATCATTGTTGACCAGAGCGGGGAGATAATCCTTCAAAATAATGTAAACCGGGAACTGGACCAGGAGCTCATCAATGAGTTTGCAGCCATGCATCCCCCAATAGAAATCAGGCTGGGTGATGACAGTTATTACCAGATGCAATATGTTTATTACGGGGAAAGCCCGACCGTACAGTTATTGCGCTATTTTCCATACATACAGTTAAGCCTGCTGGCTCTGCTGCTTGGTATAGCCTATGTAAGCTACCGCACGATAACAAAATCGGAACAGTCGAATCTTTGGGTCGGTATGACTAAAGAAGCTGCCCACCAGCTAGGAACGCCCTTAAGCAGTCTGTACGGGTGGATTGAGCTGCTGAGAGAAGAAAAGAAAGAAGACGAGTTCACTCAGAAGATTTGCGGTGAGCTTGAAAACGATATCAGCCGGCTGAAAGGCGTG
>Ga0102929_1002433_pt1 | contig 11058 bp, 10 predicted proteins | sample SalPonR1_B_D2_MG_FD_78510 | JGI IMG/M metagenome (GOLD analysis project Ga0102929, IMG submission 78510) | Salt pond soil microbial communities from South San Francisco under conditions of wetland restoration - Salt Pond MetaG R1_B_D2_MG | ecosystem: Environmental > Aquatic > Marine > Intertidal... | reverse complement strand
TTCCCAGTTCTTCAAGTAAATTTTCTGATAATTGCGGAACATTTTCGCGGAGCTTATCCAAATCAACAAAGGCATCCATTAAAAACTGTTTGATTTTGCCCATATCGTCACGCAAAATTTTGTTCACTTGGTCAAGCAGCCCGTACAAAAGATCTTCAATCTGCGTTTTTAGCTGCTCCTTGTTTTGTTCGGTAAGTTCAAATTCTTCAATTTTTTTGGAAATAATACCGGCGAGGTTGTGCTTCCATTCGTCGGCATTTAATAAGCCGTAGCGAATACTGTTTATTTCAGATTGCAGAATGTTGTTTTCCTGATTTTGCCTTGCCGTTTGAATATGCAATACACTAAAATATACTGAAAGCATTATTAATAAAAGGCTTGCTGCAAAGAGTAGTCTGGAACTGTTCGTTTTCAAATTAATTGTTTTATCTGGTTTTTATAAGTGCTTGCTTTCTATTGTTTCCAATTTGTATCCCGGATTATGTGCTGTTGATTGGCATTAATCCGGTGGTTTTCTTTTGTTTAACAAAGTAAAGTGAAAATTAGTTTTAATTTTGCCGTAAATTAAGTTTTAATGAAACGGGTTGGAAAAATAGTTTTGAGCGTTTTGGGCTGGATCTTGCTGGTGCCGGTTTACTTTTACAAGTATGCTATTTCGCCATTAACTCCGGCTTCGTGCCGCCATTACCCCACCTGCTCGGAATATGCGGTTCAGGCTGTAAAAATTCACGGACCGTTTAAAGGATTTTGGCTGGCCACAAAACGAATTGCAAAATGCCACCCCTGGGGTACCGAAGGTTATGATCCTGTTCCTCCCAAAACAAAAATTAAGGTCAAAAAAATGAACCTTTGATATTTTAAAAATCTGGCAGGAGAATCCATTTCGAAAAACTAAATTTGCCTTTTATTGTTTTATTCAACACATTCAGAAAAAGCTAAAATGAAACAACTATTTTTTGTACTTACTTTAACTGCATTGCTTTTTTCCTGTAATTCAAAAAAAACAAAAAATCAGGATTCAGGGAAACAGGTGGTGACTGTAAGTATTTTGCCGCAAAAAACATTTGTGGAAAAAATTGGCGGTAACGATTTTGAAATTAACGTGCTGATACCGCCCGGTGCAAGTCCTTCCACCTACACTTTGCTGCCTTCGCAGCTTAAAAAAATTTCCCGTTCCGAAATCTGGTTCCGCATTGGTTATATTGGTTTTGAACATTCGTGGAAAGATAAAATAGAGCAGTCCAATAAAAACATGAAAGTTGTAAATCTTTCTGAAGGACTTGATTTAATTGCCGGCAGCGAAGTTCAGCATGGCGACCATGTGCACATCGACGGTGTTGACCCGCATACCTGGCTCTCGCCGCAATTGGTTAAGCAAATGGCCCAACGGATTATGGAAGAGCTCTCGGAACTTCAGCCCGAAAACAGCGACGAATACAACTCCAATTACCTTCAATTTGTAAAAGAGATCGATGAGCTGGACAATGAAATCAGAACAAAACTGAAAAACTACCAAGGGAAAGAGTTCATCACTTTTCACCCGAGCCTTTCCTATTTTGCCCGCGAGTACGGATTGGTCCAGCATTCGCTTGAACTGGAGGGAAAAGAGCCTACTCCCAAACACATGTCGGAAGTTGTGAAACTGGCCAAAGAAAAAAATATCGAAGTAATTTTTATTCAGAGCGAATTTGATCGCGACCATGCCCGTGTATTTGCCGAGGAGGTCGGCGGAGAAATAGTGGAAGTCACGCCGCTTGACCCCAACTGGGCTGAAAACCTGGTGGAATTGACCAACATTTTAACCGATAACTTTTAATGGATGCATTAATTAAAATAGAAAATTTATCGGTTGGTTACGACAAGCAACCGGTGCTGCACAATGTTAATCTCGAGATTTTTGAAAACGATTTTCTGGGTGTAATCGGTCCCAACGGCGGAGGGAAAACTACTTTACTGAAAGCTATTTTGGGATTGCTGAAACCGATGAAAGGGAAAATTATTTTCAGAGAAGATATGAGAATGAAGAAAAAACCCATTGGTTACCTGCCACAGGTCAAACACATCGATAAAAATTTTCCCATAACCGTTTATGAAGTAGTGCGTTCGGGATCGTTAATGAAAAACCCCAAAAAAATTAAAACCCGCGAAGTAAAGCAAAAAGTGGAATGGCTGCTTACTGAAATGGGGGTTTCTGATATCCGGGATAAGGCCATTGGCGAATTGTCGGGCGGGCAAATGCAACGTGTGTTTTTGTGCCGGGCACTGCTCAGCGACCCGAAAATTTTAATACTTGACGAACCCGACACTTTTGTGGATAACCGGTTTGAAGGGGAACTTTACGAACGGTTGAAAATGTTAAACCAGGAAATGGCAATTGTTTTGGTTTCGCACGATGTGGGTACCATTTCAAGCTATGTGAAAACCATTGCCTGTGTAAACGACAGCTTGCATTATCACCCCGACAATATTATCACCCAGGACCAGCTGGACAGCTACAACTGCCCCATTAAAATAATTACACACGGAGAAATTCCGCATACCGTTTTAAAACGCCACGAATAAAATGAGTAATCTGATTGAACTGTTTGCATACGATTTTTTTGTGAAAGCTTTTCTGGCTGCCGTATTTGCCAGTATTTCATGCGGGATTATTGGCGGGTACATCGTTTCGCGCCGTATAGTTTTTGTCAGCGGCGGAATTACACACGCCTCATTTGGCGGCATTGGCCTGGCTTTTCTGTTGGGTTTTAATCCCTTGCTCGGAGCGGTGCTGTTTGCCGTAATGTCGGCCCTGGGAATACAGTTTTTTACCAAAGTGGCGCACGTTCGCGAAGATTCTTCCATTGCCATCTGGTGGTCGCTGGGTATGGCGCTCGGGATTATTTTTGTCTTTTTAACTCCGGGGTACACGCCCAACTTAATGAGCTATCTTTTCGGAAATATACTCACGGTTACCATTTCGGAGCTGGTTTGGATGTTTATCCTGAATGTTGTGATAATCCTGTTTTTTGCCTTCTATTTTCGTAAAATTCTGTACATCGCTTTCGACGAAGAATTTGCCCGGGCTGCCGGTTTGCCTGTTGCCCTGTTTAATTACCTGACCATTACACTTATTGCGCTAACTGTTGTGCTGAATATCCGGGTTGTGGGTATTATTCTTATTTTGTCGCTGCTTACCATTCCGCAGGCAACGGCAAATCTATTTACCAAAGATTTCCGTAAGATGCTGGTTCTTTCTTCGGTGTTTGCTTTTATCGGCACCATTTCCGGGCTGTTTTTTTCTTACTATCTCGACATTCCGTCGGGGGCAGCCATTATTTTTACGTTGGTAATAATTTTTGCCCTGCTCAGGTTATATAAACATTTTTTTAAGTGATGGTTGTTCGAAAGGAAAAGTATTACACTTGTGCAGTGTGTGGTTCCAGGTTTTCAAACCTCGATGCCGACCGGGTTTGCAGCAACTGTTTCGCGTGCACGGGCTGCGAAACTTACAACTGCCCGTCGTGCGGCGAGGAAGTTGTTGTTAAGCCAATGAAATCAATGCGCAAAAATTAAACGTTTGCAGCCCTTCATTTTACACATTTTCAAGAAAAAATAGATGTTTTAAAATATGTCCATTTGGGCAGGCATAATTTTGCTGTGGGGTAAAAGAAAATGTATTTTTCGGAATTGCGCGCAGCACTAATCAATTCGGTATTTAAAAAAAACTGCCTGGCCAAAAATGGCAGGCAGTTTTACTTTTAGGGTATTTCTAAACTTTAATTCAAGTCAAATAAAATTTACTTTTTTAATTCAGGATTATCAGAAAGTTCCTTGCTTTCAATGTCCTTGAAATACTTTACGGTTCCAACTTTTAGTTCCATGGTGGCATCATCGTCGCATACAATAATTCCTTTGGGGTGCATTTGCAAAACAGATACTGTCCACATGTGGTTTACGCCTTCTTCAACAACTTTTTGCAAAGCCCTTGCTTTGTTGTAACCATTTACAATTATTATCACTTCTTTGGCCTGCATAACCGTATCAACTCCTACTGTGAGTGCTGTTTTGGGAACTTTGTTGATGTCGTTGTCGAAAAAACGCGAATTGGCCAGAATGGTGTCGTAAGTGAGTGATTTGATGCGTGTTTTTGATTTTAACGACGAGCCGGGTTCGTTAAAAGCAATGTGGCCATCGGGGCCAATCCCCCCCAGGAAAAGATGAATTCCGCCTACGCTTTTAATTTTTTGTTCATATTCCTCGCACTCTTTTTCCAGGTCGGGGGTATTTCCGTTGAGTATGTTTATGTTTTCGCGTGGAATGTCAATGTGGTTAAACAGGTTTTTATCCATGAAGTGATGGTAGCTTTGTGGATGGTTTTCAGGTATTCCCACGTACTCATCCATGTTAAAAGTAACCACATTTTTAAACGACAGGCTGCCTTGTTTAACCAACTGAATCAATTCATTGTAAGTTCCAACTGGCGACGACCCTGTTGGAAGACCAAGCACAAACGGTTTTTCCGGTGTTGGATTAAATGCATTGATTTTGTTGGCAATGTAGTTAGCTGTCCACTTGCTGATTTTCTGATAATTTTCATGAATTAATATTCTCATAATTCCTTTTTATTAAATATTTTTTGTGTCAGTTTGAATTTAAAAAATTCCTTCCATTGATTTTCCCAGGCTTGAAGCTTCCTCAAGAAACTGTTCTACATTAAGTTCGCGGATGTAAACCATACCGTGGCTTGCCCTCAGGAGCGGCGAACTGTTTTGGTAGAAGTAATTTTTACCCAGCAGCAACTGGATTTGTTTGTGCTGTTCAAACCAAATGCTTTGCGTGAGATCGCTGAACTTGCCGTCGAGCTGGTAGCTTGGAAACGAGGCATTTACCTGTGTGATGTAACACTCTTCAAACGATTTGTCGAGTGTTGCCAGTGCATTTAATGAAACAGGCACAATTACTTCAACATCCCATGGATTGTAACGGAACCAAACGTTTCGGTAGCCCACAATTCGCAGGTTGCTCAGGTCTTCTTCCTTATCCCATTCTTCCACAGCACGTGCAATGGCCTGCAACACTTTGTAGTGGGTGTCGGGGCCGCTGCCCTGCGGATCCATTGCCAGACTGATTACCGTGGGTTTGTATTTTCTGAAATCTTCGAGAATGGGCATTACATCTTTTTCCATATCGGGCTGGCTCCCTTTCGAATTACTATGGTAAAAACCAAGGCGGAGGTGGTGTACGTTTTTTACCATTGTGCCGTAGTGTGCCCAAACAAGCTCTTCTTCGAGCTCACGGATCATCCCTTTCAGTTTTTGGATTTTTGGCGGGTTTTTACTGCCATCGTAACTGTTTTTTAGTGATGTTAATATTTCGTAGATTGCATCCATCAGCTCGCTTTTATTTTTTGTTCCCCAGATGGATACGAGTGCCCTCACCACACGATGGCATACGCCTCGTCTTTTTTCCTCGGGGTTTTGGGCTGCTATATTGTCGAGGTAATGGTAAATGTCTTTATCCCACTTGTATTTGTACCCGTCTTTAAAGAAATCGGGGTAATCGACCATTTCAATTTTTCCCTGGTTCATGAGGTCCTTTGTGTCGATAAGCAAATCGTAGAGGAAGGTGTTGGTTACGGCATTGAACCCTGACGTTAAAACGGAGAAATGCATTTCGTTGCTTGCATCGCGCGACTGCCGGTTGGTAAGCGGCATAATTCCAAGCATAATATCGTCGTGGTGCGGGCCGGTATGGTAAAAAACCTGGTTGGTTTCTTTTATCATTCCCTTTTTTATTTTCGCCTCAATGGAGTCAATTACCGACTGAACCGTGTCTTTGTTAAGATCCGGAATCCGGCTGCAGTATTTGTCTGCCTTTAAATCTTCAAGTTGCAGTTTGCCTCCGAATTTGTTGATTTTTTTGCACAGTTCCATCACGGCACGTTCTGTTTTTTGATGCGTCCACGGTCCGGTGGTGTAATAATTTTCAACGGCATCTTCCAGTTTTACGGCAGCGCCTTCGGTGAGGTAAAAACGGCTGTTCTTCAGTTTTTGCAGCGAAGTGGCCGGGTAAAGTACGTGCGGTTCGCTTTCCAGTGAATTTTTTATGACCTCGGCAATGGCTTCGCCGGCAGCGTAAATTATGGCTTTGTTTTCAGGGTTAAAGCCAAGTGTGCCCAGTCCCACTGTAATTACCAGGCGGTTGCTCGAAACTTCAATGCCTCCCAAATCGGCAGCTGTTATTGCCTGGGTTTCAAAATTGGTTTCCGTAAGCCGGGTCGATGAAAAATGTTGTGTCCCGCGGGTGTTGAATGCAATATGCCCGTCGGGGCCAATTCCACCCAGGAAGAATCCAATTCCGCCTTTTTCCCTGATTTTGCTTTCGTATTGAGTGCACCACTGGTCAATTTTGAATATCGACTCTTTCTGCAGCTGCTCGTTGTAGGTTTTTGCTTCGCGGTACCGTAAAGTCAGGTCAATTTTATAATCCGGGAACACCTCGCGAAATGATTTTCCTTCTGCCAGTTCAATTTTGTTTGAATCAATCAGCAGTGCTTTATCGCGGTCGAGGCCAAAACCTTCAATATAGTTTTTTTCAATAAAATTATACAGGCTGTTGTGCTGTTCTGAATTTATGGGGTAAAATTCACCCATCTGAACAATGTGGAGCCCGTTCAATTCGGGCTTTTTTATGTCGGATAAACCGTATTTTTCGAGTATATCTTTTCCTTTTTTATTGATCCAGTTGTCAAGCAACAGGTGAGTGAAATCTATAAAGTATTGTGCAGTTTTTCCGGTAGGCAATGTTACAACACCATTGGGATTTTCTGAGGCCCATTCCAAAAAACTCAGGGCTGAGAGTAGCCCCAGCTTTGGAAAGCTATCTACCGCAATGTAAGGTGTTTTGGTCGAAATTTCTTTTATTGCCGACTCATCGGAAAATGCCTGTTCTACTTTTGAAAAATTAATTTTCATTGTTTTATCCTTTTTTATGTTTGCTCTATTTTAGTATAATTCAAAATGTATTGTCTTAGCATTACGCACTTATTTCAGTGCTGCCATTTTTTCAATGGCATAGGCAGCTGCACCCATTGGGCCGGCCTTTTGGCCAAGTTCAGAAAATTTAATTTCGGTATCGTCGCTGATGTCTCTGTTGCTGAATGTATTAATGGCTTGCTGAATTGGAGCAGTAATAAACTGCCGGGCTTCGGTAACCCTTCCGCCAAGCACTATCAGTTCGGGGTTGAAAATCTGGATGAGGTAAACAATACCTTTTCCGAGCCAGTAGCCCACATCGGAAAAAATGGAGATGGCAAACTGGTCGCCGCGGTTGGCCGCCTGAATCACTGTTGATATGTCAATCTTTTCAAGGTCACCGTTCAGCAAGTCGCTTATCAGCGATGAGGTACCATTTTCAATTCCCTGTTTTGCCATGCGGGTAATAGCCGTGGCCGAAACTATGGTTTCCAGGCATCCTTGTTTGCCGCAACTGCAAAGTATGCCGTTGTCAACAATGGGCAAATGGCCGAACTCACCTGAATATCCTGATTTTCCGGAGTATAGCTTTCCGTTTATGATGATTCCGATACCCAGGCCCCAGTCAACCTGAATCATAATTACGTTTTTTTTGTTTTTGGCCAACCCGAAATGTTGTTCTGAAAATGCACGGAGCTTTGAGTCGTGACTAAAATATACCGGCATTCCGAATATTTTATTTAGTTCCTCCGAAAAGTTTTTAATTTCAGGGAAATAGGTTTTGTTGATGCCTTGTTTCTGGTTAATCAACCCCGGTAATTCAAGCCCGACTGACAATATTTTTTTTCGATCGATATTATATTTCTGAGCAACTTCCCCGAGTTTTTCATTCACCTGATGGAAAATATTGAAGTCGGCCTGCATTTTAACAGGGAAGTACTGAGGTTCAGTTATTTCTTTATTATTGCTGTTAAAGATGGAAATGATGGTCCGGTTGATGTTTATTGTAATCCCGGCAACATAAAATCCATTCTCTACGAGGCCGTAAATGTTGGGGCGGCGCCCACCACTTGAATCGCCCCTGCCAAGTTCGTTTACCAATCCGTCGTTAATAAGCTCAATTAATAAGCTGTTGATTTTTGGTGTGCTGAGTTTTATAACCTTCGATAACTCTGAATTTGACAATGGGCCGCGAAAATAGAGCGCACGCAAAATTTGTTTTTTGTGTGAAACTTTTTTCTGTTCAACACCCTGGCTTTGGTTTCCGGTATGTTTAAATAGTTTTTCCATAGTTTACGAATATCAACAAAGATTGAAATTATTTACTTTTTAACCAAAAATCTTTTTAATTTTTTTAAAAAGATAGGTTTGTTTTCCCTAAAATTAATTATTCCTTTACAATTATTGATTATTTAATAATTTTAATACTTGATAGTTCAATAAAAACACAGATATTTATTTTTTAAAACAAGAATTTTTTAAAACCATACAACTATGCAAAAATTTACCTATTTAATTCTTTCGGTTCTTTTATTCACAGCTCAGTTTTCATTGGGGCAAACGCGGAAGGTTATCCATATTCCCGATATTCCGGGCTATCAAACGTTGAAATGTGATTTTCACATGCACACTGTTTTTTCCGACGGCACAGTTTGGCCAACCGTAAGGGTTGAAGAAGCCTGGCGCGAAGGGCTGGATGTGATCTCAATTACCGATCATATTGAGTACAGGCCTCATTCAAAAGATGTTGTTTCCGACCACAATCGCTCCTACGAAATAGCTAGTCCGCTGGCCGAAAAATTAAATTTGATATTGGTGAAAGGTGCTGAAATTACCCGCGGAATGCCTCCCGGCCATCTGAATACGCTGTTCATAAAAAATGCTAACCTGCTCGAACGCGATGATGTTTTTGATGCTTTGCAGGAAGCCCGCGATCAGGGCGCGTTTATTCTTTGGAACCATCCGGGATGGAAAGCCCAGCAACCCGATACCACACTTTGGTGGATTGAGCATACACGGCTGCTTAACAGCGATTTGCTGCACGGGATTGAAGTGTACAATTATAAAAGTTATTACCCGGAAGCAATCGACTGGGCCAACGATAAAAAACTGACCATGTTTGCCAATACTGATATTCACCCGCCAATTGGTATGGCTTATGATGTGGAAAACAGTCACCGTCCGTTAACGCTTGTTTTTGCCAATAGCCGGACTCAAAAAGGCGTGCGGGAAGCGCTTTTTAACAAACGAACTGTTGTATATTACAATAATACTTTAATGGGGCAAGCCGCGTTGCTGGAGCCTTTATTTTTTGCTTCACTCAAAATAGAAAAAGCTCCGCTGGAGTTAAAAAACGGAGAGGCGAAAATAATTGAGATTGAAAATACATCGGATGTTGACTTTGAGCTTGAGCTTGTCCAGCCCGGAATCGGGTTCGATGCTCCTGCAAAAGTTACCCTGGAGGCTCACCGTGTTACACCCATTGAGTTGCGGGGCAATTCAGACCAGTTGGGTACAATGAATAAACTTGAGGCGTACTACCAGGTAAATAATATGGCAGTTAGTTCAACCGAAAACCTGGTGGTAACTTTTTCTTTTGCCAACAACTGAATGAAATTACAAAGGAGGGGCTTGCGATAAATGAAAGCGTATGTGTTAACCAACAACGAAGAAATTTCTCCGGGAGTTCATGTCATCTCTTTTAAACGCGATTTTGAATTTATTCCGGGGCAGGTAGTTAAAATAGCCCTCTCGCCCGGGCAGGTTCCGCGTATTTACAGTATTTGCAGTGGGAATACCGATGAGGAAGTGCGCATTTTATTCAATATAAAAGAAGGTGGTGAACTTACTCCGCGGCTGGCCTCGCTCATTCCGGGCGAAAAGGTTTTTGTTTCGGAACCCTACGGAAATTTTTCCGATACAATAGCACCTGCATGGTGGATTGCCACAGGTACCGGAATCGCACCATTCTACAGCATGTACCGGTCAGGGCTTGCTGAAAACAAAACATTGATTCACGGGGTGCGATGGTTAAACCAGTTTTATTTTGAAGACGAATGGGAACAAGCGCTTGACGAAAACTACGTGAGGTGTTGCTCCGGTGAGTCTTCCTGTGATACTTTTCCCGGAAGAGTTACCGATTATTTGAAACAGCTTAATCAGTTACCCGATGTCAATTTTTTTATCTGCGGAAAAGCCCTGATGGTGGTTGAAGTCCGCGATTTGCTAATTGAAAAAGGTATTCTGTTCAATAATATTTTTGCTGAAATTTATTTTTGAATATGGAGAAAACAGCTTTTTATTGTAACTTTAACAGTAAGATTTTTACTTATAACTCATTTAATAGTCACAAAATTTTAAAACTAAATTTACGAAAAATGAAAAAAACAATTTTAACTCTGGTTATCCTGGTTTTTGCAGCAGCAAATATTGCCCAGGCCCAAAATCTGCAGGATGTTTTAGAAAAGCACTTCAAAGCTATTGGTCAGGAAAAACTGTCAGATATAGAAACTTACCGGATTAAGGCAAAAGTTGAACAGATGGGAATGGAAATCCCTATGGACATGAAAATGAAGCGTCCCGATAAATTCAGGATGGAGATGGAAATGCAGGGTCAAAAAATGATTCGTACTTATAACGGTGAAAAAGGTTGGATGCTTGCCCCTTGGATAAGCTCGGAACCACAGTCGCTTACCGGAGCGGAACTGGAGCAGGCCATGACTCAGGCCGATATTGACGGAGAACTGTACAACTATGAAGAAAAGGGATTTACCGCCGAATTGCTCGGGAAAGAATTTGTAGGCGATGCCGAAGTGTTCAATATTAAATTAACCGGCGAAGATGGTGTGGAAAGAAATTATTACATCAATACTGACAGCTATCTGGTGCATTCAGTAAAAGGAAAAGTGGAAGCCCAGGGACAGGAAATTACTATCGAGCAAATTATGGGCGATTATAAAGATTTTGACGGCATTAAAATGGCTACGAAAATTGAACAGAAATCACCCATGGGTTCGGCCAATATTATTTTTGAAGAAATAGAATTTGGCGTTCCGCTTGCTGATTCCATTTTTGAAAAACCCTGAGGCAGGAGAAATATTTT
>Ga0102929_1002430_pt1 | contig 11065 bp, 14 predicted proteins | sample SalPonR1_B_D2_MG_FD_78510 | JGI IMG/M metagenome (GOLD analysis project Ga0102929, IMG submission 78510) | Salt pond soil microbial communities from South San Francisco under conditions of wetland restoration - Salt Pond MetaG R1_B_D2_MG | ecosystem: Environmental > Aquatic > Marine > Intertidal... | reverse complement strand
TACGGGCTGCATTCCACGATCAAGCCGCCCTTTCGGCTAACGCATGGCACAGCCGAGGCCGATCTGAACAGCGCCCTTGCGGAGTTTTGCGCAAGCCAACCAACAGTTACTCTGGAGGGGCTGGAACTGGCGCAACTTGGTCGCTTTCTGGCCCTGCGCCCGATCGGGGATGAAACCGCGCTGAATGCACTGGCCGCCGCGACGGTGCGTGGGCTGGACGCCTACCGCGCCCCGCTGACCGAAGGTGAGCTGACCCGCCGCCGCGCCGCCCCCCTGAGCCCCGAGCAAGATGCGCTTTTGCTGCAATGGGGCTACCCTTACGTGATGGAGGCGTTCCGGTTTCACATCACCCTGACCAGCAAACTGCCCAAGGCTGCGGCCCGGCAAACCGCAGACATCCTTGAGCCATTGCTCAAGCCACTATTGCCACAGCCCTACGTGATTGAGGATTTATGCCTGATGGGTGAGGCCAGCGACGGGCGTTTTCACCTGATCGCGCGCCATCCGTTGCGGGGCTAACCCGCCAGCGGCCGCGCCTCGATCACCACAAAGGCCTGTGCCCATGGGTGATCGTCGGTCAGGGTCACGTGAATAATCGCCTCGTGCCCCGCGGGTGTCATCGCCGCCAGCCTGTCCGCCGCCCAGCCGGTGACATGCATGCGCGGCTGGCCGGTGTCCAGATTGCTGACGGCCATATCCTTCCACGCGATACCCATGCGCAAGCCGGTGCCAAGCGCCTTGGAACAAGCTTCTTTCGCGGCCCATCGTTTGGCATAGGTGCCGACCACATCGGTCCGCCGTTCGGCCTTGGCCTGTTCGACCTCGGTGAACACACGATTGCGAAATCGGTCTCCGAACCGTTCAAGCGTGCCGGCGATCCGATCGATATTCGCCAGATCGGTGCCAATCCCAAGGATCATTCCGATCCGTCCCGCCCCCGCATGAGGGTCAGTTGATTGCCTGCGCCGATCCCAAGAAACAGCCGGTTACAGATAACGTAGCCGCCCGCATAAAGCCCCAGAAGGATCAAAAACTGCTTGGACAGCGCAGGCGCAATGGCCAACTTGCCAAACTCGGGCGCAAGGCCCGCCACGCCATAGGCCAGCGCCACGTTCAGCGCCACGGCGATCACGCTGGCCGTCCATGTGAAGCGCCAGGCCACCCGTCCAGCGGGCCTGTGGCCAACCTTGCGCGCGAATTGCTGGCCTTCGATCACGGCGGCGATCATCGCGGGAACCATCAATTGCGCCGATGATCCAAGCTGTGTGTCGACTTGCGCGTTCAGTCCGGCAACGGCCAAGGCCACACCAACCGCCGTAACCAGAAACACGATGCCGTAGCGCAGATAGTTCATTGCGCCCGCGCCTCATCCATCAGGCGGCGCATCTCGGCAATCGCCGGGCCAAGCCCGCAAAAGATCGCTTCCCCCATCAGGAAATGCCCGATATTCAGTTCCACCACTTCGGGGATCGCCGCAATCGGCTGCACGGTGTCATAGGTCAGGCCGTGCCCGGCATGAACCTCAAGCCCCAAGGAATGCGCAAGCGCTGCGCCCTCTTTCAATGCGGTCAATTCGGCGTCACGGCGGGCAAAATCGCCATCGGAATGAAAATCGCAATACGCCCCGGTGTGCAATTCGACCACCGCCGCGCCAATGCGCGCCGCCGCCTTGATCTGGTGCGCTTCGTGCCCGATGAACAGCGACACGCGACAGCCCGCCTCGCGCAGCGGCGTTACGAAATCGGCCAGCCGATTGTTATCGCCTGCCACGTTCAACCCGCCTTCGGTTGTGCGTTCCTCGCGCTTTTCGGGGACGATGCATACGGCATGGGGTTTGTGACGTAGGGCAATCGCCTGCATCTCATCGGTGGCAGCCATTTCAAAGTTCAAAGGCCGTTCCAGCGCCGCCATCAGACCTTCGATATCGGCATCAACGATGTGCCGGCGATCCTCGCGCAGATGCGCGGTGATACCGTCGGCGCCCGCCTCCTCGGCCAATTTGGCCGCGCGCACCGGATCGGGGTAGGCGCCACCGCGCGCGTTGCGCAACGTGGCCACGTGGTCAATATTCACCCCAAGCCGCAGTTCGCCTGTGCTGGTCATGCTCAATTTCCTTTGTTGCAGACGGCTGTCGACGCTAACCTAGTCCTGATTGTTCTTGGCGTCAGCCTTTTGCGCGGCTTTTTCCCTGATCGCGGCCCATTTCGCCTTAAGCGCCCCCTTGCGGCGATTCTGGTAGGCCTGAATCACTGGTAAGCTTAGGTAATACCCCGCCAGACCCGCAATAAGGCCGGGGATCATGCCGCCAATCAGATAGGGAAAGAACACTTCGTCATAGAACAGCCGCAGATGGCTCCAATCCGCCGGGGCATCGGTAAACATCGCCCACAGATTGTCTTTCAAATCGCGGCCCGCATCCACGAACTTGCCACCAAGCGAGCGATGCACCTCGTCCGGTGGCGAGTCCCCCAAGCCCAACAGGAAATACCCCGTCTGCAAGGACATCGCTGCAATCGGTAAAAACGTCAGCGGATTGCCCACAAACGTCGCTAGCAACGCCGCCACGATATTGCCGCGCAGAATCCACGCCAGTGTGGCGGCATAAAAGAAATGAAACCCGAACAACGGCGAAAAGGTCACGAAAATACCCGCGAATATACCGCGTGCAATCCGATGTGGCGGGTCCGGCAGACGATGCAGCCGGTGCCGCACATACTGAAACGCCCGCTTCCAGCCGCCGCGCGGCCATAAGAAGTCGGCGACGATCTTCCAGATCGGGCGTCTGTCTCGTCGTTTGAAGACCACAGGGGTTCTCCTAGCGTTCAGTAACGGTCGAGGCCGCCGCCCGTTTGGGATCGCGGCAGCGCTCTACCTCGGCGACATCGCTATCCGCGTTCAAAACCGAAATCACGCCATGCAGATGTTCCGCGTCGCGCAATTCGGCATCAATCAGCAGGCGATAAAAATCTGGCTTTCGGGCCACGAATATCAAGTCCGAGATATTGGCCTTCTGCTCACCGATCAACGTGCAAATGCGCCCAAGAACACCGGCATCGTTGCCAATGGTGACATCCAGCGTCACATCATAAGCCGCCGGATGGGTGCCGGAATGCCAATGCAGATCCAACCAGCGGTCCGGTTGATCATCATAGGCCGACAGCGTTTCGCAATCAATCGCATGCACCACGACGCCACGCCCGCGATAGGTAATGCCCACGATACGCTCGCCCGGCAGCGGCTGGCAACAGCGGGCCCGCTCAAAGCTTTGATCAGGGGACAGGCCAATCACGGCCCGGTCGCGGCCAATTTCATTGGAATCCGTGGGGGCCAGATCGGGATAGACTGCATGCACGACCTGTCGGGCTGTCAATTCGGCACTGCCAAGCCGGGCCAAAACCTCGTCTCTGTCTTGGACACGCAATGTTTTTGCCGCGGTTTCCAGCACCTTGTCGGTGGCTTTTTTGCCCACATGCTCGAACGCCGAGCGCGCAAGCTCTCGGCCCAGTTTGATATAGCGGCCACGATCCACATCGCGCAGGGCGCGTCGAATCGCCGAACGCGCCTTGCCGGTGGTCGCAATATCCAGCCATGTGCCTTGCGGCGTCTGCCCGTCAGCGGTGATCACCTCGACCGACTGGCCATTTTTGATGCGGGTCCAAAGCGGCACGCGCATGCCATCCACCTTGGCGCCCACCGTGGCATTGCCGATCCGCGTGTGGATGGCATAGGCGAAATCAATCGGTGTCGCGCCGCGCGGTAGCTTGACCACGTCGCCCTTGGGCGTAAAGCAAAACACCTTGTCGGCGTACATTTCCAGTTTCACCGCCTCAAGAAAATCCTCGTGATCCTCTTCGGCATCAAACTGTTCGGTCAGGCCAGAAATCCATTTCGCGGGGTCCACCGCAAACGGATTTTCCGCGCGCACGCCATCGCGATACGACCAATGCGCCGCCACACCAGATTCAGCCACATCATGCATCGCTTGCGTGCGAATTTGCACTTCCACGCGTTTGCCATCACGGCCAGAGACTGTGGTGTGAATGGACCGGTATCCGTTCGATTTGGGCTGGCTGATATAATCCTTGAATCGCCCCGGTACCGCGCGCCACCTTTGGTGGATCACCCCAAGCGCGGCGTAACAATCGGCCTCGCTTTGGGTGATCACCCGGAACCCGTAAATGTCGCTGAGACGGGAAAACCCCATCTCTTTTTCTTCCATCTTACGCCAGATCGAATGGGGTTTCTTAGCGCGGCCAAACACGCTTGCCTGTAGCCCGGCCTTGTCCAGTTCAAGCACCATGTCACCGGTGATCCGTTCAACCACGTCGCCGGTTTCTTTCTGCAAGGTGATAAAGCGGCGGATAATCGACGCGCGCGCATCCGGGTTGAGCACACGAAACGCCAGATCTTCCAGCTCTTCGCGCATCCATTGCATCCCCATCCGGCCCGCCAGCGGCGCAAAGATATCCATCGTCTCGCGGGCTTTTTGGGCCTGCTTTTCGGGCCGCATGGCCTTGATCGTGCGCATGTTGTGCAAACGGTCGGCCAGCTTAACAAGGATGACACGCAAATCCTTGGACATCGCCATGAACAGCTTGCGAAAGTTTTCCGCCTGCTTGGTCTCGGAACTACTGAGTTGCAGATTTGTCAACTTGGTGACGCCATCCACCAGATCGGCCACTTCGCCACCGAATTTATCGGAAACCTCGGCGTAAGAGGCGCGCGTATCTTCGATCGTGTCATGCAGCAGCGCCGTGATGATCGACGCATCATCCAATCGTTGTTCGGCCAGAATGGCGGCTACGGCGACAGGGTGGGTAAAATACGGCTCGCCCGAGTGGCGAAACTGCCCGTCATGCATCGCGCGGCCATAGTCATAGGCCGCGCGGATCAGGGATTCGTCACATTTCGGGTTATAGGTGCGGATCAGCGCGACAAGATCATCTGCCGAAATCATACGGCCCGCATCCCCGGGTGACACGTCAGGCTTAGCCCTGACCTTGGGCTTCCATCAGGGCGCGCAGCAGCTTTTCTTCTGACATGTCATCGTCGGCTGCGGGCTTGTCCGGCTCTCCGCCCCCCATCAGCAGGGCCATCGAATCCTCTTCGGGTTCGTCCACCTCGATCTGCGTCTGATTCGATTCGATCAGGCGCTCGCGCAGATCGTCCGCCGATTGGGTCTCTTCAGCGATTTCACGCAGGGCGACCACCGGGTTTTTGTCGTTGTCGCGGTCCACGGTCAAAGGCCCCCCGGCCGAGATCTCGCGTGCTCGGTGCGCCGCAAGCATCACAAGCTCAAAGCGGTTGGGAACCTTATCGACGCAATCTTCTGTGGTAACGCGGGCCATGGGACCTCCGGTAAGTCGTCTGCAGAAGTCGCTTATCTAAGACTTTATGTCAGGATTTACAAGCAGAGAATCACGCGTTTTGGCCTTGCCGCAAAGGGAGCTGTGCAACACTTCGATCACGGGCCAGCCGGGCCTCTTCGACCCGATCCAAACGCGCAATCGCCGCGCCCTCGTCACCGCCCGCGTCGCGCAATGCGCGCCCCCACAACCGGCGCACCGACCGCGCCGACCATGGCAAAACCGCCTGCGCCAACCAGCGCCGCGCCGCTGGCGGCAGCCGGTCAAATTCCGCCATCGGATCTCCACGGCGCCGCCGCCGCGGCAGGGCTGTTCGGCAGTTCACCCGCATATCAAGCCGCCTGCGCCCGGCGCCACGCCGGAAACGGATCAGGCAATGCGGCAAACTGCGCCGGATCATAGCTGTTGACCGGACCGATCAGCGCCGCATCCAGCGCCTGACAAATCCCGGCCTTGTCCATTGCGGTGCCGATAAACACCAATTCCTGACGTCGGTCGCCAAACGGGTCTTGCCAGTGGCGCTCCAGGTAATCACGGGCCTGCGGGTGATCGGGCCAGCGCTCGACCGGAACCGTCGCCCACCACGTGCCCAATGGCGCAACTTTCGACAACGCCCCGGCAAGGCTGAATTCGGCCACCCAATCAGGGCGTGTGGCCAGCCAGAAATGCCCCTTGGCCCGGATCACCCCGGGCAAAGGGCCGTTCAACACGTCATGCACCTTTTGCGGATCAAACGGACGGCGCGCGCGATAGACAAATGACGACACGCCATATTCTTCCGTTTCGGGCACATGATCGGCAAAGCCATACAATTCCTTGGCCCATAGCGGGTGATCATGGGCCTTTTCGAAATCGAACAGCCCGGTGTCAAAGATCGTATCGGAAGATACCCGCGCATGATCCGCTTCGATCACGCGGGCATCGGCATTCAGGCTGCGGACGATCTTGCGCGCGGCATCCAGCCGCTCGGAGCCCGCGTCGGACACTTTGTTCAGAACGATCACATCGGCAAATTCGATCTGGTCGACCAGCAAATCCACCAGCGTCCGGTCATCCGCATTGCCCGCCACCTCTCCGCGGTCACTTAGAAAATCGTGGCTGGCGTAGTTTTCCAACAGATTGACCGTATCCACCACAGTCACCATCGTGTCCAAACGCGCCACATCCGACAGGCTGTCGCCCGCCTCGTCACGGAATTCGAATGTTGCCGCGACAGGCAGGGGTTCAGCAATGCCTGTGGATTCAATCAGCAGATAGTCAAACCGCCCCTCGGCAGACAAGCGGCGCACTTCTTGCAAAAGATCATCGCGCAGGGTGCAACAGATGCAGCCGTTGGTCATCTCAACCAGTTTCTCATCGGTCTGGCTCAGGTCTGCGCCGCCCTCGCGCACCAGATCGGCATCAATATTCACCTCGGACATATCGTTGACAATCACCGCCACACGCCGCCCTTCGCGATTGTTCAGCACGGTGTTCAACAGCGTGGTCTTCCCCGCGCCCAGAAACCCCGAAAGGACAGTTACAGGCAGGCGCTGATCCGGTTGCGGCATTTGGTGATACTCCTCGGCATTCATGCAATGTTATAGCATTACATTACACGATCACCAAGACTCAAGCCCCAAAAGACATGCGCCCCTGCCTTCAGATCACCGGGGAACGACTCATCGGGGAACGACCTCGGCGCGTGCCTCTGGGGACAACGCGTTCAGCATCTGTCGCACGGTTTGTCCCGACACCGGATGCCGCCAATCGGGGGCGACATCGGCCAAGGGGACTAGCACAAAGGCCCGATCCTGCACCCGTGGATGCGGCAAAATCAGCGTATCTGGCGCCACCTGCGTCTGACGCTCCAGCGGCAGATCCCGCCAGACGCGGTAGGTTGAAACATCCGGAAGCACCACGTCACCGACGGCAATCAAGTCCAGATCCAATGTCCTCTGCCCCCACCTGCGCACGCGCGCGCGCCCAAAATGCGCCTCGACCTCGTGCAGCATGGTCAGCATATCCTGCGGAGAGGCGTCGCACATTAGCCGCGCTGCCGCATTCACATAATCCGGCCCCGCACCCACAGGAAAACAGGGCGTTTTATAGAAACGGCTTACCGCCTCTATCACAGCGCCCGTCTGCGCCAACCGCTGCAATGCAGCGTGCAATGTCTGGGCCGGCTCACCTTGTGCAGACGGCATATTGCCGCCCAAAGCGATCAACATTTGCTGGCCTTTGGTCATCGTTATCCTATCCTTACGCACACGGTAATTTAAGTTGTGCTTGTGCGCAAAAGCCTTATTTTGCATGTTCTATCTTGTTCGGATCCCACTCACTGAACACCCAAATCCGGGCAAGGCAAGCTAATTTAGAAGGACATTATAAATGTTTTATAAGGACGAGCGGCTAGCGCTGTTCATCGACGGATCCAATCTCTACGCTGCTGCGAAATCGCTTGGCTTCGACATTGATTACAAGCTGCTGCGCACCGAGTTCATGCGTCGTGGGAAACTTTTGCGTGCCTTCTACTATACCGCTCTTTTGGAAAACGATGAATACTCGCCGATCCGCCCGCTGGTCGACTGGCTGAATTACAACGGGTTCACCATGGTCACCAAACCGGCCAAGGAATACACCGACAGCCAAGGCCGCCGCAAGGTCAAGGGCAATATGGATATCGAACTGGCCGTGGACGCAATGGAGCTTGCCCCGCGGATCGACCACATCGTTTTGTTCTCGGGGGATGGCGATTTCCGCCCGCTGGTCGAAAGCCTGCAACGGCAGGGTGTGCGCGTCTCGGTCGTGTCCACGATCCGCAGTCAGCCGCCGATGATCGCCGATGATTTGCGCCGTCAGGCCGACAACTTCATCGAACTGGAAGATCTCAAAGACGTGATCGGCCGCCCCCCTCGTGAGTTTTCTCCGTCCCGCGATGAAAGCTATGCCAATCAGGACTGATCCGGCGGTCAGTGATCGAAACGCCCACGCCCGGACACACGCCCGGACAGGCCGCACATGAACGCTGTCGATCCCGGCGCTCTTGGCGAACTTGCGCTGGTCTTCGCGGCCGCCTTCGGGGCGGCGACGATCCTGCCTTTTCAATCTGAAATCGTCTTTGTCGGGCTGCAATTGGGCGGAAACATTTCGGTGGTTGCGCTGGTCATTGCCGCCAGCGTGGGCAACGTTCTGGGCGCGGTGGTCAACTACATACTGGGTCTTTGGATCGAACATTTTCGCCATCGGCGGTGGTTTCCCTTCAACACGGCGCAACTGGCCCGTGCCCAGAAATGGTATGCCCGCTGGGGTGTCTGGACTTTGCTGCTCAGTTGGGCGCCGTTGGGCGATGCCTTTACGGTGATCGCCGGAATACTTCGCGCGCCGCCTTGGCTGTTCTTGCTGCTTGTCACGATCGCCAAAACCGGGCGTTATATCGTGCTTGCATGGCTGACAGCCCAGACCACTGGCTAGAGCACATCACCACTGGACGCCGCGCCCCTCACGTCTTACCTCTCTTTCAACCGGAGGGATTCAATGACCAAACCGCCCCTGACACTTTACTTGGCTGCGCCGCGCGGGTTTTGCGCGGGCGTGGACCGTGCCATCAAGATCGTCGAACTGGCCCTGCAAAAATGGGGCGCGCCTGTTTATGTACGCCATGAAATCGTGCACAACAAATACGTGGTGGACGATCTGCGCGCCAAAGGTGCGGTTTTTGTCGAAGAACTGGACGAATGCCCTGATGACCGCCCGGTGATCTTTTCCGCCCATGGCGTGCCCAAATCCGTGCCCGCCGAAGCGGCCAAACGCGAAATGTTGTATGTCGACGCCACCTGTCCGCTGGTCTCAAAAGTGCATATCGAGGCCGAGCGCCACGCCGAAACGGGCCATCAGATCATCATGATCGGCCATGCCGGCCACCCCGAAACCATCGGCACCATGGGCCAGTTGCCCGAAGGGAATGTGCTGCTGGTCGAAACGCCCGCCGATGTGGCCACGCTGGATGTGCGCGACCCGAACAAGCTGGCCTTTGTCACGCAAACCACCCTGTCTGTCGATGACACAGCCGAGATCGTCGCGGCGCTTCAGGCGCGCTTTCCAACGATCAAAGGGCCGCACAAGGAAGATATCTGTTACGCCACCACAAACCGGCAAGAGGCGGTCAAGGCCATGGCCCCCAAGGCCGACGCGATGCTGGTCGTCGGAGCGCCCAATTCCTCAAACTCCAAACGTCTGGTCGAGGTGGGCCGCCGCGCCGGCTGCGGATACTCGCAACTGGTGCAACGCGCCGCCGATATTGACTGGCGCGCCCTGGACGGCATCCGCTCGCTTGGGATCACCGCCGGGGCGTCGGCCCCCGAAGTGCTGGTATCCGAGGTGATCGACGCGCTGAACGACCGCTATGACGTGACCATCGAAACCATCGAAACCGCGACAGAAAACGTCGAATTCAAAGTGCCCCGCGTGATGAGGGAACCCGCATGACGCAAATTCCCCGCGCCCCGCTGATCCTTGGCCTTGCTGGCCTGATCCCCTTTGTCTGGGGCGCGATCACCGTGCTTCTGTCCGATCTGGCGATGTGGACGGTGGGCACGATCGGCCCGCGCTTTGCCGGGCCTTACGTGATGCTGTTCTACGGCGCGGTGATCCTGTCCTTCATGTCCGGCGTTTTGTGGGGCTTTGCCAGCAAGACAACCGGGCCACAGGCCGCCACCGGCTATGCACTGGCAGTCATTCCCGCGCTTTGGGCCTTTTTCATGACCGGCGGCGGGCCAACCTCATCCGGTCTCAACCTGATCTTTGGCTTTACCGGGCTTTTGATCCTTGATTGGCAATTCAGCCGCTGGGGCCTTGCCCCGGAGTGGTGGATGCCCCTGCGCCTGCTGTTGACCGCTATTGTCGTGATCTGTCTGGCCATCGGGGTGTTTTTCTGATCGGGCCTCTGGCTTGACACTGCACCCGACAGACCGCAACAGGACCGCCATGACCATTCAACACCCCGCCTTGCACACAGGTTGCCCAAATGGCTGAACTTACCGCTTTTACCGACGGGGCCTGTTCCGGCAATCCCGGCCCCGGCGGCTGGGGCGTGCTGTTGCAGGCCGTGGAAAACGGCTCCGTGATCAAGGAACGCGAACTCAGCGGCGGTGAGGCCGAGACCACCAACAACCGGATGGAGCTTCTGGCCGCAATCACCGCGCTGGAAACCCTCGCCAAGCCGTCGGCGCTGACCATCATCACCGACAGCGCCTATGTGAAAAACGGTGTGACCGGATGGATCCATGGCTGGAAGCGCAATGGCTGGAAAACCTCAGCCAAAAAGCCGGTCAAAAATGTCGATCTCTGGCAACGTCTGGATACGGCCCAACAGCGCCATGACGTGACTTGGGAATGGGTCAAGGGCCATGCTGGCCACCCCGAAAACGAACGCGCCGATGAACTGGCCCGCGCAGGAATGGCGCCGTTCAAACCCGGCAAATCCGACACATGACCGCGCTGGCGCTTCTCGATTACGGCTCGGTTCTGATCTTCGCCCTGACCGGCGCACTCGTCGCATCGCGCAAGCAACTTGATATCGTGGGCTTTGCCTTTGTCGCCAGCCTGACGGCGGTTGGCGGCGGCACCCTGCGCGACGTGCTGCTTGATCGCAACCCGGTGTTCTGGATTGCCAATCCCAATTACATCCTCATCGCCTGCGCCGCCGCCCTGCTGATCTT
>Ga0102929_1002425_pt1 | contig 11073 bp, 10 predicted proteins | sample SalPonR1_B_D2_MG_FD_78510 | JGI IMG/M metagenome (GOLD analysis project Ga0102929, IMG submission 78510) | Salt pond soil microbial communities from South San Francisco under conditions of wetland restoration - Salt Pond MetaG R1_B_D2_MG | ecosystem: Environmental > Aquatic > Marine > Intertidal... | reverse complement strand
TTGAGATTGTTTTTCTAAGGACTCAAAACCCTGGAGGGATAAGAACTTGATCTCTCCATTTTTAATACGTTCTATTTTATTGTTTATCGTGAGTTTGATATCTTTCTCTCCATTTATCATAAGGGCCTCGTCAGGTGGAATTATATTTGCTGATTCTTTTTTTATCTGCAGATGATTGGCCAAATATTGTATCGTATGCTGATCTGTACTTCGAAATGGGTAACTAATATTTTCCTCAAAAATCGTAGGATTATTTTTATAGTAGTTCTCTATCGTTTTTAATCGAATGGGATGAGGAACATGCGGGCTGTAAAAATATTTCTTTTTGAAACCAGCTAATTTTGCCGACCTGATTTGAGTTAACAGGTTAAGCGACCGAGTAATCCCCAAAAATTTCTTAACAAATTTACTGAACAGATTATTTAATTTTACTCTGATTGGGCTATATGAGATCATTGCCCGCCACTCTCCGCGTAGAACAACATTGCCATTTTGGAAAAAATCATTCCTATTTACCGGCGAACAGAGAATGAAATCATCATTCAGATAGATAAAATTTTCAGATAGATCAGGAATTCTCCAAATTGCGGTTTCAATGGACATACTGTTAAAAGTTGGCAGTGCCCATTCGTAGGATTTAAAAATCTCTGTGTGATCTACAATGTGAATGTTGTACTGTTTCTGAATCTCAGGAGTTAAAAAGTCGGGAACCTGATTATCCGTAACGATATATATATTCCTGATCCAGGGTGCGTATTTACGCAGAGAAGCTACACAGTAGTAAAGTTCACCATTATCGAGGAATCGAGTTTTAAGGTGACCGGTTGATAATTTGTTTGAAATTTTGTCATTTGAGCTATTGAGAGCATTTTCTCGCTTAGCTTCATGAGCCGGATCATTTCCATTAACCCATGTGATAACGGCGTCTACATCAAATAATGAATGATTATTGTTACTCATTTAAAAAATTAAAAAACCCGTTATTTTAGAAATGTAGAATTAAGCGTTAATGATTTAGTAATATAAAGATCTTTCAGAAGATAATTTTGATGCAGACCTTTAACACTTATTATTGAATCATGAGATGAGAATTAATTAAATCGTACAATTTCCCTGTAAAAGTGCCAAACTGAAAATTGGGATATACTTTTTAAATACCAAATGGCTGAAATAAAGAAAAAGAAAGAAGGATATGTATACACTTCCTATGGACAACAAAAATATCTGCGGCATGTATTAGCCAGTGTTAGCACGCTTAGGCGCTATGATCAAAGCAGGCCGGTAACCGTTTACTGTTCGGATGAGCATGTTCAAATTTTAAGGGAGAGCGGGTTGTCAGATCTATTTGATCAAATTGAAGTTCTCCCTTCAAAAAATCGATCCATAACTGGTTTTAAACACAATGTTTACCAATTCATGCCGTATGAAAAAAACCTGTACATGGACAGTGATATCGTATGGTGCAAAAATCCGGATTTTTTATGGGAAAAACTTGGAACCTATAAGTTTACTATTTCAGGGAATCACATAGCGGATGGTTTTTTTGGTGGACCGAAGGGAATTGGAATTGTAGCCGATATCGTTCTGCAGCGTCGAAAAAAAACCTTGGAAAAGTTTGGATTAACCTATCTGAATAGAGTTCAGACCGGAATGATGTACTCTTCTGATAAGGATACTGCAGAGAAAGTTTGTAAGGCTGCATCTGAATTTCTTTCCAATAGGGATGAGACCCACTTCAGAAGCCGTACATGTGAAACGGGACGAACACAGGAGACCTGCGAGTGGAGTCTTGGCATGGCACTGTCAAAACTTAAAATTCCGATATTACCTTGGTTAAATGGCTATGAAAGTCCACAGCTTGATTATATAGAAGATTATACGGAACATAATCAGGATTTTACTTCCATTGAATGTACTCTTTACAACGACCGCTTTGTATATGATTTTAAAGCGATTCAACTCAAATGGCTTCGAAAATTTTTGATTTCCTTTTTTTCACTGGTTCCCGGAAAAGGTGATTACATGAAAGTGACTCCCTACTGCCTGCATTTTGGCTGGCATCATCAGAAACAGCCGTTTTATGACTTTGCCGATCTGATCTGGGAGGAGATGACAGCTGGAAGAGTTAAAGATCAAGATCAATATTAGAGCCGGCACCCTCTTTTTTCGATTTTCTTTCTACCGTGGAGTTATAATTTTGATTGGAATGCCGAGATTTAATCTTATCAGATTTCAATAACTCTTCGAGTGAAAACTTAGGTTTTGGTTCATTATCGGATCTCTCTCGTGATTTTTTGTACAGATCAAGACGTTTCTTCCGGTAGAGGAGAGCAGGGATTTTAGAAATGCGTGTTATTCTGCTTATTAAAAACACAATCTATAACAGTTAACGATTAACTAAGGAACAACAACTTCAGTAAGCATTCTGCTTTTTAGTTGAATCAAAATTTTACCAATGAGTTGTGAAATTCTTGCTTCAGATAGTTCCAATAGCAGCGCAATTTCACTCATTGTCATATCTTCAAAGTAGTAGAGCGAAAGAATGAGTCGATCACGTTCGCGAAGCTGGCCGATTTTCTTTTTCAGCTCCTGAATTATTTCATTTCTTTCGAGCTGTTCGATTGGAGATTTACTATCCGGGTTCTCTTTGGTTTCATATAGAGAATTATCATCTCCATAAAAGCTGTCAAGTGAAAGGGCATTTCTTTGCTGCACATTTGAAAGCAGATAATGATAATCTTTCAACTCCATATTCATTTCATTGGCAACTTCATCATCTGATGGCTCCCTCCCCAGCTTTTGAGAAAGCTGAACGATAACTTCCTGAACTTGGCCGTAACTTTTTCTCTGCTGTTTTGGGAGGTAATCAATAGACCTTAAATAGTCAATTATACTGCCGCGGATTCGGTAGTATGAAAAAGTATTGAACTGTACATTTTTTGTACAATCGTAATTATTCAATGCTTGAATGAGCCCTGTTATTGCAGCACTTTCAAGATCTTCGCGGTGTGTTAAAGGGTGATCCGGCCGGTTAATTTTACCGATGATACTGCGAACCAAAGGCATAGATTTACTGATAATTGAATTTCTCAGGCCATCACATGGATTAATACAGTAAGCTTCTACGAGTTCTTGAAGTGTTTTATTAGACATAATCGTTACTCTCCTTTTTCACCTGTAAAGATTTTATTAGCTCCAGACTTTACTTCTGGTTTAACAGATTCTGGATCGTCTTTGATGACGTTCAGAAAAAATATGGTTAAGTAAACACCTGAAAACAGGATCATAAATGAGATGATACTCCGATAAAGTGCAACTTCTGTTTGAGCACCGGAAATCATCAGCAAGAGGAATATAAAAAGTGATATTACGGTAATAATTCTAAGTAACATGCTTTCAATGATTTACTCAATTGCTGTTTGTAGTCGATTTGAAGCTGACTTAGCCAAACCGATTAGATGTTGTGTGATATACGCCAACTCATTTAATACTTCTTCGTTAGTCTCTTTATTCTGAAGAAGGGTAGACTGGCTATTAACAGACTCTTTTACTTTTTCACTGTATGGAATGAACCCCAGATTTGGGAGCTTTTTTTTCAGAAAATATTTTAGAATCGAGTTAAATCTTTGGTAAGTGTCTTCTGCAGTTGACTCATTTTCCGCCTGATTGACTATCGTTGCAAATGGATAATCGGGATCAATACTATAAATATACTTGCAAAGCCGATATGCGTCTGAAATGGATGTAGGTTCATCTATCAATACCAATGCTCCAACTTCAGAGCGATCTAGAGCCCACAAGCTAATCTCGCCTGCACCTGCAGGAGTGTCAATGATAATGATATCGTGATTATGACTGAGATGAAGAATCACCTGGTCCATCGCGTCCATCAGTGTTTCGATATCATAAGTCTGGGAGGGCGAATCACTTCCCGTTACCAAAGTTATATGATCTGTACTGTGTGGTAAGTCTTCCAGCATACATTCACCGTTAACCCAGTGGGCTACACTGGCATTAACATTTTCATTTAAAAGCATCGCACAATTCGATAATCCGATATCAGCATCAAGTAATGCTACACGATACCCTGATGAACCCAATACTTCGGCCAGGTTTACGCTGGCCATACTTTTACCAACGCCACCTTTTCCACTCAACACAGAGAAGATAAACGGGGTGGGAAATTCAGCTCTTTTTGTGATCTCATTATGCATTTTGTAGTACCCTTTTAGCAAAGTTTTCGGCTTTAAATGTATCCACGCTTTCGGGGATAGAAGGTCCGGAGGAGATATATCTGGTGCCACAATTCATTTCCTGCAGAAACGGTATGATGCCGCCCCATTTTGAAACCTGATCCAGATTTGAAATAGCCAGGAAATCGGGTTGGAGCGGATGATTTGACGCAGATGCATCTTCAAAATAGTGCTGCCCATGAGATGCATTAACTACGTAGTGAATTTCCATAGGAGTCAGTGAAGCCAAAATTTGTCGAATCTCCCAAAATTGACGAAATGAGTTTTTCTGTTGCAGATGTATGGATGGTGTATCAATCAGTACGTGATCGTACTGCTCCAATTTTTGCTGTAGCTCGGTAACTTCTCTTCCGGAAGAAACCTTGTAGAATGGAATTTCATGATCATTGCAAAACGGTTCCAGTATTGTGTAATAATTAGATTCCGTTGGAATTACTGAAACAACAGCAGTATGATCTGTTTTAAAGAAGCGTTTGTTAGCAACTAGTTTCATAATTAATGTTGATTTACCTGAACCCGCGGCTCCAACAAACATCAGATATTTTTCAGGATCAGTTTCTACAGGTCGGTCTATTGTATTTTTTAGAATTAAACCAAGTTGATTGGCAAACTGCTCCGGCTGTATAAATGGATCTAAACCCTGCTCGATGATCTGACTGAACCACTTCGCAACAACACTTGTATTGATGCCGGTTTTTACCAACTGCTGAAAAACAGGGTGTGAAGCGTACTCTAAATTGGTTGAAATAAGAGCAGAATCCAGAAGAGATTCGAGTTTATCAAATCGTTTGTGAAGTGCAGTTGTATCACGTTCGTTTCTACGCGGGCTATTCACAGATGGTGTAGAAACAGAACTCTTAATTTTTGGTTTCGACTCGTCAAAACGGCTGTAAATTGAATTGTTGCTTGGCTGAAATTTAGTGTTCTCTATTTGATCTGCATTGGATTCGTTTTGTAATGGTTTAGACTCCAGTGAATCGGTTCTATTTTTTCTGATTGCAGATCTGCTGTATAAGCTAGTCTTTTCACTGTTTGGTGAACCTTTCCCATTCAGTTCAGTCGGTTCAAATGATGTGCCATTTGAATCAGTGGAATTGAGTTCAGTTTTTTTATTTATTGTTTGATCTTGCTCCTGAGCTATTTTTCTAAGCTTATCCAAATTCCGTGTATGGCGCTGGCCCGGTTCAAATTTTACACCACCCTGATTATAGCCACCATTTACATTTGGTAATCCATTTCCTGAAGTGTTCGCAGCTTTTCTTTTATTTTTATCAATAGCCACGGTAATCCCTGCATCTTGGTCTTCATCTGGCAGAAATGATTCAAGAATTACAAAGTCATTGCCATACATCTGTTTGGCGCTGTCTTTTGCTGCTTCAAGTGTTTTTCCTATGAATTTTTTTAAAATCATGCAGGTACTTGTTCTTCAATTACTTTCTTCTCTATCCGGAGTCTGTCAAAAGTTTTAAATTGTACATCCGGGCTAATATCATTGTATGACAGTACATTAATATCACGCAAAATCGGTGCCAAAAACTCGAAGAGTGTAAACCGAAGTACAGGAGACGTCAACAAAACGGGATCGTATCCCTGTTTAATCATTCCGGTGAAAATTGTAGATGCATTTTGGTAAAGCTGTTCAACTGTATTGGGGACTAAGCCAAGTGTGTTGGAGTTTAGGCTACCCTGCTGGGCTTGTGAAAGCAGATGGCTCTCAAGACTGGGATCCAGCATAACGACCACTACTTCATTCTTATCCTGAACAAACTGCTGGGTGATTGTTTCTGAAAGCGATGCACGGCAGTATTCAGTAAGTACATCTGTATTATTCGTTTGCGTACAGTAATCAGCTAACGTTTCCAGAATTGTTACAAGATCTTTCACCGGAATTCGCTCCCTGAGGAGTCTCTTCAATACCTTTTGAACTTCTCCGATCTTCATCCCATCCGGTACAAGTTCCTCCACCAAAGCAGGCGACTGCTCCTTAACATTGTCAATTAATCTTTTCACCATCTGTCGGTCCACAAGTTTGTGGGCATTTTTCTTGAGAACTTCCATAAGGTGTGTAGTGATCACAGCTCCGGCTTCAATGACAGAAAGACCATATTTTTCCGCTTGCGACTTATTTTTTCCGCTCACCCAGATAGCATCCATCCCGAAAGTAGGATCTTTTGTTTCAATTCCCTGTATATCAGGTTTGAAATCGGCTGGTAGAAGTGTGAGATGATATCCCGGTAGCAGCTCACCATTCCCTTGTTCAATCCCACGCATTTTAATGGAGTAGTGATTGGCATCCAGCTGAACGTTGTCGCGAATTCTGATTGATGGAATAATAATGCCCAATTCAGTGGCAAGCTGTTTCCTTAGTGAGGTCATTCTGTCAAGAAGATCTCCACCTTGATGAGATTCAACCATTGGAATAAGACTGTATCCAATTTCGAGTTCCAGAGTATCCAAGAGTAAATAGTCTTCCACGCGCTCTTCACTTTCGGTCTGACTATCTTTTCTATCGGCCAGCATTTGTTGTTCCTCTTCTTCATCTTCGGCCTGTGATTTTTTAAAGGCGAGAAACAGAAAGAGACCTGAAATAGACCAAAATGGAATAATTGGAAGACCCGGAAGCAGTCCAATAAAGAAAATAAAGACGGCTCCAATGGTCACAGTTTTCGGATTTCCCAGAAGCTGGGTTGTGAGCTCCTGACTCAAGTTACCTTCTGATGCAGCTCTGGAAACAATAATACCGGCCGCCGTTGATATCAACAGGGCAGGAATTTGAGATACCAATCCATCACCAATGGTAAGGAGTGTATATACTTCTGCAGCTTCTCCGATCGCCATTCCCTGCTGCATGGTTCCAATAATGAGGCCTCCTATGATATTTATGAATGTGATGAGAAGTCCGGCAATTACATCACCCCGAACAAACTTACTTGCACCATCCATTGCTCCATAAAAGTCAGCCTCGTTGGAGATCTCTTCACGCCTGTTCTTTGCTTCCTGGTCTGTAATAAGACCGGCACTCAGGTCGGCATCAATAGACATCTGTTTACCGGGCATGGCATCCAGTGTAAATCGTGCAGCTACCTCTGCGATCCGAGTAGCACCTTTTGTGATTACTACAAAGTTGATGATCACCAAAACCGAGAATATAATGATCCCGATCACAAAATTTCCCTGGACGATGAAGCCCCCAAAGGTCTCAATAATAGACCCGGCATAGCCTTCACTTAGGATTAATCTTGTGGTACCTACGTTCAGCGAGAGCCGGAAGAGCGTCAGGATTAGAAGCATGCCCGGAAAAACAGCAAACTGAAGCGGCTTTAAAGTATAAAAAGCAACCAGAAGTACAATCAGGGACAGCGAAACATTGATGGCCAGGAAGAAATCCATCAGTGTTGGAGGGAACGGGACAATCATTATCAGTAGAATGACAATGATACTGGATGAGATCAGAACATCCGTCTGAAAGAACATATTCTTCAACTTCCCGGTATTCAGTCCTTTCGATGCCATGAATTATATATTGTGTTTATTTTTAAGTTTATAGACATATGCGAGAATTTCTGCGACAGCTTTAAACATGTCGTCAGGTATGTGCTCATCTTCTTCAGCTGTTGCAAAGAGAGCTCTCGCTACAGGTTTATTCTCTACAATAGGTATGCCATTCTCGCGGGCGAGCTCTTTTATCTTTAAAGCTTTCAGCCTTTGCCCTTTAGCCATTACAACGGGAGCGTTATTTTCCTCCGGATCATATTTTAACGCTACAGCGTAATGTGTAGGGTTAGTGACCACCACATCAGAATTAAGTACGGCATGATCGAGGCGTTTGCGTTGCCTTAAAGACATACCCAGTTTTCTTCGCTGTCCTTTAACGTGAGGATCACCCTCCATCTGCTTGTGTTCATCCTTAATCTCCTGTTTTGACATACGCAAATCCTTTCTGTGCTGAAAATTCTGATAGATTGCGTCTGCTATTGAGAGAATGAAAAGTGCTGCTAAAATCCGGTTTACAAACATAAGGACGTAAAGTCCGGACTCTTGAATATTATATTCAATCGGCATAATAGTGAAGGAAAGAAAATGCTCAATATCATTTCTAACCGTGTAATAAACGATGATTGTCACGATAATCAATTTGCTGAATCCCTTTAACAATTCTACAAATCCCTTCAAAGAGAAAATGCGCTTTATCCCACTTGCAGGATTTATTTTATCCCCTTTTGGCTGTATAGCCTTAATAGAAAACACCCAGCCGGTTTGTATGCCATTGACCACAACTGCAGTAACCATCAGGAGAATCAGCAGGGGAGTCATCAATTCGAAACCGTCTCTCATAGCCATTTCCAGATAGTCAATGGCGTGATCCGCATCAGCAAAATCGACCCCTGCGTTCATAAAGAACGTCTCGAAGATATGCTCCAGCTTTCCGTACATGAATGCTCCTGTACTTACAAACATCACAACGGATACCACCATAAGCATAACGGAAGCAATCTCTTTACTTACGCTTACATTTCCCTCTTCGCGAGCTTTCTCAAGCTTGCGCTGCGTGGGTTCCTCCGTTTTTTCCTGGTCGCTCTTTTGGTCTGACATAACACTGATCTTTATATCAAATGGAGTACCACCTTTTTAATCGGTTCTTATGAATCTCAAAACCGATTATCAAAAACGCTTCAGGACAAAAGCTCCACTTCTACGGAAAACATTTCCGTAATTTTTTTCTAGTGGTTTTGGTGGAAGTTTCCGTTGCAAGGAAAAAATTTCTGAAAAGTCTTCCTGAGAATTTTCATCTGTTAACAACGGGTCAGGCCGCACTAAATCGGGAATTTAATATGTGTAGAGGTTCTGCGAGGCGCAGTGAATAGCACTTTGATAGAGTGTGAACAGGAGATGGCACAAATTTTGAAGCTAGGAGAATGACATATAACGAATAAACCAATTTCATTTTCATGATTGATCGATTTCAGGCACAGATGCAAGCACTTCAGATGCTGTCGAAAGCGCAGGAGGCTACTGCTGATAACCTGGCGAACATGAATACACCCGGATTCAAGGGGAACAAACTCTTTCATCGTCTTATTACCGAACAGCTAAACGGAGAGGAAGTAACACGAACAGTGGCCATGCAGCAGGTGAATATGGAACAGGGTGTGTTGGAACCGACCGGCAACCTGCTCGACTTTGGCATTGACGGTGAAGGCTTTTTTGTAGTTGAAGATAAAGGGGAGTCATTCTTAAGCCGGGACGGACGTTTCCAGTTCGATTCGGATGGTTATCTGCGAAATAGTCAAGGTGGCTATGTTCAGGGCGAAGGCGGAGCAATTCACATTCCGGAATATTTTATGGCCATAGATGGAACAGGCGGCAGTCCAAAACTTGAAGTTGGGAAAGACGGTACGATCCGACTGAATGATGAGGCATTTGATAAAATCAAATTGATTGAGGTGGAAGATCCTGGTCAATTGGAGCGTAGAGGAACCTCTTATTTCTCAGTAGAAGAACCCGGCTCGTTGACGGATTCGGAAGAGAGTATTGTGATGCAGGGATATTTTGAAAAGGGAAATGTACAGGCCCTGCATGAAATGGTAGATATGATGAGAAACATGCAGATGTTTGAATCCCAGCAGAGAGCTTTACGAACTTCAGATGAAATGCTATCTCAAGTGACAACTAATTTAGGAAGATTTTAAAACTCAATAAAAACCATCAATTATGTTTAGAGCATTAAGTACAGGAGCACTTGGGATGAGTGCTCAACAAAGATCCGTTGACAACATTGCGAATAACCTGGCAAACGTAAGTACCACCGGCTACAAAAGAACCACGATCGCATTTCAGGATCTTTTCTATGAAAATATAGCGAATTCAAAACATGGAGCTGCAGCCGGTCGGGTTTCCAATGACAGTCCGGATCTGCAGATAGGTCATGGATCGCGTGCGGCAGCAACGATCAGAAATTTTATGCAGGGTTCAATTTCTGAAACAGCGAACCCGCTGGATCTTGCTATTAGCGGTGATGGATTTTTTCAGGTTGAGATGCCGGACGGATCCGTTGCGTATTCCCGTGATGGGAATTTTAATCTGGATTCAACAGGGTTGATGGTAAACAATTCCGGCCTGCCTCTCGCAGACCAGATTGAAATACCGGAAGATGCAGTAGCTGTTGAAGTTTCTCAGGATGGGATTGTACGGGCCAGGATGGCAGGCGATAGCAGAGAAATAGAGCTTGGGCAGATCGAAATGGCCCGGTTTGTAAATAACGGTGGATTGGAAGCCCTCGGAGATAATCTTTTTGCCGAGACAGAATCGTCCGGTGTTCCATTTTTCGGAGAACCCGGAAATGACGGATTTGGAGTTCTTCGTCAGGGGTTTCTCGAAAACTCCAACGTGGATATAGTGAACGAAATGGTTCGGCTAATTGAAGCTCAAAGAGCGTACGAAACAAACTCAAAAATGGTACAGACCGCTGAGGATATGATGTCAACCACCAATCAAATTAAAAGATAAGTAAAGGTGCTTTTAATGCTTCTCATAATGTCTCTTCTGTCTGCTGATTTATCTTCAGAAACATCTTACGTTTTGGATAGGGTGAGATCTGCCGGGGAATATAATAATACGTTCACAGTAGAATCAGGGAGTATATTACTGAGAAAAACAGCAACGGAGACTCAAGAGAGAGTTCTGGAACTTGCCAGAATTGCACTTGGCAAGCAGTATGATTCTGATCTGTACAGGTTTGAACTCAAAGCCCGCTGGATCCCTAGATCAATACTGGATTTGGCTCCAGATCGGATTCAAACAGTTAAACCCACAGAGCGGA
>Ga0102929_1002424_pt1 | contig 11074 bp, 10 predicted proteins | sample SalPonR1_B_D2_MG_FD_78510 | JGI IMG/M metagenome (GOLD analysis project Ga0102929, IMG submission 78510) | Salt pond soil microbial communities from South San Francisco under conditions of wetland restoration - Salt Pond MetaG R1_B_D2_MG | ecosystem: Environmental > Aquatic > Marine > Intertidal... | reverse complement strand
TTTTCTTTGAGAAAATGGGCACCGGCCAGGATGCTGGTCAGTTCGGCTCCTTTGGCGGCAAGAATCTGCAATCCCTGGTCGTGGGTCAGGGGGCGGCCGGCCGCCAGCTCTTCTGCTAAAGGGTGTAAGGTCATCCGTCTTGTCTCCCGTTGCTGGTTGGAAGCCTGATTATTCGCATTCCGGGGCCAGTTGTCAACTTTCCCGAACACGAAAGTTGACATTCGTTACCATTTGCGTCCTAAAAATTACATATTATGTTGACAGTACCATTGGAAAGTGATAGAACATCTTTTCATTTTAAATGAATAAAACAGGATGGGAAAGCTATGATCAAAAGATTGATCGGCAAGAAACTGAAGTCAACAAGATTAAGAAATGATATGACAATTCAGGAGTTATCTGAAGATTCCGGTGTTTCTTCCAATATGATATCAAGAATAGAACGTGGTCTTACCACCCCCTCTGTCGAAATTCTCATGAAACTTGCCAATACCTTCGGCATGAGCATCAGCTATTTCGTCGAGGAAGCTGAAAAAGGATCCACGGTCATCTATACCCGCAAAGATCAGGGCGAGCCGATTTTCTTCTTCGAAGACAAGCACCAGATCCTCAGCCTGACACAGGGCTTGCGCGATCCGAACTTTACGGTCTTCCAGGACATCCTCGAAGAGGGCTGCTCCAGCGGCGACGGCGGCATGGTGCACACCGGCGAGGAGTTCGCCTTCGTGCTGGAGGGCCATCTGCAATTCACCATCGACGGCGATGTTTTCGATCTCAGGGACGGCGATTCGATCGTTTTCAAGGCCTCGCTTTCCCATCGCTGGCGCAACCTGCATCCTGGCCGGACCAAGGTTCTGTGGGTGGTCTCGCCGGCACCGAACCTTGCCTGATAATCAACCTTAACAGACCGGGCTGAACACCATGAAAATGAAGAAGATTATCGGTAAGAAATTGAAAGCAATCCGCCTCAAGAACGAGATGACCATTCAGGAGCTTGCCGAAAAATCGAATGTTTCTTCCAACATGATTTCTCGGGTCGAGCGCGGCCTGACCATACCTTCCGTCCACATCCTGATGAAACTGGCCAACGTGTTCGACAAAAGCATCAATTATTTCGTCGAGGAAGTCACGACCACCAATGAAGTCGTTTATTCGCAACCGGGACAACGCGACAAGACGGTGTACGATGATGAAAGCAACATGCACACCGAATCCTTCACCTCTGGTCTGCGGGACCCTCAGTTCATGTCATTCCTCTGTACGATCCCGAAAGGCGGGTCCAGCGGCCAGCAGCACATGCATCACCCGGGCGACGAACTGATCTACCTGCTCGAAGGACAGCTGCGGGTGACCATTATCGGCGAAACCTATGTTCTGCAGCCGGGCGACAGCCTGTCCTTCAAATCGCACCTGCCGCATCGTTGGGACAATATCGGTGCGGACGATGCCAGGGTTATCTGGACCCTTTCTCCCTTTACGACCATTTAGTTTCCGTCCGGAAACGGTTCTTTTCCGCCCTGGCGGTGTCAATCTGCGGACTTGCTTGTGCGGCGTACCGATGTACGCCTCCGCGCAAGCCCTTGATTTCCTTTCCAGGACGAAAAACTCCTCGTTTCCAGCTCGAAAACTGCACTGTGTCCACCCAGAGTTTCCGGATGGACACCATTTAGAATGCCTGCCGGGCCCTCTTTTGGGGTCCGCCCGCTCCATCGATTCGATCAGAAGACCCTAAAACACCGCCCCCAGCCGGACAATGCTTGACAGTGGCCTGTGATTCTGTAGTATTATCAACAAGCTGAACGTACAAACGAGTCGCCTGCCGGCGGGCGTCTGTATTTCCCGGGCGCGCCCCTGGCTGTGGCAGCAGTTGTCTGCGGAGCAAGGAGGCTTTTATGAACAAGTCGGAACTGGTCGAGTCCCTGGCCAGCAGCAACGGACTGACCTATAAAAAGGCCGAGGAAATCGTCAATATCATTTTCGATTCCATGGCGGAGACTCTGGCCTCCGGGGGGCGTATTGAAATCAGGGGCTTCGGCAGTTTTGTCGTCAAGGATTACAAGGCCTATATGGGCCGCAACCCAAAAACCGGTGAAGTCATTCAGGTCAGACCCAAGAAGCTGCCCTTTTTCAAAGTCGGCAAGGAATTGCGCGAACGGGTCAACAACGACTGAACCGTTGCCATGATTCAGGTTTGCCCGCCACCTTTGATAAACAGCCCGGAATGTGCGCCCTGCCTCTAGGAGCCTGTCGGACTATCCATGAACTGGCTGCAAATTCGATCCTTCGGCCCATATTTCAGCTCCTTTTTGCCCCATAGCTACGGCTATGAGCCTGCAAACGTGCTGAAATCTGTTCTCGAAGCCTCGAATTTTCGCTTCAGTCCGTATAGTCCGACAGACTCCTAGCCGGGCTGTTTTGGCTTGCGCTGCTTTTCTGGTCGAGAGGTTTTCAATTATGATCGAAAGCAAAGAATTCAGTGACATCCGGGAAAGCGTCATGCTGCGGGAACTCTCCGATGCCGATCTGGAAAAACTGTCCGGCGTCTGCGAAAAACGGCAAATGGGTGAAGGGACGACCATTTTTATCGAGAACATGCCTGGCGAGGCCTTGTTTCTGATCCGCAAAGGCATCGTCCGTATTTCGAAAATGTTTGCCGAAGGCGATGAAAAAACCCTGGTGGTGCTCGGCCCTGAGGACATTTTCGGAGAAATGGCGATTATCGACGGGCTGCCGCGTTCGGCGACGGCTCGCGTGACCGAAGACGCCGAACTGATCAGTCTCAAGAAAAAAGATTTCGAAAGCCTCTGCCAGGAGGACCCCGGGCTGGCCCTGCGGCTGGTCATGAATATCGTCAAGGTGTTCAGCAAGCGGATTCGGGAAGCCAACGACGAATACCGGGATATGCTGGCCTGGTCGATCAAAAGCAGCTGATCAGCCCACCGGGCAGTTTTCCGGTGCCCCCTTGATTGTCCTTTCCTTCTTCCGCCCGCTGCCTGCCATCTGCCCCCCTGAAAACCGGCTTTCTGATTGAAAAGACCGCCCTGTTAGGCTATATTTCATCCGCTGCAGCCGGATGATTTTTTCTGCCGGTCTTCTTTAGCAGCCTGGACTGGACAGTGGATCTGCCTGACGGCAATCGCTCCGCCGGGAAACAATGACAATTTCAGGATCGACACCTTACTCATGATTGAGGCTCTCACCGACCAGCAGCTCGTGTTCGGTTTGATCGGCGGACTGGGACTGTTCCTGTTCGGCATGAAGATCATGTCGGAGGGGCTGCAGAAGGTGGCCGGCGACCGGATTCGCAAGATCCTCGCGGCACTGACCAACAATCGGTTGGTCGGTCTTCTGGTCGGCCTGTCCGTGACGGCCATCATTCAGTCTTCCAGCGCGACAACGGTCATGGTGGTCGGCTTTGTGAATGCCGGCCTGATGTCGCTGGTCCAGGCGATCGGCGTTGTCCTCGGCGCCAATGTCGGCACCACCATCACCGCCCAGTTGATCGCTTTCAAGATCACCAAATACGCCCTGCCGGCGATTGGCCTGGGCGCGGCCTTTTTTCTTTTCAGCAGGAAAAAGCGCTGGAGCTATATCGGCGAGATCGTTCTCGGTTTCGGCCTGGTTTTTTACGGCCTGAAAACCATGAAAGATGCCTTCGACCCTCTCAAGGACAGCGCCGATTTCCAGCAGATCTTCATGCTGGTCGGCGACAATCCGCTGCTGGGCGTGCTGATCGGCGCCGTCCTGACCATCATCGTGCAGAGCAGCAGCGCGACCATCGGCATTACCCTGGCCCTGGCGAGCAGCGGCCTGCTGACCTTCCCCGGCAGCGTGGCGCTGATTCTCGGCGAAAACATCGGCACCACAATCACCGCCAACCTGGCTGCGCTCGGCACCAATCTGGCCGCCCGGCGAACCGCCCTGGCGCATCTTCTCTTTAATGTGTTCGGCGTTTGCTACATGCTGGTCTTCATGTCTTTTTTCATGGATCTCATTGCCGCCATTACCCCCGGCGATGCCGATTTTGTGATTCAGACCCCGGAGCAGGCGGCGCGGCTCGGCGGCGACCTGGGCGACAAGCCGTTTATCGCGCGCCACATCGCCAATACCCACACCATGTTCAACATCATCAACACCTTGATCATGCTGCCCCTGGTCGGCTTGCTGGCCAAGCTTTCGACGGTTCTGATCCGCGGCAAGGAAGAAGATGTCGAATTTCATCTCAAGTATCTGGACAGCCGGGTTCTGAATACTCCGCCGATTGCCCTCGGTCAGGCGCGTTCCGAAACCCGGCGCATGGCGCAGATCGCGCGGGAGATGGCCAACGAAACGATCCAGTTTCTGCAGAGCGGCGACACCCGGATTTTGAAGGGGCTGCGCAAAAAGGAAGATCTTATCGATCTGCTGCAAAAGGAGATCACCAATTTCCTGGTGGCGTTGTCCCAGCAGTCGATCACCCAGGAAACCTCCAGGGAGGTCGCCTCCATGATGCATATGGTCAACGATATCGAAAGAATTGGCGATCATTGCGAAAACCTCTGGCGGCTGGGGGAAAGAAAAGTGGAGGAACGGGTCGCTTTTTCCGAGATTGCCAACCAGGAAATCGCCAGGATTGCCAAGGTCACGCAGGAGTTTATGGCCCTGGTCATCGGTGCCATGGAAACAGGGGACAAAACGATTTTCGAGCAGGCCCAGCAACTCGAGGATGCCATCGACGCTCTTGAGGAGGGGCTGCGCAACAATCATATCCGGCGTCTGAATACCGGCGAATGCACCGTCGACTCGGGCCTGGTGTTCATCGACATGCTGCACAACTTTGAAAAAATCGGCGATCATTCCTTCAACCTCGCCCAGGCCGTCGTTGGCAGAAAATAGGCTCGGCGGCCCGGGATACCCTGCAAAAAAAACGCCTGCCGGGCATGCCGCCAGCCACTCGTACCGGGTACGAGCTTTGATTGACAATTCCGAGCCGACCGATTATGATCAAAAACCTTTTTTCCAGCAGTTTCATCGGTCCCAATCGTTCAAAATAACAGTCATTTTCAAAGGAAATCCGCATGCAGAAAACCGTATTGTCCGGCAACGAGGCTTTTGCCCGCGCCGCCTATGAAGCAGGCGTCCAGGTGGCCTCGGCCTATCCGGGGACACCCTCGACGGAAATTCTCGAAAACATTCGCCAGTACCCGCGAATCGATGCTTCCTGGGCACCCAATGAGAAAGTCGCTCTCGAGGTCGGTATCGGCGCCAGCATGGGCGGTGCCCGGACCATGGTGACCATGAAGCATGTGGGCGTCAACGTGGCCGCCGATCCGCTCTTTACCTTCGCCTACACCGGGGTGCGCGGCGGCCTGGTGCTGGTGGCCGCCGACGACCCGGAGATGCATTCTTCCCAGAATGAACAGGACAGCCGTCATTACGCGCGGGCCGCCAAGGTGCCGATGTTCGACCCTGCCGACAGCCAGGAAGCCCTCGAATTGACCCGCCTGGCCTTCGCCGTCAGTGAAGAGTTCGATACGCCGATCATGCTGCGCAGCACCACCCGCATCTCCCACTCCAAGTCGGTGGTGACTCTCGGCGAGCCGTGCGAGCAGCTGCCGGCCACCGGGCTGCAGCGCGACCCCGCCAAGTTCGTCATGCTGCCCGGCAACGCCCGGATCAGACATCCGTTTGTCGAGGAACGCCTGGAGCGCATGGCCGAATGGGCCTGCGACCAGCCCTTCAACCGGATCGAGATAGGCAAGGGCGAACTGGGCATTATTACCGCCGGTGTCGCCTATCAGTATGCCAGGGAGGTGTTTCCGGATGCCTCCATCCTAAAACTCGGGCTGGTTCACCCGCTGCCCACGCGCCTCATCCGCGAATTCGCCGAGCGCTTCAAGACCCTTTATGTGATTGAAGAGCTCGATCCTTTCATCGAGGAGCAGGTGAGGGCGATGGGCTTCCAGGTGGTCGGCAAGGACCGTGTGCCGATCTGCGGCGAACTGACCCCCGGCCGGCTGCGCAAGGCTTTTGACCTGGAAACCCCGGAGGCCCTGGAGGTCGGGGAGCAGCTGCCCGCCCGGCCGCCGAACATGTGCCCGGGATGTCCCCATCGCGGGGTATTTTACGCCCTCAACCGGCTGAAGGCCTTCGTCACCGGCGATATCGGCTGCTACACGCTCGGTTTCATGCCGCCGCTCTCCGCCATGGACACCTGCATCTGCATGGGGGCCAGCATCGGCAATGCCACCGGCCTGAGCAAGGTGCTGGAGGCCGACGCCCAGCAGAAGCTGGTCGCCGTGATCGGCGACTCGACTTTTCTGCATACCGGGGTCAACGGCCTGATGGACATGGTCTACAACCAGTCGCCGGCCACCGTGATCATTCTCGACAACAGCACCACCGGCATGACCGGTCGCCAGGACCACCCGTCCTCGGGTTATACGCTGTCCGGCGAGAAAACCTACCAGGTCGACCTGGAGGCCCTGTGCCGGTCGCTCGGCGTCAACAGCGTGCGGACCGTCGACCCCTACCTGATGGCGGAGACGCAGCAGGTGATCAGCGAGGAGATGGCCCGCCCGGAAACGTCGGTGGTCATCACCCGCCGGCCCTGCGTGCTGATCAAGCATGATGTCCTCGAAAAGAAGCCGCCGCTGTTCGTCGATGCGGACCAGTGCACCGCCTGCAAGGCCTGCCTGAAGCTCGGCTGTCCGGCCATCGAATGGGAGCCCGGCGCAGAGGGCGGCAAGGGGTTTGCCAAGGTCGACCGGCTGCTCTGCACCGGCTGCGGCATTTGCGACCAAGTCTGTAAATTCGGCGCTTTTGGAGTCTGCAATGAAGAATGACGGCATCACCAACATCCTGATGGCCGGCGTCGGCGGGCAAGGCACGCTGCTGGCCAGTGAAATCCTCTCCGAAGTGCTGATGCAGGCCGGCTACGATGTCAAGAAAGCCGAGGTGCACGGCATGGCGCAGCGCGGCGGCAGCGTCGTTTCCCATGTCCGCTTCGGCCCCAAGGTCTATTCGGCGATTATTCCCGAAGGCGGCGCCGACATCCTGTTCGGCTTCGAGCTGCTGGAAAGCTACCGCTATCTGCCGCTGCTGGCCCCGCAGGGTACGGTGGTGGTCAACAACCTGCGCATCGCCCCGCCGTCCGTGGCCCTCGGCCGCGAGACCTATCCGCGGGATATCCCGGACAAGCTGCGGCAGCGAGTCGCCGATGTCCGGCTGGTCGACGGCTTGCAGCTGGCCGAACAGGCCGGCGATCCGCGGACGGTCAACACGGTCCTGCTCGGTGCGCTGTCCAATCTGCTCGATCCTTCGCCGGACCAGTGGCTGGCGGCGATCAAAGCCCTGGTTCCGGAGCGCTTCCAGCAGGTCAACCTCGAGGCCTTCGATCTGGGCCGCGCCGCCAAAGCATAGAAGCTATGGAATTTTGATGACTTGTGAGCTCTGCATCTTGATGGTGATGAGGAAGAAGAGGTGTCTCCATGATCTGGAACGATGATTTCGAAACCCTGCCGCGGGAAGCGATCGAATCCCTGCAGCTGAGACGTTTGCAGCAGACCCTGGAGCGCGTTTACGCGACGGTCCCTTTCTACCGGAAACGCTTCGAAAAAGCGGGGGTCAAGCCGAACCAGGTCAAAAGCCTCGCTGACCTGCGCCGCCTGCCGTTCACCCTCAAGCAGGACATGCGCGACAACTACCCCTACGGACTGTTTGCCGTGCCCCTCGATCAGATCGTCAGGATTCATGCCTCCTCGGGCACAACCGGCAATCCGACCGTGGTCGGCTATACCCGCCGAGATCTCGACAACTGGACCGAGATGATGGCCCGCTCCTTCGCCGCCGCCGGCGCCCACCGCGGCGACGTCATCCACAACGCTTACGGCTACGGCCTGTTCACCGGCGGCCTGGGTGCCCACTACGGTGCGGAAAAGATCGGGGCCTCGGTCATCCCCATGTCCGGGGGCAACACCAAAAAGCAGTTGATGATCATGCAGGATTTCGGTTCGACGGTGCTCACCTGCACGCCGTCTTATTGTCTTTACCTGGCCGAAGTGGCCGCGGAAGAGGGCATCGACATCCATTCCCTCAAGCTGGAGATCGGTATTCTCGGCGCCGAACCCTGGTCGGAGAAGATGCGCGACGAGATCCAGGAAAAGGTCGGCATCAAGGCGATCGATATCTACGGCCTTTCGGAAATTCTCGGCCCCGGGGTCGGCATCGAGTGCATCGAAGCCCAGGCCGGCCTGCATATCTGGGAAGACCATTTCATCCCCGAGATCATCGACCCGGAGACCGAAGCCGTGCTGCCGCTTGGCGAGCAGGGCGAGCTGGTGATTACGACCATCACCAAGGAAGGCATTCCGATGATCCGCTACCGGACCCGGGACATCACCCGGATCATTGCCGAACCCTGTGTCTGCGGCCGGACCCACCGCCGCCTGGAGCGCATGAGCGGCCGCTCCGACGACATGCTGATCATCCGCGGGGTCAATGTCTTCCCCTCGCAGATCGAAAGCGTGCTGATGAATATCGATGGCGTCGAGCCGCATTACCTGCTGATCGTCGACCGCGAGGAGAATCTCGACACCCTCGAGGTGCAGGTCGAGGTCAATGAAAGGACCTTTTCCGACGAGATCAAGGTTCTGCAGCAGATGTCCCGGACCATCCAGGAAGCCATCAAGGAGATGCTGGGCATCAGCTGCCGGGTGCGGCTGGTGGAGCCGAAAACCATCACCCGCAGCGAAGGCAAGGCCAGGCGGGTGATCGACAACCGCCCCAAATAAAGGAGGGCAGACATGAAAGTCACGCAAATCTCCATTTTCATCGAAAACAAATCGGGACGGCTTGCCGAGGTCAGTCGGGTTCTGGGCGAAAAGGGGGTCAACATCCGCGCCCTGTCTCTCGCCGACACCTCCGATTTCGGCATCCTGCGCCTGATCGTGGACAATACGGATCTGGCCAAAGCCACGCTCAAGGAGTGCGGCTTCACGGTCAGCAAAACGGAAGTGGTCGCCGTCGAGGTGCCGGACCGGCCGGGCGGCCTGGCCTCGATCCTGGATATTCTCGACAAGGCCAGCGTCAACGTCGAGTACATGTACGCCTTCGTCGAGCGCAGCGCCGGCAATGCGGTGATCATCTTCCGCTTCGACAATGTCGACGACGCCATCCGCATTCTCCAGGAGAAGGGCATGACGATTCTCCCTGGGGAGCGCATCTACGGAATTTAGACTGTAGAACAGTTAGTTAAGAAGGTTTTTTTGAGGTGAAATATTTAAAGTGAAATATGAGGCCGGGAATTTGATCTGGGACCCGCTGCATGAATGCCTCGAGCGTCCCGACCTGGAGCGGCTGCAGCTTGAGAGGTTGCGGAACACCCTGCGGCGGGTCGCCAGCGTGCCCTGCTACCGGGACAAGTTCGCCAGAGCAGGCATCGGGCCGGACGATCTGCATGCCCTCCAGGATCTGGCGCGCTTTCCGTTTACCACCAAGGAAGACCTGCGCCTGAACTACCCCTACGGCATGTTCGCGGTGCCGATGAAGGAAGTCGTCCGGGTGCACTCCTCGTCGGGAACGACCGGCAAGCCGACCGTGGTCGGCTATTCCCGCAAGGACCTGAACGACTGGTCGGACCTGGTGGCGCGGTTCATGACGGCGGCCGGCGTCAGCTCCGAGGACATTGTCCATATCGCCTTCGGTTACGGCCTCTTTACCGGCGCCTTCGGCCTGCACTACGGCGCGGAGCGCATCGGCGCCGCGGTGATTCCCATGTCGGGCGGCAATACCGAACGCCAGCTCATGATCCTCAAGGATTACGGCGCCACGGCTCTGGTCTGCACCCCCTCCTACGCCTTGACCCTGGCGGACCGCATGGAAAAAATGGGCGAGGACCCGCGCAGGCTCAGCCTCAAGGTCGGCCTGTTCGGCGGCGAGCCCTGGAGCGAGGAGCTGCGGCGCGAGATCGAGAAGCGTCTCGACATCGTCGCCACCGACAATTACGGCCTGTCGGAGATCGTCGGCCCCGGCGTCGCCGGTGAATGTCTCAACAAGCGGGGCATGCATATCTTCGAGGACCATTTCCTGCCGGAGATCATCGATCCGGAGACCGGCGAAGTCCTGCCGCCGGGGCAGAAGGGCGAGCTGGTTCTGACCAATCTCGTCCAGGAGGCGATTCCGCTGATCCGCTACCGGACCCGCGACATCACCCGCCTGCACTATGACAAATGTTCCTGCGGCCGGACCCTGGTCCGCATGGAAAAGACCATGGGCCGCAGCGACGACATGCTGATCATCAAGGGCGTCAACGTCTTTCCGACCCAGATCGAAGAGGTGCTGTTCCAGGTCGAAGGCTGCGAACCGCACTACCTGCTGGTAGTCGACCGGGTCGGCTCGATGGACACCCTGGAGGTCCAGGTCGAGGTCAACGAGAACATCTTCTTCGACGAGATGCGCAAGCAGCGGGCTTTCGTCGACATGCTCGAGAAAAAGCTGGCGACCACCATCGGCCTGCACGCCAAGATCAAGTTGGTCGAGCCGTCGGCCATCACCCGCCATGAAGGCAAGGCCCAGCGGGTCATCGACAAGCGCCGGATGTAATCTGCAACTGTTTGTTTTTATTTGAGAAATAAGCGGAAGAAGGTTTCTTTAAATCCCTTGACAACCCTGTTTAAATCAAGGATAATTCGCTTTCGTTGTTTGACGGGGCGTAGCGCAGCCTGGTAGCGCACCTGCATGGGGTGCAGGGGGTCGGAGGTTCAAATCCTCTCGCCCCGACCATCACAACGGGAAAACGGAGAAGGCTTTTAATAGCCTTCTCCGTTTTTTTTGCATGCTCCATGCCTGGCGCATGCAAAAACCGGGCGATTCATGAATCGCCCCTACAAAAAACAACGGCATGTAGAGGAGAGTAATCGATGAGAAAGATTATCAGTTTGATCCACGATGACTTTGAGGATCTGGAATTTTGGTATCCGATTCTCCGGGCACAAGAAGCCGGATTTGCTGTGGATATTGCTGGAGAACAGGCAAACCATACCTATCACGGGAAATATGGCGTCCCTGCCGTGTCAGACCTGTCGTATGCAGAGGT
>Ga0102929_1002423_pt1 | contig 11077 bp, 6 predicted proteins | sample SalPonR1_B_D2_MG_FD_78510 | JGI IMG/M metagenome (GOLD analysis project Ga0102929, IMG submission 78510) | Salt pond soil microbial communities from South San Francisco under conditions of wetland restoration - Salt Pond MetaG R1_B_D2_MG | ecosystem: Environmental > Aquatic > Marine > Intertidal... | reverse complement strand
TTGTCACGCCTGTTTCGCGCTCAGCGATGCGGGCTATGAGACGATCATGATCAACTGCAACCCTGAAACGGTCAGCACCGATTACGACACGTCCGACCGTCTCTATTTCGAGCCGCTGACATTCGAACACGTGATGGGCATTCTCAACGCAGAGCAGGAAAACGGCACGCTTCACGGCGTCATCGTGCAGTTCGGCGGGCAAACGCCACTCAAACTCGCCAACGCTCTGGAGGCAGAAGGCATCCCGATCCTCGGAACTTCACCAGATGCGATCGACCTCGCGGAGGACAGGGAACGTTTTCAGGCGCTGGTTAATCAACTGGATCTGCGACAGCCCAAGAACGGCTTGGCCTACACCGATTCCCAGGCCCTGAGCATTGCCGATGATATCGGTTTTCCGCTGGTCATCCGCCCCTCTTACGTTCTTGGCGGACGCGCCATGGAAATCGTTCGCGACATGGCCCATCTGGAACGCTATATCGCCGAGGCGGTGATTGTCTCCGGCGACAGTCCTGTACTTCTGGACGGGTATCTGTCCGGTGCGATCGAATGCGATGTCGATGCGCTTTGCGATGGAAAGAACGTTCATGTCGCAGGGATCATGCAGCATATCGAGGAAGCCGGCGTGCATTCGGGGGACAGCGCCTGCTCCATCCCGCCATATTCGCTCGGCCCCGAGACCATCGCCGAGATCGAACGCCAGACCATAGCGCTGGCACGCGGATTGGACGTGGTCGGGCTCATGAATGTGCAATTTGCCGTCAAGGGGGACGAGATTTACCTGATCGAGGTGAATCCGCGGGCCTCGCGCACGGTTCCTTTCGTTGCAAAGGCCACGGATTCCGCCATCGCGTCCATCGCGGCGCGTCTGATGGCCGGGGAAACCCTTGATCAGTTCACGCATCGCGGACCATATCCCGCCGGTGCGACGCCGGGAAGTCTGCCGATGGCAGATCAGATGACGCTGGCCGATCCGGCAATGCCATGGTTCTCGGTCAAGGAGGCGGTGCTTCCCTTCGCGCGCTTTCCGGGCGTCGACACGATTCTGGGGCCGGAGATGCGCTCCACAGGCGAGGTCATGGGCTGGGACGTGTCCTTCCCGCGGGCTTTCCTCAAGGCGCAGATCGGGGCCGGAAATACCCTGCCAGACGGCGGCAACGTTTTCTTTTCGATCAGGGACTCGGACAAGACAGAGCAACTTGCCGAAACCGCGCAAGTTCTGGTGGACCTTGGTTTCTCGATCATTGCAACACGCGGGACGGCAGAGTTTCTCGAACGTCACGGCATCTCCTGCGAGATCGTGAACAAGGTCTACGAGGGGCGGCCCAATGTCGTCGACATGCTCAAGGACGGGCGCATTCACCTGCTGATGAACACCTCCGAGGGCGCGCAATCGGTGGAGGACAGCCGCGAAATCCGCTCGGTTGCGCTTTACGACAAGATCCCCTATTACACCACCGCCGCCGGTGCCCATGCCACTGCCCTTGCGATGAAAACCCGTCTGGAGGGATCCGTGCACGTCACGCCGCTACAGGGCATGCCCTGACATCCCTCTCACCGCCAGCCATGACGTCGCGGGAGAACGGGATTGCAATCCCTGCATGGATAAACTGCGGATTGGTGTTTGCGTTTTTCCCGCGATCCATTAGATGGAGGTCAGGAGCGGGAAGCTCCGGCCGCTAACGCAACCCTCGAAATCAGGAGGCAACCATGACCCGCGACGAACTGAACCGCGAACTTCGTATGCACAGTGCTTCCTGGCCGGCGGTCCTCGTGGTTTACGGGCTCATCATCGGAACGATGGTCCTGACCGCGATGTCCATCACCTGATCCAGGCGCACATTAACGGATAGGTGCCACATCCTCCCGGTGGCACGACCGTGGTCCCGAAAGTAAATGGCAAAACGGCGGATACCCAATGGTATCCGCCGTTTTCATTTCACCGGAGCCTCGATCGTCAGCTCTGAACCTTTTCGTCATTCGGGTCGATCTTGGTCGAAGCCGCGTCACCGACATTGTCAACTCCGCGCTCTTCAAGCAGCGTCGTAAGCCAATTCGGATCCATCTCTGGCACCGACGACAGAAGAAGGTCGGTGTAGGGATGGTGTGGCGGGGTGAACATATCCTCTTTCGGCCCCTGTTCGACAACCTTCCCATACTGCATCACCACCACCTCGTCGGCGATCGCGCGGACCGTCGCAAGGTCATGCGTGATGAACATGTAAGCGAGGTTCAGTTCCCGCTGCAGCCGGTCGAGCAGCTTCAGAATACCTTCTGCAACCAGCTGGTCCAACGCACTGGTCACCTCGTCGCAGATAATGAAGGTCGGGTTCGCTGCCAAGGCCCTTGCGATACCGATCCGCTGCTTCTGGCCGCCGGAAAGCTCGGGAGGATAGCGGTTGTAGTATTGTGCAGGCTCCAGTTCGATGAGATCCAGAAGCTCATCAACCCGGCTTTTCAGGTCTCCACCATGCAGGCCCTGATAGAACTGGGCCGGCCGGCCGATGATTTCATGGATCTTGACCTTCGGGTTCAGAGCCGTATCCGCCATCTGGTAGATCATCTGGGCCTGGCGCAACTGATCCTTGCTGCGGTTGCGGTAGTCGGGCGGAAGCGGCTCACCCTTGAATTGGATCTCGCCTTTGGACGGCGGCAACAGGCCCGTGATACAACGTGCCGTGGTTGACTTTCCCGAACCGGATTCACCCACAACCGCAACGGTCATGCCCTCATAGACATCGAACGAGACATCATCCAGAACCTTTTCACCGCCTGTATAGGAAGCGTCGATGTTCTTGACAGATATCAGCGGCACGGAATCCTTCGGTCGCGCCTTCTGCTCGCGCTTGAAACTCCGGACCGCCCAAAGACTCTTGGTATAGTCTTCCTTGGGGTTCTTGAGCATCTGCTCGGTTGGCGCTTCCTCAACCTCGTTGCCCTTAAGAAGCACCTTGATCGTGTCCGCCATCTGCGCCACGACCGCGAGGTCGTGGGTGATATAGATGGCAGCGGTGTTGTACTCATCCACAATATCGCGAATCGCGGCAAGCACCTCGATCTGGGTCGTGACGTCCAGTGCCGTCGTAGGCTCGTCGAAGATGATCAGGTCCGGCCGGCACGACATTGCCATTGCCGTCATCGCCCGCTGGAGCTGCCCGCCCGAAACCTGGTGAGGATACCGGAAACCGATCTCATCAGGGTTGGGCAACCGCAGTTTCTCGTACAGGACCATGGCGTCCTCTTGCGCTTCCGTCCGTTTCTGCAAGCGGTAATGCAGGGGGGCTTCGGTATGCTGGTCGATGATCTTGTGCGCCGGGTTGAAAGACGCGGCCGCGGATTGCGCGACATAGGCAATGCGCGCCCCGCGCAAGCTGCGCTTTTCGGCCTCGGTTGCGGTCGACAACTCCATACCGTCGAATTCGATCGAGCCGCCGGAGATGCGCGTACCGTCACGGGCATAGCCCATCGCGGCCGCGCCGATGGTCGATTTTCCGGCCCCGGACTCACCGATCAGACCCATCACCTCTCCGCGATGGAGGGTCAGGTCGACACCCTTGATGATGTCGACCCATTGCTCGTCCGAGTAGCCCTGAATCTGAAGATCATGAATCTCCAGCAGAACTTCCTTCTTGTTGCTCTTCATCTTTGATTACTCCTTGAGACCGGAGGAACGGTGCAGCATCCAGTCGACCACGAAGTTGACCGAGACGGTCAACAGGGCGATCGCCGCCGCCGGGATCAGGGGCGTGATGTCACCGAAAGAGATTAGTGTCGCGTTCTCCCGGACCATGGACCCCCAGTCAGCCGTGGGCGGCTGAATACCGAGACCCAGGAACGAAAGGCCTGCCACCAGCAGGAACACGAAACAGAATTCCAGCCCGAACTCCGCGATCAGGGGCGCTGTCGAGTTCGGCAGGATTTCACGGCGGATCAGGTACCAATTGCCTTCTCCGCGCAATTTCGCGGCCTCGATGTAGTCCATGACCACCACGTTGCCCGCAACGGACCGCGTCAGGCGGAACACGCGCGGTGCATAGATGATGGCCACTGCGACGATGATGACCGAGATGTCAGGACCGAAGATCGACAGCATCAGCAGCGCGAAGATCAGGGACGGGATCGACATGATCACGTCAGCGATCCTGCCCAACAACTGATCCAACCATCCACCCTTGGTGGCCGCCAGCAACCCTGCGGAGGCCCCGAGGATGAAGGCAGCGACCGTGGCCACCAGTGCCAGGCCGACCGAGTTGCGCGCGCCGTAGATGATACGGCTGAACATGTCGCGACCCAGCTGATCGGCCCCGAGCAGCATGTCCGCGCCCCGCGGTGCGAATGCGGAGGAGATCACCTCGGCCTCGCCGTGCGGGGCGATATAGGACGCGAACACGCCCATCACCAGGTAAGTGAAGATCACGAACAGCCCGAAGGCAGCCGTCATCGGCGCGGTCCGAAGTTCCTTGGCCGTGTCCGGAGACAGGGGAAGAAGGATGATCATCGCGACCGCGAGGAACACGAAGATCTCGGTCAGACCCCAGCCATAGGCGCTTGACGCGAAAGCGAGCACGGTAAACAGGCCCACGACGCTCAGGAATACCGTGTTGTTGCCACGTAGCGGCGCGCCGACATCGCCCTCCGCCAGATAGACCAGGAACTCACGGAACCCGTAGGAGATCATCCCGGCCAATGCCAGCAGCCCGGCCAAGGCGGCCACCGTCTGCAATGCGCCGACGCCACCCACGATGCCAAGAACGAACGACACCAGTGTCAGCGAGAACAAAAGCATGAACACCGCACGCTTGTTAAAGTATGCCGCGATACAGGAGGCGACCAGAAGCACGGTGTAGTAGCCGAATACGAAGACTGTAAAACTCATCTGTTTGCTCCCTTACTTCGGATGCCGCAGGCGCGGATTTGTCAGAATAGCGCCGACATCCGCTGCAAGATTGAGCAGGATGAAAGTCGCGGCGAAGATCAGACAACTGGCCTGAACAACCGGGAAGTCCCGTTTGCTGACCGCGTCAACAAGTGCCTGCCCGATACCGGGATAGACAAAAACGACCTCCACAAGCACCACGCCGGTGATCAGGTAAGCGAGGTTCAGGGCGACCACGTTGATGATCGGTGCCCATGCATTGGGAAGCGCATGCCTGACGATCACTTTCCAGGGCGGAGTGCCCTTGAGTCGCGCCATCTCGATATACGGAGACGCCAGCAGATTGATGATTGCGGCGCGTGTCATCCGCATCATGTGCGCCGTCACGACCAGAACCAGTGTAAGTGCCGGCAGGAACGTCCTTTCCAGCAACGCCCAGAAACTCATGCCTTCGCTCAGGCTCGAGATTGCCGGGAACATGCTCCACTTGACCGCGAAATAAAGGATCAGGATGTAGCCGAGGAAGAACTCCGGCGAGGAGATCGACGTCAGCGTCATGACGTTTGCCACCCGGTCGAAGATCGAGTTGCGCAGAAGCGCCACGATAACACCCAGAATGATGGCGAACGGAACCGCGATCACGGCCGCGTAGGACGCCAGGAACAGCGTGTTCATGAAACGGTCGCCGATCAGGGTGGTAACACGTTCGTCGGTCACGATGGAGTTGCCGAAATCCAGCGTCACTGCCCCGCCGAGCCACTCAAGGTAACGCACGATCGCGGGTTGATCGAGGCCCATTTCCTTGCGCAGCGCCCTCAGGTTTTCCTCTGTTGCACCCTGTCCGAGAACGGCCTGGGCGATATCGCCCGGCAGCAGCTCGACCATGAAAAAGATGATGACCGAGATCACCAAAAGAATGATCAGGCCAAGGCCGAGCCTTCGTCCGATCAGCCCTAGAATGTCTCCCATTTGTCCCTCCTGCTGAAATGCCGGCAATTTTCGGGCGTTTATCCCTGACTCTTGCCAGCCTTACAGTTTTTTTGGCCGTTCACGCATGACTGGACGAAACCGGCCCGTCGTTCGCGGCAGTTGTTCCGAACCGAGCGACAGTTGCGATCGCGCCGTTCCGGAATGCGATAACCCGGCGCCACAACGGGCGCCGGGCCGATCTCGACTCTTCAGCCTTCGAACCACCAGCGGCTGCAGCCGCGCGCGCCGTCCACCTGCCAGCTTGCCGCAAGGTCGGGGCCGTGCTTCACGTTCTTGCGCCGCGCATAAACGAAGTTCGGGAAGAACGGGATGATGGTGCCGCCGTCGTTGTTGGCAAGCATGGCCATCTCGCGGTACATCTCCGCCCGCTTGGAATCGTCCAGTTCGGCCTTCGCCTTCAGCAGCAGCTCGTTGAACCTTTCGTTCTGCCAATGGCTCTCGTTCCAGGCGGCATCCGACTTGTATGCGAGGCTGTACATGACGTCCGGAGTCGGCCGCGCGCCCCACTGGACCACGCACCAGGGCTTCTTCAGCCAGACATCGGAATAGTAACCGTCGTTCGGCTCACGCTTGACGCTGATGTCCACGCCGCCGGCCTTGGCCTGCTCCGAGAACAGCACGCACATGTCAACTGCGCCTGAGAAGACCGAGTCGGCCACGCTGATCTCTGTGCTGAGGCCTTCGGCGCCCGCCTCCTTGAGAAGCGACTTGGCCTTGTCCGGGTCATAGTCGTTTTGCGGAATGTCATCCGGCCAGTAAGGCATCGCCGGCGAATGGTGGAAATCGTTGCCGATCGTCGCCGTGTCGAATGTGATCTTCTGGATGATCTCCTCACGGTCGATCAGATGCTTGAGCGCGTTTCGCACGTTGACATCGTCGAAAGGCGCAACGTCACAGAACATCGGCATGGTGATCGCCGCCGCGGAGGGCACGTTATCGATCTCGATGTTGGGATCACGCTCCAGCAGGCTGAGCGTCTTGAGCTCGATCTGCGTGACCGCGTCCACGTCGCCGGTGACCAGCGCGGTCTGACGCGCGTTCGGATCGTTGAGGACGGTGATCGTGACCGAATCGAAATAGGCGCCTTCGAGATGCCAGTCGTCGTGCCGCTCCAGCTCGTAATTGACGCCCATCTCCGAATTGATGAGCTTGTAGGGGCCACAGCCCATGCCCGACTGCCAGTTGATGCTGCCGTCGTCGTTGGCCGGGCAGATGGCGAGGTGGTAATCCGTCATCAGCCAGGGCAGGTCGGCATTGCCGCCCGAGAGCTTCACTGTGATCGAGTGATCGCCGTTGTCGACGATTTCGACGACATCCGACACCAACGCCGCCGCTGCCGAGGTGGTGTCCTCACCGCGGTGGTGGTTGAGCGATGCGATCACGTCATTCGCGGTGACCTTGTTGCCATTGTGGAAGGTGGCCCTGTCATTGAGCTTGAAGGTCCACTCCTTCGCGTCCGGCGTCGCCGACCATTCGGTTGCCACGTCCGGCCCCAGAGAGCCGTCGGGCTCGATCAGCGTCAGGTAACTCCTGAAGGTATGCGCCAGCATGATCGTCGAATAGGTCACATATGTGCCGGGATCGTGCGTGTCACTGGTGTTGCCGTCATGCGACCCGAGGCGGAAATGCCCGCCGCGCGAGGGCGCGGCCTGTGCCGACGTGCCCCACAGACCCGTTGCCGCCGAGGCGCTCAGCCCCGCGGCCATCGAGTAATTCATGAAGGACCGGCGCGAAATCTTGCCCTCGCGGGCCGCGTCTGCCAGCCGGTCGATAAGTACCTGGTCCTTGATCTTTGTCATAACTTCTCCCTGAGTTTTTGTGGATCATGTCTGTTCCAGACCCCCGGTGGCCCGGAATTTCCTTGCATGGCATTTCCGTAAGGCACGGCTTGCTTTTTCTGATGCGGTGCGGTGATGCCATGACGTTGTTTCAATTGGTCCCATGTTCTCGCGGCAACATTTCTTCCGAAACCTGACCCGCGGTCGCGCGGCCCCGATCCGGGGCCGCGCTGCGCATTGGGGCTCGTGTATCAGCCGGCAAACCACCAGCGGCTTGGCGCGCGGGCACCGTCCAGCTCCCAGCTCGCCGCAAGGCTTTCGCCCCGCATGACATTGCTGCGGCGTGCATAGACGAAGTTGTTGAACATCGGAATGATCGTCCCGCCGTCATTGCGGGCCAGCAGGGCCATCTCACGGTACATTTCCGCCCGAAGTTCGTTGTCCAGTTCCGCCTTGGCCTGGATCAGCAGCTCGTTGAAGCGTTCGTTCTGCCAGCGGCTCTCGTTCCAGTCAGCATCGGACTTGTAGGCAAGCGAATACATAACGTCCGGTGTGGGCCTTGCGCCCCAGGAAACGGCCGTGAAGGACTCCTTGAGCCAGACATCCGAGTAGTAGCCGTCGTTCGGCTCACGAATGACCTTGACATCGATCCCGGCCTGCTTGGCCTGCTCCGAGTAAAGCACGCACATGTCCACCGCACCGGAGAAGACACTGTCGGCGGTGTGAATATTGACCGACAGGCTGTCATGACCGGCCTTCTTGAGCAGTGATTTCGCCTGATCGGGATCATATTCGCGCTGCGGGATATCTTCGGGCCAGTACGGCATCGCGGGCGAATGATGGAAATCATTGCCCTTCGTCGCCGCACCGAAGGCGATCTTCTCGATGATCTCGTCACGATCCATCGCAAGTTTCAGCGCGTTGCGCACATTGACGTCATCATAGGGCGCGGTGTCACAGAACATCGGCATGGTGATCGCCGCGGCGGACGGTACGTTCTCGACCTCGATGTTGGGATCGCGCTGAAGCAGGGCCGATGTCTTGAGGTCGATCAGCGACACCGCATCCACATCCCCTGTCACCAGGGCGGTCTGACGCGCGTTCGGATCGTTCAGGACAAGCATTTCCAGCTTGTCGAAATAGGCGCCTTCCAGGTGCCAGCCTTCGTGCCGGCTCAGCTTCCAGCTCACGCCCCATTCGCCGTCATCAATCCGGTAAGGACCGGAGCCGTCCCCGCTCTGCCAGTTGGCCGTGCCGTCCTCGTTGGCCGGAACGACCGCGAGATGATAGTCCGTCAACAGCCAGGGCAGATCGGCCAGTCCGCTTTCGAGCGAGACGACCACGGTGTTGTCGCCGTCGGTCTCGATGTTGGTCACCGATGTCAGCAGGGCCTTCGCGGCTGAAGTCGAATCATCACCGCGGTGGTGGTTCAGTGAAGCCACCACATCCGTCGACGTGACCGGCTTGCCGCTGTGGAACGTTGCATTCGGGTTAAGCTCGAAGGTCCAGACGGAGGCGTCTTCGTTGGCGCTCCAATCAGTTGCCAGATCCGGGCCCAGCGTCCCGTCGGGTTCGATCAATGTCAGATAGCTGCGGTACTGATGCGCCAGATAGATCTGCTGGCGCGACACATATGTGCCCGGGTCGTGTGTATCCGAGGAGTTCCCGTCATGCATGCCGACCTTGAAGGTTCCGCCCCTGCGGGGTTGCGCGTTCGCGCTGCGTGTCCACAGGCCGGTGGCGGCCGAAGCCGTCATCCCCGCAGCCAGGGAGTGGTGCATGAAGGATCGTCTGGAAATGCTGCCTCTTCTGGCCGCGTCGGCCAGCTTGTCAATAAGGATCGGATCGGATTTCTTGGTCATGATATCTCCCTGAGGTTGTTGCTTATTGGCCATTTGACCGCAGCTTCTTGCGGGGCTCGTCATAAGCTTCCACGTTCATCGCAGTGTTGAGCAGCTTGTTTGCGACATGTCAGTAACAAAACACGAAATCCGTGATGCTGCTACCCTCTAGTTTGGCGATTCAGAAAATTTTATGTCGGTCGTTCACGGAGATTTGTTTCCGGATCAGCAACGTTTTGACCTTGCCGGTTATGAATACTGCGCATTTCATTCGGTATGCACTTGCACACATCGGTACAGAATTTCTTGTCGCTCTCGCCGGCGCCCATGCTCAAGCGTCTTTAAACCCGACAGCAGGATCAGCCGCGCCGCGTGCGCAGTTTCGCAAAATAGTCCAGCCGTTTCCTGAGTTCACGTTCGAACCCACGCTCCACGGGTTGATACAGCACCGGTCGTGTCATCCCGTCAGGGAAATAGTTCTGTCCCGAGAAACCGTCTTCGGCATCGTGATCATAGGCATAGCCGGCCCCGTAGCCCTCTTGTTTCATCAGGCCGGTCGGAGCATTCAGGATATGCTTGGGCGGAGGCGTTGAGCCGGTTTCTTCGGCAGCGCGCATCGCGGATTTGAAGGCGGTGTATCCCGCGTTGGACTTGGGCGCCAGTGACAGGTAGATCACCGCCTGGGCCAGCGCCAGCTCTCCTTCCGGGCTTCCCAGGCGCTCATAGAGTTCCCAGGCATGAAGGCAGAGTGTTTGCGCATGGCTGTCCGCAAGTCCGATGTCCTCGACCGCCATGCGCGTGATCCGGCGCGCGAGGTACCGTGGATCCTCACCCCCCTTCAGCATCCGCGCCAACCAGTAAAGCGCCGCGTCCGGATCTGATCCGCGCACCGACTTGTGGAGTGCGGAAATCAGGTTGTAATGCTCGTCACCGCTCTTGTCGTATTTGGCGGCGCGGCGCATCAGTCTTTCGGCAAGGGCATCAGTGCCGAGCCGCCCCTCGACCTTCCAGGCGGCAATCTGTTCGATCAGGTTCAACAGGGCACGCCCGTCGCCGTCAGCCATGCAGAGCAGGGCCTCGCGTGCCTCTCCGTCAAGCGGCAGGGTGCGGCCCAGTTCCTGTTCCGCGCGTTGCGCGAGCAGCTCCAGATCCGCCAGTTCCAGCCGCGCCAGCACCAGAACCTGCGCACGCGACAGCAGCGCGGCATTCAGTTCGAAACTCGGGTTTTCCGTCGTCGCCCCCACGAGCAGGATCGTGCCGTCCTCCATATGCGGGAGGAACCCGTCCTGCTGCGCCTTGTTGAAGCGGTGAATCTCATCCACGAAAAGCAGCGTCCCCTGCCCGTTCGTGCGACGGTGGCGGGCAGCTTCGAACACTTTCTTGAGCTCCGGCACACCGGTGAAAATCGCGCTGATCTGGATGAAATGGAGATCAGTCTCTTTGGCCAGCAGGCGCGCGATTGTGGTCTTGCCAACACCCGGCGGCCCCCAGAAAACCAGTGATCCAAGTTGCCCTGACGCGAGCATCACACCAAGCGGCGCATCCGGTCCCAGCAAACGGTCTTGACCGATCACCTCGCCCAGACTGCCGGG
>Ga0102929_1002420_pt1 | contig 11084 bp, 10 predicted proteins | sample SalPonR1_B_D2_MG_FD_78510 | JGI IMG/M metagenome (GOLD analysis project Ga0102929, IMG submission 78510) | Salt pond soil microbial communities from South San Francisco under conditions of wetland restoration - Salt Pond MetaG R1_B_D2_MG | ecosystem: Environmental > Aquatic > Marine > Intertidal... | reverse complement strand
TAAAGAACTTGCTTTGTTGCGTAGAGCAGGAAATTTACCAGAGCCACGACAAGATTTTATTCCAAGAGATATGACAGAGTTGGAGTTGTTTGAGTCCGCAGGAGGGTTTAAACTTAACTGTGCTATGGAGATGGAGAAACTTCTTAAGCATACGTTTCATATTAGTGATTGGGACAATACCACTAAGCGCAAGTTAATTGATGATGCTCGTGATATTGGTTATATAGCCATGAGAGAAGATCTTGATGAAGATACAGGAAAAGCAAAAACAAGATATATTGATATTACCAAAACTACATCTCAATATTCAGATCAGTTTGATTTTGAAGATTCAGATTGGCAGGGAGTATTCGAATATTGGACGGTAAGTCAATTGAGGCAAAAAGGATTTGATGAAGAATTTCTTAGAGATCTTGCAGGAGGTTATCAAGGTAAATTCAATAATCCTTATTATTCTGTTGATAGTGATCCTATGTGGGGTTCAAGAAAGGGTTATGATACATATAAAATACCTGTATTTGTAGGTTATTGGATAGACATGGATGCTGAGTATACTAATGTATTTGTAGATAGTAAAGGAAGAAAGAGAATAGAACCAGGCAAATATGGTAAGGTATTGGATACTGATAAGAAAAAAACAAGAATTAAAAAAGATAGATTTGTTTACGGAGGAAAGTGGATAATAGGTACAGATAAAGTATTTGATGAAGGAAAACTTTATAATCAAATATTAAAAAATGAAAAGCCTCTTTTGCCTATTAGGATAGTTAAGCTAACAGACAACCCCATAACAAGACGTTTAAGACCTATATATGATGATATGCAAATTGCATGGTTAAAGTATCAAAATGCACAGATAATGGCAATGAACGCAGGGTATGCTATCAATGTGAGGCTTCTAAACAACATTCAGCTTGGTGGTAAAAAATTAAGTATGCAGGATGTGTTTGATATAATGAAAGAGACAGGTAATTTATTTTATTCAGATACACCCATTTTTGGGAAGTACGAAGGAGGAGCAGTTAATCCTGTTACGCCAATTCCTGGTGGTATGGGAGTACAGTTACAAGAAGCAGTAACAAAGTTTGATTGGGCTGTACGAATGATTGAACATGAGACGGGGTTAACTCCAATGTCTATGGGTTCTACTCCACGTCCAGATCAAGGAAAGGCTACTACAGAGATGTCTTTGATGGCAACGCAGAATGTTATTCGTCCTATTATAGATGCTATAATGGTATTGAAAGGTAGAATAGCTGAAAGTGCAATGTTAAGAATTCAACTTTTGATAAACACAAGTGAGCGTTCTCGTAAATCATATAAACGAGTAATAGGGAGGAAAGGGATAGAAACATTGAGGGCAGCTGAGGGGAGAGCTGTGGCATATGGTGTTGACTTAGAACCTCGTCCTACTGATGAGCAAAAACAAAGATTGTATGCTTATTTAGAAGAAGCTATTGCGTTAGGTCGAGATGGAGTTAAGTCTGCTGAACTTGATGATGCCATTATGATTTCAAGGCAATTAGAAAATGGCGGCAACCTTAAAGAGATAGAGATGAAAATTGCCTATAAGATACGCAAATATAAAGAGCAGCAGCAGCAGAAAGAGGCTCAGATGATGCAATTGCAATCTCAGGAAGTACAGAAACAAAATGCTCAGAAAGCTCAATTTGCAGCACAAGAGAAGCAACGTGAAGCGCAATTAGAAGCTAAGAAAGCACAGCAAGAGCATGGACAGAATATGGAAGTGGAAACATTTAAAGCTAATGCTAGCTATAAGGAACTACTGACTCAATTAGCATTTGATGAAAAGGAATTAGAATTACAGCAAGAAATGGCTAAACAAAAACAAGAGTAATGGGACAATTTCAAGAAATGTTGGATAAGATGATGGTAGTTGAACAACAAGGGTTCAATGCTTATAAAGAAAATTATTCATCCAGAATGAGTAAAATTCAACTTACTCCACAGCCTAGTGATGATGATCCAAATAAACTAGGCCAAGAGCCATCAGTAGTTAGTCAAGCGTATAGTGATGCGTACGAAGCTGATCCTATGAATTTAGTTAAAGAAGGAGGGATCACTATTGAGAATCCTAATCCATTGCCGATGGCTGATGTTAAAGACAGGGAGAATATCGAGAGTATACCTCCTACAAAATTTGTTCGGTCAGGAATAAGTGATGATGGAGAACCTGCGTATACATGGAGGACGTTTGATTTAGAATCAAAACAATCAATAGCCAAAAGACCCTATCGTCCAACTACAACTAACACTACTTTTAATTATTTACGTAGTTTATTTGATGGAGATATTAAAAAAGCTAAATCATTTAAAAATCGTTCATCTGATGAATATAAAAAATTTCTTGAAGAGTCCATTGAAGGGTGGGAATCTCCTGAATCAGGAGAGTGGGAAAATGTTAAGTTTAATGTTACTAAAAATAGTCGAGATGAATGGAGCATAGGATATGGTAAAATAAACGAAAATACATGGAAGGAAGTAGATGAATAATACAGTCTAAATATTTGTTGGCAAAACGCTTATTATCAGATTGTGTATATTTGTAAAAAATTTAACTAACGAAAACAAAAACAAAAATGAGTACAGGAAAATATTCTAGTGGAGATGATGAACTTGATGCTTTGATTAATGATCATGTTCAATCAAAAGAAACAAATGAAAATGTTAAGGATACGGAAGAGCAACCCGAAGTTAACGAGACAGAAGATACCGAAAAAAACGAACAAGAAATAAAAGATACTGAGACAACAGAACAAACAGACGTTCATTCAAATGATGATAAAAAAGAAGAAGAAGACGTTTCTGATACTGAGAAAAAAGAAGATGTGGCAGAAGGTGATGATATTACAATAGATCGTTTCAACAGGGCGTTTGATACGAAATTTGAATCACTGGATGATGTTAAGTCTTTGTTTGAGTCATCTAATAAGACAGAAGAGCTTAGGGCAAGTTTGGAGTCAAAAGAAAAAGAGATTCAAGAAAAGGAGGCATTATTAGAGAAAAACTCTAACGCACTGAATTTGTTTCCAGATAAAGAAATGTATAAAGTCAGTCAGATACTTATTAATAATCCTGATTTGAATAGAGAAAAGGTTGCGAGCCTTGTTTATTCTGATTTGGATAAGATGTCTGATTCCGATGTTCTTAAATTGCAGAAGACCCTTAAACTTAAAAATAGTGGGTTTGATGATGCAACAATTGAATATGCCATTAATAAGCAATATGGATTAGTTGATGATCCTAGTGAACTTGAAGGTGAAGAGTTGCGTCAATACAAAGCGAATGAGTTTTTAAGAAATGAAGCGGCTCAATCTGCAAGAGAAGAGTTACGTAAAATGACAGATGTTGAAGTTCCTGAAAGAGTTGATTTGTTAAAGATGCAGGAAGATAAGCAGAATGAATCACAGAAAGCTTTTCAAGAAAACTTGACTACATGGACTAAGAAATCTAAGGAAGTGATTGATAGTTTAGATAAGCGAGTATTGGATTTAGGTGATTATGGTAAGTTTGAATTTGAATATGACAAAGATTTTAAGTCGCATTTAGCAAAGAATTTACCTGAATATGCAGCGAGAATGGGATTAGATGCAAGTAAACCCGAAAGTGTTGAGAAGGTGAAAGCAGTGATTGAAAATGATTTTAGAAATCAAAGAGAACAACAAATGTTCAAAACCTTTGCGGAAACTTTACTTGCAAGAAAAGAAGATGAGGAATACAAAAAGAAGCATAACGTAAAAGAACCTGATGTTAACAAAGAATCGCCTGATGGAACAACTAAGGCAGAACAAAAGAATAAGGAATCGACAGAAAAAGTGTTAAGCTGGTTAGATAATAATAAAATGTTTTAAAAACGAATAAAAGGAATTAATATATGGCAGATACAAATGTTGTTGATGGATTATATAATGGTACGTGGGCATCCATGTACGATTTTGAATTTCCTTATCAAGTGCATAATAAATTATATCAAAGATATGGTCAAGGGCAATTAGCTATTGACGTGGTACGTAGAATGGGACATGAGTTCAATTTTGCAGGTACTCCATTTTATGCACATGAGGAAGGAAAAAATTATTCTACTATTACTACTTACGGAGCATCCACTGGTGGAGCTACCGCAGGAGCAGTTGTTACATTTCAGTTAGCACAAGACAGTGTTGATGAGAATGGAAATTGCTTTGCAAGAGAAGATTTTGGTGTTCTTTATAAGCATACTGATAACAAGGTATATGAATTACTTATTACTGATATTTCAGATTCGTCTGCATCAGTTAGTGGTTCTACTTATGAAACCAAAACTATTACAGCAAAACCATTAAATTCAAGTTTGACTGTTGGTGTTGGAGGCATTGCTGATGGTACTACTTTAACTATTAGTGCATCTGCAAAAGCAGAAGATACTGATACTGTTGATGGGACTATTAAAGGTGTATACCGTAGAGCATTCTACGATAGAATATCTCGTGAGAGAAAAGTTCTTACAGGATATCAATTAGGTAGAGAGCGATGGACAGACAAGTTAATTGATGGTACTAAATACTTATGGAGTGATGCTTATGCACACGAAGAGTATTTAATGGATGTACAGATGGAACTTGGTTCATTCATTGGTGAGAGAAACACAAATAGTGTAACTCAGACTGATAATGAAGGTAATTCTGCAAATGTTAAGAGTGCAGATGGTTATTGGAAATGGATGGATGGATATGCAGGTAAGATAGCCTATGGTACAGGTGGATTTGATATGTATACCTTTAACAGAGTTCCTGAATACTTGAGGTCACAACATGTGATATCAAATACTTGTTGGTTAGCAGTAGGCCCTCAGCTTTATACTAAGTTAGAGGATGCAGGGTACGAGTTTGTTCAGTCAGTATCAGGAGGTACAGACTTTACTAAGATTGTATCTAGTGGATTTAAAGGTGACGAGCAAAGAGCATTAGGAACTAATTTTTCAATTTTCCATAAGAATGGAATTGTATTTTATGTTACTGTACTTGATTCATTTGGAAATCCTGATATCTTAGGAAACGAAGATTTAGATTTCCAGAATGCAGGTTTTATTGTTCCAATGGGGAATACTGTTGTTGATCCTAAAACAAGTAAGCAATTGCCAAATATTGGTATTGGTTATAATGTTTACGGAGATGTGAACAGAAAACGAGTAATTAAGCCTTACCACGGTATGACAGGACATAAAGGAGCGAATATGATTCAGACTACTAAAGATAGAGCGAGTATTGAGATGTTATCTCATTATATGCCTTTCATGATGGGTGTGAACCAGACTATGCAACTTGTACCTTACGATGAGTATTCATAGAGTTTAATTAAGTAATAGACTTAAATGATAATAGCCTTGGAGTAAAATCTGAGGCTATTTCTTATTATTAATTTTAAAACAAACTAACGATGATTTTTGTAAACAATGAAAAATTAGATTTAAAAGATTCGAAAGAATTTAGAGAGGCGAAAGCCTACTTTGATCAGATAGGTTATCCTGTAAGATTTAAAGTGAAGAAAAACATTCTTTCACGTGACGAGACAGAAGATGGTAAAGTATTTATGATTATGCCTACATATTATATTGGGTATACATCATTAATCTCTACTGGATATGGGACAGAACAATGGAGATATTCTCCGAGTCCTCCTTATGAAAAAAATGGAGAACTACATTGGTCGGTAAGTGATGGTAAGTTTAATAAAAAGATAATGTCATTTACCCAGGATCAATTAGATTTAGCATTTTTCTTATGGTATAAGAGTAAAGTGTTTAAGAGTATTTATGATATTGATGATGCTAAAGCAGAAGCCGATGCAGCAGTAAGAGTCAAAATGGATTCTACTAAGTTAGATCGAGCATTCTATTCAGAAGATTCGATTTTACAAACTGACGAAGAGAAACTTAAGACTATTGCACGAGCATACAATGTTCCGCAAGTAGATAAGAAAACCAAGAATCAGGTTATTGTAGCTTTAGAGCAAGTGGTACGTGACCAAGTGCAGAAGAAAGTATTTACAGTAGATGAGTTTCTTGAATCATTAAGTTTAGATACACTTACGGAACTGTCAGCTAAAATCCAAAAGGCAGAAGATGATAAGCTAATAACTTATGATGATAAGCAAAATGCATGGTTCTATGTTAATGAGGGGGGAAGTATAGGAGAATTTATAGTACAAGTTCCCGTGAGCAAGATTGAGCAACGACACGCATATCTTAGAGATTTTTTTATGGCTAACACGAAGAATCATGAAGAGTTTGAAGGTCATGTAAGTTCTGTGGCTAATAAGGCGTTGGATATTGATTTAGATAATCTTGAAAGTTTAAGTTGGACTAAAGAGATACTTCCATTTATAAGTGCTGTAGGAATACAAGGAACAGGAGCAGGAAGGAATAAGTCTACTGTGTATAAAGAAATACGTGAGAAGTGTAGTTAGATATTTTTTTAGACATTATTATCTTATTTTCGGTATTGTTCACGAAATAATATAAATACCCCTTTTAGTAGATAAATACTATAAGGGGTTTTTTCTTATCTTTGTGGTATTGAATTAATAGATTTATATGTAATTATGACCAATAATGATATAGTAAAATTAATAAATCTTATAACGAGGAAAGATAACAGGGGGAATCCTAATTTTGTTGAGAATTTTAATCGTTTGTTGCAGAAAGCAAATATAGATCAATATCAAGATAAGTATACATCATATCAGATTAATCAAGATATTAATGATAGTTTGAGTCCTTTTGAGGTTATTGAGGATGTGTCGGACTTAACGACTACAACAAATACTATTACATTACCTGATGATTATGCATCATTTATTGCTATGTCGTGGGTGGATGATGAAGGAAAGACAAGAGTATTTGATTTGGTAACTGATGAGCAGTGGAGCATGAGATGTTCAAGCACATTATCTTTACCTACAAATAATCATCCAATATGTAAGTTAGTAGGAGATAAATTGTATATAAAACCATATTTAGAAATGGGAGATTCTGGATTATTAGTATATTATGGGAGTGGGGCTAAGTCGTTAACGATGTCTGAAATTACCAGTTTAAGTTCAGAAACGATGACCACAGGGAATAAAACTTATGCATATAGTCCTACAGAGCAAGTGTGTTATGTTGCATATCCTAGTAGTTATGGAGATTTAGTTTCCATATTAGATGATAATGGTTATGAGGTTATAAGCGACTGGACACTTAGTAGTGGTACTGTGAATACGGTTGATTATAATATATATGAATTTGATAATTTAACAACACAAATAGATTTTGATTACACTTTTAAATTTTAAGATATGCCTATTAATATAAGTTCACAATTTGATTTATCTGCTCAATTACCTTTGAGGAAATATAGTGTTGTTGATGATTTAACAGCACGAAATGCTATACCAGATATTAATAGATATCGAGGATTTGAATCATATGTATTATCTGAAGATGTAACATATAGATTAGTAGGAGGTATAACAAATGAATATTGGCAAATTTCTTTTAGTGGAAGCGTTGATTGGGATGATGTAACCGGGACGCCTACTACAGAATCAGCATATGGCATTACTGATGGATTTACAAGTTGGGATAAGGACTATAGTGATTTGGACAACAAACCATCTATTCCATCTTCATTGTCCGATATTGGAGAAAGTTATTCAAGTATAAATTATTGGACAAAATTAGGTGATAACGTAAATTATTCATCTGGGAAAATAGGTGTAAATAAAACAAGCCCTGTATATCATTTAGATGTTGGTGGTGGTGTTCGTGGGGAAGTATTGAGAGCTAACGGGAACACTGACAGCATTGCTGAATGGAAATTAGGTGTTACTGGTGATGCACTAATAAGGGGCGATATAAGAGCAGTTGATGGTGAGATAAAAACAAATAGTAATTTAATAACTGAAAGTAATTTATATGTGAATAATCAAAGGTTACTTGAAGACAATGGTACTTTATTAGTAAATTATAATAGTGGTGGTGATTTTCGATATTTTGGCGGTACATTAAATGAAAAGTTTAAAATTAATACAAGTGGTAATGTTATAGCAACTTCATTTATAAAAAATGGTGGGACTTCATCACAATTTTTAAAAGCAGATGGTACAGTTGACATTAATGATTATTCTGAATATAATCAGGTATCAGTATCAAGTGATTCAACACCAAATCCTACAGGTGGACATAAAGAGAATGAATATTATTTAACTGCTTTATCTGTAAACGCCACATTTGCATCACCTTCTGGGACACCAGTTAATGGAAATAGTTTATTAATAAGAATAAAAGATAATGGTTCTTCTCGTACGTTAAATTGGCATAGTATATATAGGGTTGTGGGGGTGAATTTGCCTACGGCAACAACTCTTGGTAAAACAATATATGTGGGGTGTATCTATAATTCAACTGATAGTAAGTGGGATGTTGTAAGTGTGATTGAACAGATTTAAATTAAGGGCATGAAGAATTTGCGAATACTAATGATGGGGAGGGGGGGTAATAGTTATGGTGTTTTTGTTGACCCATCGAGTTTAGATTTTGATTATTCTGGAGGAGTTGAGGACGTTTCTATAACAACTGTACCCACAGCAGAGTGGAACATAGTTTCCTCCCCTGACTGGTTGACTGCTTCAAAGTATAATTATATAACTTTGAGGGTGGATGTGCCAGAAAACGATACAGGTAATTTTAGATATGGAGAAATTGTGGTAGAACATTCGGAGGATTCTTCTGTTACAGGAATTGTTTCAATTAGTCAATCTCCAATACCTTAAACGATAAAAAAAATGATTAATAAAGCAACAGCAATCTTATATTATATTAAAGAACCTACTACACCAGTATATGATTATTATATTGATGTCAATGGTAACTATGTTTATTTAGATGAAGGGGAGACTCATGAGTGGGAAACAGGGCAGATAGATTCTGATGGAACAACTCATACTGTAGGAGATGATGATTGGGATTCTAAGACAATAGAATTAGAATGGAAAAACCAAGACAAGATAGAGATAGCTTCTCGTATTTTACGAGATATGGGAGTTGAGTTAACAAGGCAAGAAGTACAGCAATATGCACAACAATTAATAACTGAGCAATGACAATATATCAATTATATAAATTAATTAATTTTATTCTTGGAATTCATAGGAATGGGAAAGGGATGACTGTTCCTGATTTTGAAGATTTGTGGAATAGACGACAAGTAGATTATTTCCAGGAAATCTATAAATTATATGAGATTGATACAGATAATTCGGATAGTTTAAGATTGTTTAAAACTATTTTAGAACAAACAGATATTACTATAGTATCGAATAGTTATTTTGAATTGCCTATGGATTATTTTCATTATTCTGCCATGACGTATATAGATGATGACAGCAATCATTATGCTTTTGATATGGTAACAAAGAGCGAGTTCGTAATGAGAAAGTCTAGTACACTAACTGCACCTACGTTAACTTATCCTATATGTTATGAATTTGATAATAAATTATATATTTACCCATATTCTTCTGCTTTAGATTTAGAGTTGCAATATCTACGTTATCCAGATGATATCGTGTTAGATTTCTATATTGATAGTGATGGAGAACAGCAGTTTTTGGATAGTGGAGATGAACATACGTGGGCTGATGACGAGTACGATGCTGACGGCACGGCTAAAAGCTCTGCTGACGGTAGTTATACATCGCTGACTACTGAGTCTGAATGGGGGAATGATGATAATTTAAAGATTTTAACATATATTTTACGGGACATGGGAGTTAGCATGACAAAATTAGATGTTTACAAGCAAGCAGAGGTACAACGAAATGAGGATTAGTTATGATACAAAAGAAGAAATTAATAGAGCTAATAAAGCATAGGTTAGAGGGAGAGTCAGAGACTAAGAATCTAGGAAAGTTACATCCTGTAGTAATAGAATATAATATAGGGAGAACATATAATACTTTAGTGACAGATGCTATACGAAGAAATGTAGACAATGCAGATACTTTTGCTGTAGAGTATCAATCAGTTGCTATTAGTCAGGATGCATCTACTGAAATTTATTATTCTACCTTGCCCGCAAACATTATTATCATTCCTAAAAAAGCAGAGAGTGGAGTAGTAACAATTCAATCAATGACGAATAGAGCTATTCAGTTTGTTCCTATTACAAATGGACAATGGAAGGTTATGGATGGATTAGAAGTAGATAGTATTGATGATGTGGTAGGATATACGTTTAAGAATGGCAGGGTAGAATATTATAATATGACATCAACAATCGCATCAAGTGCTGTAAGAATGGAATTAGTGTTACCATTTGAAGAATATGATGATGGTGATAATGTTCCTATACCATCTGGATATGATGATTTGTTATTTGAACAAGTTATTAATAAATTAATAGGATTGCCAGATTCGGATAACCTAAATAATAATAACAGTTTAAATGTAAATAGTAGGAGGAGACAATAATGGCGGATACTAGCGGGTGGATAACCATAAAAAATTTAACAAAAGAAATTTTATTTGAAACAGATAAGGAGCTGAATGATTATAAAAAAATTATGCATTATGTTATTAATGGTATTCGAGATTTAAGTTTATATCATTTTGATCTTGTAAAAACAGTAAAAGTAACATGTGATGATTTAGGAATTATAGATATGCCATCTGACTATGTAAGTTTCATTTCTCTTTCTATGACGGATGGTGGACTTATGTGGACACTTACACGTAGAGATGATTTAATTAGAACTACCACAACCAGTGAAGGCAGCACCAGTGAAGATGATGAAAGTTTAGATAGTGACATTGGAGAAGGAGTAGAGATTGCTGATGGCACTGCTTATATAGGGTATATGACTGTAGGAGCAAAGAATGATGGCTATTTTACTATTGACGAGAAAGAGCAGAGATTTATTGTTAGACCTATACTAACAAAAACCCTTTTCTTGCAGTATATAAGCTCAGGAGTGGACTCTGACGATGGAAATGCTACTACTATACCCGTAAGAATTAAAGACGCTCTAAAGGCTTATATTGC
>Ga0102929_1002418_pt1 | contig 11089 bp, 12 predicted proteins | sample SalPonR1_B_D2_MG_FD_78510 | JGI IMG/M metagenome (GOLD analysis project Ga0102929, IMG submission 78510) | Salt pond soil microbial communities from South San Francisco under conditions of wetland restoration - Salt Pond MetaG R1_B_D2_MG | ecosystem: Environmental > Aquatic > Marine > Intertidal... | reverse complement strand
ATGTTTTCCTTAAAAACACACTTGTGAAAGGGGATGAACGTCTGCATAAATATGCCAGGTTTATAAAGGACCAGGCTCAGAAATTAACCGGACAAGTAGAGAAGGTGCTCCAAATTGTCAAAGTGGAGAATGACAGTTTTCGCTTGAATAAAGAACCCCTTGATATGGTAGAATTGATCGATGGGATTGTACAGTCTTACAATATCAAATTGGAAGAAACAGGAGGAGAACTACATCTTTCTCAGCCAGATAAACAAGTGATGGTCAAAGCAGATAAAATGCATACTTCCAACATACTGGGAAATTTGCTCGACAATGCCATTAAGTATGCCATTGATGTAGAACTGATGATACATATACACGGGCAACTGCAGGGCAGTACCTATGTCCTCACCATAGAAGACAATGGGCCGGGTATACCGAGGGAGTTTCACCAGCAGGTATTTGAAAAGTTTTTCAGAGTGCCGACGGGGGACCTGCACAATGTTAAGGGTTTTGGTTTGGGGCTTTTTTACGTAAAAAGTATTTGTGATCAGCAAAAATGGAGCATCGATATGCGCAGTGAGGAGGGAGAAGGGACAGCCTTCATCATTCGAATGCCCGTCATAAAGGTACAGGTAGGTGAGCAACACGCAGTGAGATGAAAGAACCTAATTTGAAGAACTGTGTCAATAATTCCGAAGCCCAGGCGTTAATTAGTTGTAAGCTGATGATGAATAACCATGACAAGTAGGATTTTATACGCGGAAGATGACCAGATTTTGGCCTATGTCACCAAAGATAACCTGGAATTGGAAGGGTACGAAATTGTCCACTGCGAGGATGGGCAGGAGGCCCTGAACGTTTTTAAGAAACAAGAGTTCGACTTGTGCATACTCGATGTGATGATGCCGGAAATGGATGGATTTACGCTGGGTAAGAAAATACGTGAGGTAAACGAACAGATTCCGATCATCTTCCTGACCGCAAAATCCCTCAAAGAGGACAAAATTAAGGGTCTTAAGCTCGGAGGAGACGATTACATCACCAAGCCTTTCAGTATTGAGGAACTTATCCTTAAAATTGAAGTTTTTCTCAGAAGACGAGATATACATCAGAGCAATCGCCTCAGGCCGGAGAATTTGCGTATTGGGCAATTCAAGTTCGATTATGAGAATCTGACACTTCAACGCGGAGAGGAAATCCGCCAGCTTACTCAAAAAGAGGCTGATTTACTTGAGTATTTAGTTCTGCATAAAAACGATGTACTCAAGAGAAGCGATATTCTGAAAAAAGTCTGGGGCCAGGACGATTATTTTCTCGGCAGGAGCCTGGATGTTTTTATATCGCGCTTGCGCAAATACCTGAAGGCAGATGCTTCTATTCAAATCAAGAATATTCACGGAGTGGGGTTTAAGCTTCTGAAGAAAGAAGAAGCCTAACAAGCAGCATTGGTTTTTAGTCGAAAGCCTCAATGTTGATCTGGGCATACAGTTTTTTGTCACTTAATCGAAGGGCGGTGAGGTAGCCCAGCCCCTTTTTCTTGCCGTAGTACACGCAACCTGTATCCAGCGGAATGACCTTAGCGCCTTTTTCTACAGCTTTTCTCGTATCCTTTAGCATACAGTTTTGATGTCCGTGCACGATGGTTTTTCCTGCAACCTTGGAAGCTTCGTAATCATCTGCCCAGCCCCTAATGGTTGTCAAAGACTTGAGGTCCTCCAAAGGTTTAGATAGGGAAAAGTTGATCCCGGCATGAACCAGGAGGTAAGCATCATAGGCGATATAGGGCTGGAGTTTTTTAAAAAACCGCAGGTAATGGCCCGGGATCTCGTAGTGTGCGTTAAAAAATTCATCATATGCACCACGGGCAGAGTAGAGCTTCCAGTAAAGATCGATTTCGCTTTCGTCCTCATTGCCAATCATGTTGAGCATTTTCAATTCGTGGTTTCCTATGAGGCAGGGCATCTGGTATCCCTGTTCTCTCCACGCAATCACCTGATCCACTACTTTTAGGGAATATGGGCCTTTATTAATGAGGTCCCCAAGAAACACGACTTCATCTTCTTTACCAGGGCCTAAACGGTCCATCAAGGCCATCAAACTGTAGTAGCATCCGTGGACATCCCCTATAACATAGACATGACTCATGGCAGAAAGTCTTTTCAAAATCTTAAATTTAGGATTTTGATCCGGTCTTACACGTCTAATAAATTAAATCATGAAGAAGATCATTGCGGCCATTGTCTGTGGCCTTTTTTACGTTTCGATATCTCAAGCACAGTTATTGAATAATAAAAGCATCTGGTATGACGGTATGTTCTCAGAAAAGCGGGTGCCGGGTTTCAGGTTCATGAACGATGGGGTGCATTACACAAGATTGGAAGATAAGGCCATTATCAAATACAATTTTTTTAAAGAAAAGAAGCCTGAGGTATTATTAGAAAAGCGGGTCTTACAAGAAGTGATGAGTGGCCCCATTCATCATTATTCGTTTTCGGCCAATGAGAAATATATTTTGCTGGAGTCCGGCAAAGAGAAAATTTACCGCAGGTCTTATTATGCTGATTTGTATCTCTATAATCGGGCCGCTGCGTCCCTGAAATCTGTAAGTGATCATCGAATTCGTGCGGCTGAAATAGATCCACAGGAGCGACATATTTCTTACCTCGTCGACAATGATTTATACGTTTATAATATTCAAACAGGGAAGGAGAAGCGCCTTACATCAGATGGAAAGACGAATGCCATCATCAACGGTCATGCAGACTGGGTGTACGAAGAAGAATTTGCCATTACCAGTATGCACCGATGGTCTCCAGATGGGCGGTATTTGACCTGGGTGCGTCTCGATGAAACGAAGGTGCCCGTATTTCACATGAAGTTTTACAACGACTCGCTTTATCCTCTGGATTATGCTTTTAAGTATCCCAAAGTGGGCGAAGCCAATTCAAGCTGGTCTCTTCACCTGTACGACACAAAAACAGGGAAACAAACAGACATTACCCCTGGAGATGCCAAGCATTACATTCCCCGCCTGAGGTGGACGCCGGCGGGAGAGTTGTGCATCACGCAAATGAACAGACATCAGAATAATTTGCAATTGCATCTATACAACGCAACTGAGAATGCCTGGAAGCTCTTGTACGAGGAATCCAGTCCTTACTATCTTAATATTACAGATGCGCTAAGTTTTCTCAAAGATGGTTCGGGCTTTGTATGGAAGAGTCCAAAGTCCGGGTTTAACCATCTGTACCTGATGGATATGCAGGGGAATGAGCAAAAAGCACTTACCAAAGGAGAATTCCCGGTTACAGCATTCTACGGAATCAATGAAGAAAGGGAGAGCTGTATTACCAGGCTGCGAAGAAAAATGCTGCACAGCGCGAATTATACCTTTATGACTTTGCATCAGATAGCAGTAGACGCATTTCTCAAGGAGAAGGCCATCACAGTGCCAATTTTAACAGCACTTTTACGCATTATATCGATCATTATGGTCAGTTAAATCGTCCGACAGAGCACCATATTTACCAGTCGGATGGAACTTTTGTACGAACACTTGAGGATAACAGCGATTTGCGGGAAATACAAGCAGCAATGGATTTGCCGGAAATAGAATTCCTGAAGCTCAAAAGTGCGGAGTCTGACTCCCTTAATGGTTATATTCTCAGGCCTCAAAATATGGAGGAAGGAAGGGAATACCCACTGTTAATGTATGTCTATGGTGGTCCTGGCAGTCAGAAGGTTTTAGATAAAATGAGCAGGTATTACTGGTGGTTTCAAATGCTTGCTCAACAGGGCTATGTGATCGCGTGCTTTGACAATCGAGGTACGGGAGGAAGAAGCGATAAGTTTCAGAAACAGACGTATATGGCTCTTGGGCAAAAAGAGACGGCGGATCAAATTGCTGTGGCCGAGCAATTGGGTAAACTGCCCTATGTGGACGAAGAGCGAATGGGCATTTTTGGCTGGAGCTACGGAGGGTATTTATCCACTTCCTGTATATTGAAGGGTGCAGAAACTTTTCATCTGGCAATTGCTGTGGCGCCGGTTACCAACTGGAAGTGGTACGATACAATTTATACCGAGCGATATATGAGGACAGAAAGGGAAAACCCCAAAGGCTACCAACAAAACAGTCCTGTACATTTCGCCCATTTACTGGAGGGAAAATACATGATTGTTCATGGAGGAGGTGATGACAACGTCCATCCCCAACATACCCATGAAATGGTGCGGGCCCTGGTCGATGAGAACAAGCACTTTGAAATGTTATATTACCCTAATAAGAACCACAGTATTTATGGTGGATACACACGTTGGCATCTATATGAAGAAATCAGTAATTTCATTGCGGATCACCTATAATAAGTAATGCGGGAACCATCGAAGCCATTTTTAAGTTGGGTAGCCCGGCGCGTAAATTGAAGAAGAAATGAAGGGTAAAGAAGAGAATTACAAGATTGATATCAAGAATAGGAAGGCGCACTTCGGTTACTTTCTCGAAACGTATTTTGAAGCAGGAATCAAGTTGACAGGAACAGAGATCAAGTCCATTCGCAATGGACAGGTGAACCTCAAGGATTCCTTCTGCTATTTCAGAAAGGGGGAGTTATTTGTTAAGAACATGCACATTTCAGAATACAAATACGGCAATCAGAACAACCACGATCCCGAGCGTCCCCGCAAATTACTTTTAAAGAGAAGTGAGCTCAAGAAAATTGAGAAGAAAGTGAAGGAACGAGGATATACCATTGTTCCAACCAGAATTTACATCAATGAAAGGGGCTTGGCCAAGATTGAAATTGCCATGGCGCGCGGTAAAAAGAATTTCGACAAGCGAGAGTCCATCAAGCGCAAAGATATCAAGAGAGATATGGAGAGAGCAAAGAACATGCGCTTTTAATCTAAACTTAGGCGTGCTTTTTCTTTTAATTTCATGCGCTTTGCTATAGGAATGTTTCTTACTTTAAGGGAAATTAAAATATAGCACTATGTTAATGAATTTTACAGCAATTTTTGTGTCTGCATTGATACCGCTCATGGTAGGTGCGATTTGGTACCATCCAAAGGTAATGGGAACTCTTTGGATGCGTTTGTCAGGGACGACTGAGGAACAGATTCGTTCCGGGAACATGGTTGTCATTTTTGTAGTGACCTACCTGCTTAGTGTCCTGCTCGCCATTACCATGAATTACGTGGTCATCCATCAGGCGCATGTTTATTCCATATTGGTGGATGAACCGGGCTTTATGGAAGAGGGTTCAGAATTAATGATATGGCTCAATGATTTCATGGATCAATACGGAAATAATTTTCGAAGCTTTAAGCACGGAGCATTTCACGGCGTATTACAGGCTGTGTTTTTTGCTTTGCCCGTCTTTGGCATCAACGCTCTTTTTGAGCGAAGACCCTGGGGATATATCTGGTTACATTTATCCTATTGGGTGATTTCCCTCGCACTAATGGGCGGCATACTTTGTGCCTGGATATAATTTGACTGAAGAAATTTGATGAAGGGGGACTCTTGAGGAAGGGTTCCTCTTTTTAAATGGTCATGATGTCCTTCTCCTTCGCCTCGATAATTTCGTCTACTTTAGTACCGTACTTATCCATCAAGGTTTGAACTTCTGCTTCCCTTCTTTTTCCCTGGTCTTCCGGATAGCCATCTTTAACCTGGTCCTTGATTACATCCAATACTTCTCTGCGGACATTTCTCAAACTGATTTTGGTTTCTTCAGCAAATCCTTTCGCCTGTTTGACCAATTCTTTCCTGCGTTCTTCTGTTAGAGGTGGTATGCTAATGCGTATGACTTCTCCATCGTTTTGCGGCGTGAGGCCCAAATTGGCTTCAAAAATAGCTTTTTCTATGGTGTCGATGATGGATTTATCCCAGGGCTGAATGGTCAATGTTTTGCTGTCCTGGGCGCTCACATTGGCAACCTGATTTAGGGGGTTCTGAGAACCGTAATAATCAATGTAGATATTGTCTAGCATAGACGGATTTGCTTTTCCCGTGCGCAATTTGGACAATTCTTTTTTCAGATGTTCTAAGCTCTTTTCAGCTTGATCATTGGCCTCATCAAAGGCCTGGTCTATCATTTCGCTCATAATCAGTCAATATTGTAAATGATATGGTCTTCCTCGATATCAATTTCGTGAAACTTATTCAGGCGCTGAATGATTTCATCTACTTTCTGATGAATGTCCTCGTCCTGATGATTTAACAAGATATAACTTTTTAAGGTAGATAAGCGTGCGGGCCTGTTGCCGGATTGGATTAGTCTGTCGAGTGTCTTTCTGGCCAGAGCTTCTACAGGTTCTTTAACAGCTGTGGAGGTTTTTTCTACAAGGATTTTTTCCTCAAAATTTTGTCTTGTGCCACCATTATTTGTTTCTCCTATGCTCGGCTCTGATTCCAGTTCATTCTCTTTCTCCAGTGAGCTGAGATTGACAAACAATTCCGGTATCTTATCTTCCTGGTTAAGATCGTTGGTGATGCGGATGCAAGGACGATCGAGGTCGTTGATATGACCAATGATATGGTCCATCTCTTCCGATTCCAAAAAAACAGCAAACTCCTCATCATGTTTTCTGATAATGTGCTGTTTCCCTAAGAAAAAGGATATCTGGTTGAATCGCTCTTCTTTATTCTGAGCATCCAATTCTACCCAGTGGATGCGCTGACCGAATTGCTGCGCCATCACAACGATTGAAAGAGGGATTTCAGAGCTCTGCTTATCCAGGAAAACAAAAAGCTCATCTGTGATTTTGAACAGCTTTTGAATGCCGTGCTCAACCAGAAGCTCGAAGTGAATAAATAACAATCTCCTGTTGGTGTTCATGCAGTTTTGTCCTTGAAAATCTTTTTAATAGAGCCGGGTATAGATATGTGTACCCCATATTGAAACAGCTCACAGTTCCCAAGACAAAATTAACAAAAAAAGGAGCAGTTCAACTACTCCTTTAATCAAATTCTTTAAAATGTTAGTTATTAGTTTCTAGAGCCTGCATACCTCAAAATGAGATAGAGCAGCATGACCAGAGCTGAAAGTGCGGCAGCCACATATGTCATAGCAGCCCAGTTCAGTGCATCCTTAGCACCTTCCTGTTCTTTGCCATGGGTAATATTGCTGGATTCCAGCCAGTTCAGGGCTCTTTTACTTGCATCGAATTCTACCGGTAAGGTGATCAGGGAAAAGAGGGTCGTTACACTAAATGCAATAATCGTGATCAAAAGCAATTGAGGAAAACTACTCAGCATAAACAAAGACAGCATTAACAGCCATTGCTGAGCCGATGCGGCCACCTGCACGACAGGTACCAGGGCTGACCTCATTTGTAACATGCTGTAGGCGGTATCGTGCTGTACAGCATGCCCACATTCGTGAGCAGCGACTGCTGCTGAAGCAACAGATCTCCCATCATAAACTTCCGGGCTGAGACTTACTGTTTTAGATTTGGGGTTGTAGTGATCCGTCAAATAACCCTGACCTCTAACGATCTGCACATTGCCAATACCATAGTACTTCAACATTTCGCGAGCGATTTCCGCACCTGACAAGCCCGAGCTAACAGGTACCTGGCTGTACTTTTTAAACTTGCTTTTGAGCCTGTTGCTCACAAATGCCCCGATCAGGGACATGGCTCCTGCTATGATCATGTAGATCATGTATTCTGAGTTCATGTACATTTTAAAACGACTTAAAAGTTAATCAATAGCGGTTTCATCCAATTGGATTTCTGTAGCACCCATGTAATTGTGTAAAACCTTTGGAAGTATAATTTTATTTTCTTTTTGATTGTTTTCTAACAAGGCCGCAAAAACGCGAGGTAAGGCCAAAGCACTTCCATTCAGGGTATGAGCCAGATGGGGTTTGTTCTCACCTGATTTAACCTTAAGGTTCATTCGGTTAGATTGAAAACTCTCGAAATTCGAAACTGAACTCACTTCCAACCATTTTTTCTGTGCTGCTGAGAAAATTTCGAAATCATAGGTCAATGCGGAGGCAAAACTAGTGTCACCTCCACACAGTCTGAGTATGCGATAGGGTAGCTCCAGTTTGACTATCAGGCTTTCAACGTATTCGACCATCTGTTTCAAAGTGTCGTAGGAGTTATCCGGGGAAACGATCTGTACAATTTCCACCTTGTCAAATTGATGTAGTCGATTAAGTCCCTTTACATCTGAGCCATAAGATCCGGCTTCTCGTCTAAAGCAGGGCGTATAGCCTGTCAGTTTTACAGGCAATTGTTCTTCTTTTAGTGTTTCTGCGCGGTAAATATTGGTAAGAGGCACCTCAGCTGTAGGTATGAGGTAAAGATCATCTCGTTCTGCGTGGTACATTTGACCGTCTTTGTCCGGTAATTGCCCGGTTCCTCTTGCCGAAGCCTCATTGACGAGCAATGGTGTCTGGAATTCCGTATACCCATGTTTTCTGCCTTCATCCAGGAAAAAAGAAATAAGTGCCCGCTGTAACCTGGCTCCTTCTCCACGGTAGAATGGGAAACCCGACCCTGTCACCTTTGCACCTGTTTCAAAATCAATCAGTCCAAACTTGGCTGCCAGATCCCAATGCGGCAAGGCATCATTTTTAAGTTTGGGCATCAGAGATTTTTCTTCCTTGACAAGTTCATTTTCCTTTTCGCCTTTACCACTTGGCACAGAACTGTGAAGTACATTGGGTAGAGAGATGAGCAGTTCCTCTTTCTTGGTCTCTGTGTTTTTAAGTTTCTCATTGAGAAACTTGATTTTATCCTTGAGGACGAGGTTTTTTTCTTTGAGTATTTCCGCTTCGTCTCTCTTGCCGGATTTGTATAGCTGTCCGATTTCAGAAGACAATTTGTTGAATTTTGCCTTCAATTCATCAGCCTGTGTTTGTGTGTCCTTTCTAAGACGGTCTACATTGTTGATCTCTTCAACTACCTCAATCTGCTCACTGGAATAATTCCTTTTAGTAAGGCTTTCTGTCAGTCGATCTTTTTCTTCCAATAAATACTTCGGTTCTAACATAAGTTATCGCTATTCGGAATAGAAATAAAGCGCACATTCACGCATAAAACACAAAGCTACTCAGAAATTTCCTTCTCTGCTATTTCACAATTATTAAAAAAGTACTATGTTTGCAGCGAAAGTCTAGAAGACTGGGCTTAAGTTTTAGAATTCCTACCGATACGATTGAATATTCTATTTACTTTATTGACTTTTAGTGATCCTATCGGAAAATGACTTTTAAGAATTCATTTCAATAATATTTTCAGAAAATACTAAGGGAGTATGTACGACATCCTGCAATTAAACGAAATGCTCGTTCCGGAGCTTAAGGAACTGGCTGAAAGATTGGGAATCAAATCCTATAAAAGACTCAACAAACAAGACTTAATCTATAAAATTCTTGATCACCAGGCTCTTGAGGGAGATAGCGCAGACAATGGATCTGCTAAAAAGAAAGAGGAAAACGATAAGAAATCTGCCTCTAAAGACAAATCTGGTGGGGAAAAGCCTGCCTCTCGCAAGCCAGTAAAGAAAAAAGAGGACAAAGAGGATAACAAGGGCAGGGGTAACGACAGGAATGACGAAAGGAACAAGGACAAGGATAAAGAAGAGGAGAAGAAGAGTAAGCCTCGTAAAATCAAACGTCCTTCCAAGAGAAGACAAGAAGACAATAATGGGGATAACAAGAAGGAGCCAAAAAAGCCGGAATTTAATGTAGAATTGGATGGTGTAATAGAAGGCGAAGGCGTTCTGGAAATGATGCAGGACGGCTATGGCTTTCTTAGATCTTCTGATTACAATTACATCACATCGCCAGATGACGTTTATGTTTCTCCCTCTCAAATCAAACTCTTTGGCTTGAAAACCGGAGATACCATAAAGGGAGCTATTCGTCCTCCGAAGGAAGGGGAGAAATATTTCGCTTTGTTGCGCGTAAGTTCGGTAAATGGAAAGGCGCCAAGCGATACGAAAGATAGAAATCCATTTGATTACCTGCGTCCAATCTTCCCGACAGAAAAATTCAATATCACCGGCAGTGCCTCAAGACAGGACAAATCTTGCCGACTGATTGATTTATTTGCTCCAATCGGTAAGGGGCAGAGAGGCCTTATCGTTGCGCCCCCCAAAACGGGTAAGACGGTTTTACTCAAGAATGTGGCCAATGCCATTGCTGCAAATCACCCGGAATGTTACCTGATGGTATTATTGGTGGATGAGCGTCCAGAGGAGGTTACGGATATGCAAAGAAGTGTGAAAGCGGAGGTAATTGCCTCAACTTTCGATGAGCCTGCGGAAAACCATGTACGGGTAGCCGGCATTGTACTCAAGAAAGCCAAAAGGTTGGTAGAAAGTGGTCACGATGTCGTGATTCTTCTTGATTCCATCACCAGGTTGGCCAGAGCCTACAATACAGTTGCCCCAGCCAGTGGTAAAGTACTATCGGGTGGTGTAGAGGCCAATGCGCTGCACAAGCCTAAAAAATTCTTTGGTGCAGCTAGAAATATAGAAAATGGCGGTTCTTTGACCATTCTGGCAACGGCGTTGATCGAAACGGGCTCCAAGATGGACGGTGTTATTTTCGAGGAATTCAAAGGAACGGGCAATATGGAGTTGCAGTTGGATAGAGGTTTGGCGAATCGTCGTATCTTCCCTGCCATTGACCTACTGACTTCGGGAACAAGAAGAGAAGATTTGCTTCTTGATGAGGACACCCTAAAGCGTATGATCATCCTCAGAAGACATCTGGCAGATATGAAACCAGACGAAGCCATGAATTTTTTGCAGAAGCAAATGCAAGGAACGGCTACCAACGAAGAATTTTTGTTGTCCATGAATGGATAAGAGAAAAAAAGGACGTCTTGTGCAATTGATTAATTCATTGTACATTTGCCGTCCATTTTGAAAGGAGAAGAAAGAACATAAAGCATTATGAAGCGCACATACCAGCCTTCCAGGAGAAAGAGAGTCAACAAGCACGGGTTTCGATCGAGAATGGCTACCAAAAACGGAAGAAAAATCATCAATTCCCGAAGAAAAAAGGGACGCAAGCAACTGACTGTATCTAGTGAGTTTAGGCTTAAATAGTCTTTCTTGAGAGAAGTACCTTCCTTT
>Ga0102929_1002415_pt1 | contig 11095 bp, 7 predicted proteins | sample SalPonR1_B_D2_MG_FD_78510 | JGI IMG/M metagenome (GOLD analysis project Ga0102929, IMG submission 78510) | Salt pond soil microbial communities from South San Francisco under conditions of wetland restoration - Salt Pond MetaG R1_B_D2_MG | ecosystem: Environmental > Aquatic > Marine > Intertidal... | reverse complement strand
CCATGCTCTGCTCCCAAGTGGAAAAGGCGACTCGCAACACCCTGCCGCAGCCACATATTCCAATATTGCGATGTTTCTCCGGGGCGCGTGTTGATTTGAGTCAAGATCCTGAAAAATAGATTTCTATTTGCACAGGCGCCCTGTCATGCCCGCGGATAATCGGTATGCAAGGCTTCCCGCAGCGGAGCTGGCGGAGACGACCCCGATGACCTGGCGTGAGCCCATCAGCATCACCGGCGCACCGGACGTTCCCGGGGGCAGGGGGCAATCGAGCCGCATCCGGCCGTCCCGTGGCCGGGATAGCACCGAACAGGCCGTCTTCTGCAGCGCATGCGCCCTCGGGGCGCCGTATCCCTGCACGACGACCCTTGTTCCCGCCTTCGGGGCCGTGCCGGTCAGGCGAAACCCGTCGGAACGATCCTCAATGTCGCACAGCGCGGCGATATCCCGCCCCGGCATGATCCGGTAGGACGCCCCCGGGGTCTTGATGTGCCGTTCCAGGCTGCCGGTCTCGTATCCGAGCAGGACATGCACGGTGTCGGTCCGGATCCTGGGAAGGCAATGCGCGGCGGTGATCAGCGCCCCCTGCCGGATCGCAAATCCCGTGCAATGTCCTCTCGACTTGAAACCGGCATGGTTCAGCCGGGCGATCCGCGGATCGGGGGGCACGCGCTCCCCGCCCCATGCCGCGGATCCCGCCAGGAAGACCACGAGCCAGAACGTGCAGGCAAGGGCTGTCCAGCGGCGCGCGGTGCCCGCAAAGCGGGCGGACCCCGGAAAACAGATCGCTTTATTCCCCTGAAAATCTGGCATATGGCTCCCTCCTGTCGAAGACCGCTCGAGCTTGAACAGGATCCGTGCGTGTCTTTCCTCATAGCGGGCCTTCCGGGCCTTGATACAGGAACAAGACGGCATGGTGATGGGCAAACTCCGCAGAACCAAACCTCTCTTTTCCGAGCAGGACCGCAAGAACCTGCGCTGGTTCTGGGACAACTACCTGAAAAGCAAGTCCCCGTGGCTTCTGGTGGTTCTCGTCGCGATCCTGATCCAGGGCGTGGCCTACCAGCAATTCCTGGCCCTGACGGAAAGCGGCCTGCGGGTGATCTTCGAAAGCGGCAGTGCCTGGGAACTGGCCCGCGTTTGCGTCATCGTCTTTCTCCTGTTCGCCGTGCGCGGGCTGATGTCCTATCTCAGTCCGCGGTTGTCGGTCTGGCTGGCCAGCAACGCCGTGCTGCAGATGCGCGACGACATGATCAACCACCTCATGCTTCTGGACCTGTCCTATTTCGAGCGGACCAAGTCCGGCGAGATCATCCTGCGGATGGTCAACCAGGCCCAGGATCTGAGCCTGTTCGTCGGGCAGGCCACGGTCAATGCCGTGCGCGATGCCGTCACCGTCATCATTGTCTCGGGGTATCTCGTCTATCTTTCGCCGCAGCTGTTCCTGGCGGCGGTGATCATCATTCCGTTCATCATCCTGCTGATGCTGCTGGTCTCGGAACGCATCAAGACGATCCAGGCGAATGCCGAGAACGCCATGGGCAATTACATGACCGGCATCGAGGAGATGGCGGGGGGCATGCGCACGGTGAAGATTTCCAGCCAGGAACCGAGCGAACGCTCGCGCTTGCGCATGGCCGCCCGGGAAATCCGCAATCTCTCGATCCGCCTGCAGGCGGCGGAGGCCATGGTGCTGCCCTCCATCGACCTGTCCTCCGCCTTCGCCTATGTTCTTGTCATCGGCGGCGGCGGGTACATGGCACTGAGCCCTGCCTATGACCTCGATGGCGCCGGGGTGATCACCTTCCTGCTCGGCCTGGTTCTGCTGTTCGATCCCGCCCGGATGGTGGCGCAGTTCTTCACCAAGCTGCAGGCCAATCTGGTGCTGCTGGAAGGCGTGCATTCGCTTTTCCGGGAAACCCCGACGATCACCGACGCCCCCGATGTCATCGACGGCTTCGACACCACGGGCGACATCGTCCTGCGGGATGTCGCATTCGGCTATTCCGAGAACGCACCGCTCTTCGACGGGATCGACATGACCTTCAAGGGCGGCAGGACCACGGCCATCGTGGGCTCGACAGGGTCCGGGAAAACCACGATCCTCAGCCTCATCGCGCGGCTCTACAATGTCGACAGCGGGCAGATCACCATCGGCGGGACACCGATCGAGAAGATCCGGATCCGGGCGCTGCGCCAGTCCTTTTCCGTCGTCGCCCAGGACATCGTCATCTTCAACAATTCCATCTGGGAAAACATCCGCTATGTCCGCCCCGATGCCTCGGAAGAGGCGATCTGGGAAGCGGCGGAACAGGCGGCCATCGCGGACCTGATCCGGCAGCGCGGCGATGCCCCGGTCGGCCCCAAGGGCGCCCAGCTCTCCGGCGGGCAGAAACAGCGCATCGCGATCGCCCGGGCCTTCCTGCGCTCGGCCCCGATCCTGATGCTGGACGAGGCGACCTCGGCGCTGGACCAGCGCACCGAGCAGCGCATCCGCGACACCCTGGCAACGCTCGGGGAGGGCAAGACGGCGATCGTCGTCACCCACCGACTGAGCTCGGTCGCCAATGCCGACTGGATCTACGTCATGGAAAGCGGCCAGGTCGTCGAGGAGGGCACCCATGCGGATCTCATCGCCTCCGACGGGCTCTACGCCTCGATGTATGATGCCCAGAAGCAGGGATACGGCTGAGCGTCCGACCCGTGGTCAGGAGGCGCGCACGGCCTCCAGCATGTCATCGGCGACATCGTCCCAGCTGCGCAGCTGCGCTCTTGCAATCCGCTCCTCCAGCAGGCGCCGGTGCTCCGGGTCATCTATGAGCCGCAGGCACGCCGCCTCGATGCTGTCGAGGCTGTGCGGGTCACAGTATTCGACCATGTCACTACCGACCTCGGGCATCGAGGAGGTTTCGGACACCACCGCCGTCTTGCCGTAAGCCAGGCTTTCCCCGATCGGCAGGCCCCAGCCCTCGTAAAAACTCGCGGTGATCGTGAACAGGCAGTTCCGGTAGAGGAACGCCAGCATGTCATCGCCCGGCCCGGAGACGATTTCAGCCCACCCGCCAAGCTGGCCGGTGGCCTGCATGAGCCTTTCGAAATCGTCATTGAGCCAGCCCTTGCGGCCGGCGAAAACCAGCTTCGGCAGCGCGCGGCCGGATTGTCTGCGCAGCCTGTCCCAGACGGTCGCGATTTGCCACAGGTTCTTGCGCACCTCCAGGGTTCCGACCACCAGCACATAAGGCGTCTTGGTCAGGGCCCTGATGTGATCGGGCATCCCGGCGCCCTCGGAGAAGGTGGCATAGGAACGCCCGGAGGACGGGGGGGAGGTGGCGGCCGTGACCGCATCGTGCAGGGGGGCCTGTGCCAGGGGAACCACCCTGACGGGCAGGGCCACCGCCTGGCCCTCCAGAAAGGCGCGCAGATCGCGGCCCGTGTTTTCCGAATTGGCCAGGAAACACGTGACATACTCCGTGGACCGCACCAGCCAGTCATGGAACCGCAGGCAGATATCGCCTTCGGTATATTGCGGCGTCACGAGCGGTATCAGATCGTGAAGCAGGACACAGACATCGAGGCCGAGTTTCATCCGGGCGTGCTTCAGCCAGGGTTCCAGGCCCCTGGGATGCCAGGCGTTGTCCAGCAGAACCAGCCGGTCCCCGGGGCGGGCAATGTCATCCAGGCTTTCATGAGAATGGTCGAGGCCCTGGGTGGCGGGGGTTCTGGTGCGCGCGGCTTTCCACTCATCCAGGGACAGGTTCCGGCGCTGGAAATATTTCCGGTTGCCAAGCGCCGCGCGCAGATCCCTGTGCCACACATGGAAGCGGCGTTTGACGGACCCCTTGGCATACTTGTCCATTCCCGGAAGGGAAAGCAGGGTCGGGGTGGTGTGAAGCAGGTCGCACAATGTCGCGTAATCTGTCAGGTCGCATGCGCTGTCGGTCGGACAGGCACAGACCCTGTAGCTGTTGGTCGCGCGGTCATGATACCCGAACCAGACATGATCCGCGCCGATCCTCCTGCGGGCCCGGTCGATCGTCATCACGCTGACCCGCTGGATACCCGACAGATGCGGGTGGCGCGCCATGTATTGCCTGAGGGCTGTCACATCGAAGACATATCGGGTCATGTGAAATTTCCTGTCAGAAAAGCCGTGCCAGCCCCCGGCGCTTCAGATCGTCCCCCTCCGGAGATCGGGACAGAAGCCGCCGTGCCGCGCTGGCAAGAAACGCGTCGCGGATATCGGATTCGAAGGCCCGCGCCACATCGACGATGCCGTCGGCATAATCCGCGGGGCCGTGACGTTCAACGAGGCGCTCATACCCCGCAGCGCCAAGGGCCTGACCGATGGACCTGTCCTTGTCGAGCCTTTCCAGGAGGGTCCGTAGCCCGGTCACGTCATCATCGACGGGCATACGGAACACCGTGTCTTCCGGAAGGTGGTGATACCAGCCCTGATCCGTCACCACCGAGGCCGCGGCGGCATTCCAGATGCGCAGCTGGCTGCCCGACGCCTCGCCCATGGTCGGATGGCGGAGGTTGAAGACGAGATGGGCCCGGGAGAGCAGAAAATCGAGATCCGCTTCGGGAATATAGCCATGCCGTCGCACCTTCCCGGCGATCCCCAGAGCGTTGCACCGCGCGTCGATCAGATCCGGATTCCAGATCTTGCCCGCGATATCGAGGACGAAATCGAAATCCGGTCCCATGCCTGCCAGAGCCTCCAGCACCTGCTCCAGGCGCCGGTTGGGGCCGATATGACCGAACTGGACAAGGCGGAGCGGTCCTTGCATGGACCGGTCACTCCGGGCCGCGCCGGTGGCCCGGAAGGGCAGGTCGAGCCGATAGGCCGGAAGGATCCCGCGAGCGGCGACCGCCTGCGCCGCCGCGTGCGTATGCGTCAGCACCGCCCCGGCGTTCTCCATCGCCAGTTCGAAGCCGGGAAATCGCTTGCCCAGTTCCGTGGCGCTCTGCGTGCCGTCCAGCACATTGCGGGCCGCGTCTTTGCCATTGTCTCCGTACCAGCGATGCATGGCGGCCAGATAGGTATCGCGTGCCAGCAGATCGTTGTGAATGGTGTCAAGAAACATTTCCTGCAGGGCGAGATCATGCAGGATGATGACCGAGGGCAGGCGCCGGGCGAGGGCCAGCAGGCCCGCGTGGAAACACCATGCGTTCCCGATATTGATGAAGACGGTGCCGGGGCGGTCGCCCCGCACCCCATTGGGCCGCATCTGCCCCGGCACGATCCGCTGCGGGTCAAGGTGCCGGACCGGGCAGAAGCTTTCCAGCCCGGTATCCCAGGTCTCCGCATCGGTCCAGAGCGTGAGGTCGGCGCGCTCGGCCAGCTCGGGCAGGATGCGCCGCGTGTAATGGGCGATATCGGTTTCCGCGGGGGGCAGGGGAGACACCCAGTGGATGCGGGGGCGATCGCCGGGCATCGGTCAGGCGCTCCGGCGGACCAGCCGGACGAAGGCGTCCTCGGAGCAGGGCAGGGTGATGCCCTTGGCGCGCCCCGTGCCCGACAGCCGCCCCACGCCCTTCTGGAACAGTTCGAGCCATAGGGTTCCCCGCGGCGCGCCCCTGTCCGGCTTGCCGGCATCGAGGCGCAGGGTGACGGTCTGGCTGTCCCCGGGGCCCAGGGCGTCATTCAGCGGCAGAAGGATGTTGGTGTGGCGCAGGATGCCCTCCGGATCGGTCCATTCGGCCAGCAGGCAGGTGGCGTACTGGTCCCGGACCGGCCACCAGTTCCGGCTGCTGTTCGTCACCTCCACATGGACAAGCCCTGTCTGTTCTTCGTGCAGGGCCACGCGCAGCGCGCCCGACATGCGTGCCGGATCGCCATGATAGACCCCCTCGGGCACACCCCCGGGCTCCCCGGTCTTTTTTCCCACGAAGAAAATTGTCTCGCCGCGCAATGCCAGATCATCGTCCCGGCCATGCAGCAACTCTGCCGTTCCCGGATCGATGCTGTCATCATAGACATCCACGGTTTTCAGGACACGTGTCTCGAACCCCGCCGCTGCTGCCAGGCTCTCGACTTCGCGGGGGGTGTATTCGCGGTTGTGACGCCCGTATACACCGTCACTCGGCACGAAAAGGCCGAAGGAATAGGGAGCCTGTCCGTTCAGGGCCTTCCAGACGCCGCGATGACTCACGACATTCGGGGTGGACAGCAGGATATGACCGCCCGGCCTGAGGGCGCGGCAGGCTTCGGACAGGAAGAAATAGGGGTCGGTCACAAGGTGCTCGAAGATCTCCATCCCCATCACGAGGTCGAAACTCTCCGCGGCATAGGGCAGGGGGTCGCGTTCTATATTGGCCGCCTCGAGATGGATGTCGAAATCGGGAAAGCGGCTGTCCCGGCCCCTGATGTGCTGGCTGTAGACATGCGGGCCGAGGCAAAGGCCCTGCAGATCAGCACCGGGAAGCGCGTTGACCACCATCGCCTCGAACGCGAGGGGCGGGTAGGTGCCGATATTCAGGATCGTTTCGGGGGCAAGATCGGCCACCAGATCGAGGGTGGTCAGGAAACGCGTCCAGTGCGTGCCCAGGTAATCCTCGATCCCGGGATCGATGGTGACGGTCTGCCCGCCATCAGGCGCCGGGGGCAGGGTCTCGAAATCGTAGGCCGCGAAGACATCCGAGATGGACCGGAAGGGGAAATCTTCTGGCTGCGTTCCGACCGGCGCGATCGCGGCGCGTAGCTCGGCAACGGCATCGATCCGGGGGGCTGCAGGGCTGTCCTCATCGGTTACAGCCCTCGCCGTCTGTTCGACCATGGCAGGCCGCAGATTATCCCTGGGGCGGGACTGGCCGGTCAGCGTCTCGACCACGCGATCCCAACCGATACCGAGTTTCCGGTATCTCTTGTGTCCCGCGGCCCCCATGCGCTCGGCCAGCCGCCTGTCCTGCATCACGGTCTCGAACCCTTCCGCGAGCGCGCCGGGGGACGCCGCACAGATCAGCCCGTGCTTGCCATCGGTCACGAATTCGAGCGGGCCGCCGGCATCCTCGGTGGTGATGACGGGTTTCCCCGACAGCATGGCCTCGAGCGTGATGTAGCCGTAATCCTCGTCCTGCGGCACGAACACCACCGCGCGCGCATTGGCATAGGTCATGCGCATGGTGTCGTCGTCGATCCCGCCCAGCCATTCGACGCGACCCGCCACGCCGAGCTCGTCAGCCAGGGCACGCAGCCTGTCCAGGTAATCCGGATTTTCGGCCTTGCCGGCGATGACCAGCCGCAGGGGCGGGCCCGTGCGGGCCAGGGCGCGCAACAAAAGCTCGGGGCGTTTCGACGGGTTCAGGCGTCCCGGCGCGAACAGGTAATCCCCGAAAGGCCCCTGTGACAGCAGCCCGGCATTGGGCGGCGGGTGATAGAGCGGTGTTGCCTTCTGCCCGAGATGGGTTTGCAGTCTTTGCGCGACTGTCTCGGAGTTGGCATAGACGGGACGCGCCGTTTCGGCGAACGCCTTGCGGTCCTCGGCGCGCACGAGATGGCGTATGGCCTCCCCGTCGGGATCCCCGAGCAGTTCCGAGACACCCGTATCCCATTGGTCATAGGCCTGCCTGAACTGGTGGATGATCCAGAAGACCTTGTTGGGGTGCCGGGCGAGATAGGCCGGGAATCGCAGGCCGATCATGAGGTCCGTCGGCACGCCCTCGGTTTCGGAGAGATCCGTGAGCCGCGCGGCGAGGATGCTGTCGACGAGGGTCGTGCCGGGATACCATTTGAAGGGCAGGGTGATCTCGGCCACGTCATGGCCGTGTTCCCGCAGGGCCGCACACAGGTTGGCGCTGTGGCGCTCGGCGCCGCCCGTCACGAAGGGGACCTGGGTCTGGAGGATGCCGACCCGCATTCAGGAATTCTCTCGCGGTTTTTGCCCGAGCATTGACAGGTCCTGCGGTCCGAAAAGAAGATGCGCCAGTTCCGGGTCGAATCCCGGCCGGTTGATGAACTCGTCCAGCCGCTCGTGCGGATGCAGGAAACGGGTCTCCACCGGGTGATATCCCGCGGTCTCAAGAAGCACGCCGAGCACCGGGTCCGTCAGCGGGCGCAGATGGGTGGGATCGTTGTGAAACGAGGTTGCGCCCACAAGCACGTTCCGCGGGTTCGGGGTTTCGAAGATGAGCAACCCGCCCGGCGCCAGGACGCGCAGGGCCTCCCGCGCGATCCAGGCTACGTCCCGGAACGGGATATGCTCGATGAGATGATGCGCGCTGATCACCGAGAGGCTGTCGTCCCCGGCATTCGCAAGGGCCGCCCGGGCGTCCTGTTTCTCGGCCGCGAGGCCGGCCTCGCGCGCCTCGGCGATCTGGGCCGCGTTCAGGTCGACGCCGGAGGCCGGAATATCCAGCCGGCGCATGAGCTCCAACCATTCTCCACGCCCGCATCCAAGGTCCAGGGCCGGTTTTCCCCCGGTCCGGATCGCGGCCGCCTCGATATCCGGCTGGTACCCCGTGAGCCGGTTCAGGATATCCTCGGAACTGCCGCGAAACCTGTTTTCGAGACGGTTGTAGAAGGTATCGAGGAACAGTTCGAACCCTTCGGAAACCTCATCGGAGTCGCCTTCCGGTGCCTCCGGCCTGGTCTTGACGGGAAGCGGCTCACGGTTCAGCAGGACCCTGTCCAGACGGCGTGACAATTCATTGTCGTGCAGGGATTGTTCAGCCAGCCGCCCCCTAATCCATGCATCTTGTTCCCTGATGGCGTTTCCGGTTTCCTCGGAGGCGGCCCTCAAGCCTTGTGACAGGTCTTGTGACAAGGATGTTATCCTGTCCGCGTTCTGTTGCGTGGCATGGTTGGCCTGCTTGGCCATGCGTTCAATGCGGCCAAGCTTGAAGAACGCGGAAAGATGCCGCTCCAGGCGCTTCAGAACAGACATGGAGTCCCCTTTCGGGTGCGGGGTTTGCGTTGATGGAGTGTCCGGAGCATTGATGTTGAGGCGCTCCGACCCCGTGGGGCGCACAACCTGAACCCGAGAGGACTTGAAAGGAGATGGCAAGTTGGCAAGCCTTCGAAATGGTCGAATGCACCTTTCCTTACACGCAAGCCTCGCGATTGGGCAACCCGGTCGGAAGGAAGCGGGACTTGCCGGCCTTGCGGATGGTTTCAATCCCGCCGTCGCTGCGCATCCTGCCAATGCCGTGGCCCGTGGGACCGAAGCGGCGCGGCACACGGCCTTGTCGGGATGGCGGTCGAACAATTCGCCGGCGCGGAACTGATGCCTCCGCCGGCGGAATCATCCTTTTCTTGAACTGGTGGCGGAAACAGGCGAGAAGGCACCGGCCGCTCTTGGTGGCCGGGCCCGATGGCAAAGGACCGACATGACCAATGAAGGAAGCACTTGGCGACGGTGGGGCGGGAAATACGCGCTCGGTTTTGTTTCATTGGCATTTGTTTCCGCCGCCGTTGCGCGGACCTATTACGTCGGTCCGGATCTGAACTGGGATCTGCTTAACTACCATCAATTCATGGGGTTCAGCCTGAGCGAGAGCCGGGTGCGACAGGATCTTGCCCCCGTTGGCGTTCAATCGTTTCTCAACCCGTATTGGAATCTTCTGAGTTATTGGGTGATCACCTCATTCGATTCTCCGGTCGGCTCCCAGATACTCTTGCTCTTCCAGATACTGCCTGCAGCAATCGTATTGCTGATCATTAGGGAAATCGACCTCTCTGTCGTGGGGTACTTCCCGTCGCCGGGTGCCGTTCTTGCCTTCTGCATATGTCTTTTGTCTCCGGTATGGTGGAGCGAGTTTGGAACCAGTTTCTTCTCAAGCAGCACCGCCACGTTCGTGCTACTGTCCTTGTATCTTGCAATCTTCGCCACGGGGGAAAGACCCAGACATACAGCCCTCATGGCATGGTTCATGTCGGGTTTCCTGCTGGCCCTGTCCTGTCAACTGAAGTTGACGAACGTGGTGTTTGGCCCGGGCGTCGTTCTGATCGTCGGGCTTGTGGCCCTGCACAAGAACGGACGGCCCTGGCTTCCGATCGCGGCGGCGTTTGCGGCCGGATCGTTCATCGGGTTGATGGCGCTGGCAAACTGGAACCATTTTCTCTATGCTAGATGGGGCAGCCCGATTTTTCCTTTTCTGAACAATGTCTTTCAATCCGAATTTGCGGCCCAGGAGTATTTCAGGGACGGGCGTTGGAAATTTGATAGTGTGTGGGAATTTATTCTCTTTGTCCTTCACGCCGGGAATGGAACAAAGAAGACTCTGGAGATCGAGTTCACTGATTTAAGACTTCCGATCTTTATGTTTTCGGCGCTGGCATCTGTCCTTGCATTTTCGATACGCCAAGCCGGACGGCCCGGCGTGGGGATAAATCCCGAGGGCGCATTTCAGTGTCTGTTCTTTTTCACGTTCTTCCTGTCTGGCCTTGCAGCGTGGGCAGTGGTTTTCGCCTATCATCGATACCTTATCCCGATCGAAATTCTGTTTGGAGTAGCGATCTGGATTGTTCTTGCATTTGCCTTGGGCAGCCGGATCTCGGTGCTGGTATTGGGCCTTCTTCTCGTCGTCCAGCTGACCCAGTTTGAGGTTCCCAATTGGGGAAAGGGCGATCACAGGGGGGAATGGGGCAGTGGCAGATTCTCTGTGGAGGTTCCGGAAAAATACTCCTCTTCGCCCGCGTTCTATTTGGTTTCCGGTTTTCCGACCGGGTATGTCATGTCCTTCTTTCATCCGGACAGCAGGATTGCGCGGCCGGATTTCTCCAGCCCAATAAACGACCGGATCGAAAAGGCCCTTCGAGCCAGAGGAGATTTGCCGGTGCGGTTTTTCTCATTTTCAAGTGACATGAACGATCTTAGAAAGCGCGCGATGGCATTCATCGGGAGCGGCTTGAATGACATTGAAGTCTCGTGTGACTCCTTTTCCTCCGTCGTGCACGATTTTACTGTCTGCGAAATGGAAGATTGAGACGATGGACAAGGCGAACCGGCCGGTCACGAGGAGTCGGATCGAGCGATGCGATCGTCCTTTATGGCTTGCGGGCCACCATGAATGCGTTCTTGCCGACAAAGCGCGATGACACGGCATCCAGCGACCGGCTGACCGGGAAAACATAGCGATCGTAGAAAGCGATGGT
>Ga0102929_1002408_pt1 | contig 11119 bp, 12 predicted proteins | sample SalPonR1_B_D2_MG_FD_78510 | JGI IMG/M metagenome (GOLD analysis project Ga0102929, IMG submission 78510) | Salt pond soil microbial communities from South San Francisco under conditions of wetland restoration - Salt Pond MetaG R1_B_D2_MG | ecosystem: Environmental > Aquatic > Marine > Intertidal... | reverse complement strand
TACGGAAACAATATGGTGGATGTCCTTACTTTGAATGAAAAGCTGAAGATAAGAGCGGCCAACATGGTCTGTGAGATAACAGGTGTTTCACAAGACAAGGCAAAGGAAACGCTTGAAGACAGCGACTGGTCTCCCAAAAATGCCATCGTTCGACTCCTCTTGAATATCAGCCGGGAAGAAGCTCAAAGGCTGCTGAATGAAAACGAAGGGGTCATTCGAAAGGCGGTAAAGGGGCGAAAAACTGAATGAGCCTTTTTCTGGGTATCGATGGGGGCGGCAGCAACCTCCGTCTGTGTGTGATGGATGAAACAGGAAAAACTCACAAACGGGAAACGTTATATCAGACCGTTAATCCCGAGTCTGCCGGAATGAAAAATGTCCGGGAAACGGTGTTTAAATTAAGCAGAGAATTGGGAGCGGCCTCCAATCTGATTGAGGGGATTATGGTATCAATGGCCGGACTTGGCAATCAAGAACATCTTTCCGCGATGGAGGGCTTTTTTCAGCAGGCCTTTCCTTCTGCGTCGAATGTGATCATCAAATCCGATGCAGAGGGCAGTCTGATGGCCAACTTTCAAGAAGCGGAGGGAATGGTTGTAATAGCGGGAACCGGTTCGGTCATACTTGGCCGTGACAGGAGCGGAAATCTGAAGCGTTCAGGCGGTTGGGGTTATCTGCTCGGGGATGAGGGCAGTGGTTTCTGGCTGGTGAAGCAGGTCTTTGTTCATTATCTGCATTACATCGACGGCCTCGGTGAAAAGAACAAGGCATTTGAAGTCTTTGAAGAGCGGCTTTCCGAAAATGCAAGATATGCCGCCGCTTTCTTTTATCAACCGGCTTATCGAAAGGAGATAGCTGCACTTTCAACACCATTAATGGCAATAGATAACCCGCTGGTTTGGGGGATAGCGCAAGCGGGGATAATGGAGATAGCAAAGCGCGTTAAGATCTTGAAAAGCGAACTGACAGAACACCGGTTGGAGCTGGCTTATATGGGAGGCTTGTTCAAGAATTCACGGTATCTCGCGACTTTTAAAAGATGTTTAAGCAGTGCAGATATCGAAATCATCAAAGGGATAGAGGTTCCCGAAACAGCATATGCGAATATTGCGAGAAGAAAAACCAAAAATGAGGGAGATAGAAAATGAGGATAGTTGTACTGATTAAGCAGGTCCCCGATACCGACGATGTGAAACTCGATCCGGAAAAGGGGACGATGATAAGAGAAGGGACGGGGAATATCATCAACCCCCTCGATCTCAATGCCCTTCAGGCGGCGGTTGAGATCAAAGCGGTCATGAAACCGGAGACCCGTATCACAGCTGTTTCCATGGGGCCGCTTTCTACAGAATATGCCCTGCGCGAGGCAATGGCACTTGGAGCGGATGATTGCCTGTTGCTCACGGACAGAAGATTTGCGGGAGCTGACAGCTGGTCCACTGCGAAAGTCCTTAGCTGTGCGATCAAGGAAATCGGAGAGGTGGATATTATCCTGGCCGGTGAAAAGGCAACGGATGGTGAAACGGGACAGGTCGGGCCTGAGGTGGCTGCCATGCTGAACATACCATTTTCCACCTATATCAGTGATATCAAACCCGGAGAGAACAAAGTAACCGTTACACGAACGGTTGAAGACGGCTATGAGTTACAGCGGATTGATTACCCCTGTTTGATGACCGTCATCAGTGCGATTAATAATCCCGGTATGCCCACACTTGAGGGAAAGATGAGAGCGAGACGGGCAGCGATAAAGCGGATGAGTGCCGATGAATTGAGAATTGACGAAAAGGCCCTCGGATTAAAGGGTTCTCCGACGAGAGTGGTCAAGGTGACAACACCTAAGAAGACAAGGCAAACCCGGCTGTATTCCGGCAGTTCTATTGATGAGGGTATCGGTGAATTGATAGAAGTACTGGAAGCAAAAGGGCTTCTTTAAGGAGGGGGCTGTATGCACAGAGATGTTATGGTGATAACAGAAGTGAGACAGAACAAACTCCTTCCGGTCAGCCTGGAACTCACGGGGAAAGCGAGAGCACTAGCCGATAAACTCAAAACCCGGGTAACAGCGGTTGTCCTTTACAATGGAATGGATGTTGAGCTGGAAACAATGATCAATCACGGTGCGGACCGTGTTATCCACTCAAGGGACAAGATATTCAGACTCTTTAATCAGGCGGTTCATACGAACGTTATCAGCCGGATCATAGAAGAGGAAGCACCGGAGATTGTTTTGGCCGGTGCAACCTCAACGGGCCGGACAGTCCTGCCGGCGGTTGCCGGCCGGATCAATACGGGACTTACAGCGGACTGTACGGGGCTCGATATCGAGCAGGAGTCCGGACTGCTGCTTCAGACACGCCCGGCCATAGGCGGGAACATCATGGCAACGATCAAGACACCGGAGCACAGACCCCAGATGGCAACCGTCCGGCCGAAGACATTCAAGATACCGGACCCGGTCAGGAGAAGCGGCGAGATCATTGAATTTAAGCTTTCAGAGCATCTGAAGAAGACGTCTGTTGAGCCACTTGGGTTCAAAAAACTACCCGGCAACGAGGAGAATATCCAGGAACTCGATGTCATCGTCTCCGGCGGGAAGGGACTGAAACGAAAAGAGAGCTTCAAGATGCTCGAAAGACTTGCAAAGCTTCTTGACGGGGCTGTTGGCGCAAGCCGTCCGACCATTGAAGCAAAATGGATGGATTATCCCCACCAGGTGGGGCTTAGTGGAAAAGTGGTCTCGCCAAAACTCTATTTTGCAATAGGAATATCCGGGGCCATTCAGCATATTGCCGGTATGGAGACCTCCGGGCTGATTGTGGCTGTTAATAAAGACAAGAATGCGCCAATCTTTGAATTCTCTGATTACGGTTTCTGTGGAGATCTCTTTGATATCCTTCCAAAGCTCATTTCGAGAATAGAAGAAAAGAAGAATGCTGACGGTGATCAACATGTATAATCAACTGGATCATGATAAGATTGAAAGTTTGACGGAAATGGTCGGAAAAGACTGTATAACAACTGATCCTGAGAGACTCGAAGCTTTTTCTCATGATGAAGTCAAAGGAGAAAAGTATCGCAAGCTGCCGGAGGCAGTTGTGTTTGCCGAGAGTACAGAACAGATCTCAGACGTTATGAAATTTGCCAACCAAAACAAAGTACCGGTTACACCACGTGGTGCCGGAACCGGATTGTCCGGCGGTGCTGTTCCCGTTAAGGGGGGGATTGTCCTCTCGATTGAACGAATGAACCGGATTGTTGAATTCGATGAAAAGACGCTCACGATAACGGTGGAGCCCGGTGTGGTCACGGATGAGATCCAGAAACTTGCCAGTGCTAACGGCCTTCTCTATGCCGGGGATCCCTGCAGCAGTGATTCCTCTTTCATCGGGGGGAATGTCGCCGAGAATGCCGGGGGAAATAAAGTGGTCAAATACGGCTCAACGGGAGCCCATGTTATGGGGTTGGAGGTTGTGCTGCCGGATGGTCGTGTCAATCGATTTGGCGGGAAACTGGTGAAGAATGTTACCGGATTCGACTTCGTCCATCTTCTGGTTGGCTCAGAGGGAACATTGGGGGTTATCACGAAGATCATCCTGAAGCTGATACCGTTGCCGGCATTCACCGTTGATCTGCTCGTCCCCTTTGAAAGTGTCAAAGAAGCCATTGACTTTGTCCCGAAGATCATGACAGAGGCGCGAACGGTTCCCGCCTCCCTTGAATTCATGGATAATGCCTCTATAGGGCTGGCTCAAAGATTCTTGAATCAGGAACTGCCCTATTCATCATCAGCTGCGCATTTGATCATCGGAATCGAGGGTAATGACAGAGAGCAGATTACCGATGAGTATGAAAAGATAGGAAAGCTGTGTCTTGAGAACGGTGCCCGGGAGGTCTTTGTCGCTGATAACAGAAACACCAGGGACAAGATATGGAAGGCGAGAAAATCCATTGCGGAGGCCATCTCGGCCTTTTATCCGGATTTCTGCATGGAGGATGTGGTCGTGCCGATGAACAGGATCCCGGCTTTAATGGCATTTGTTGAGGAGCTTTCAGTCAAAAATGACCTTGAAACGATTAACTTCGGGCACGCCGGAGATGGCAATATGCATGTCACATTTCTAAACGCTGAAAAGAGCGGTGAAGCATGGGATAACAAGGTTGAAGAGGGGCTTAAACGGCTATACGAGAAGGTGATCTCACTCGGAGGGACACTCTCAGGCGAGCATGGCATCGGGATAAAACGTCTGCCTTATCTTTCGATGGTCTTAAGCCCGGCAGAAATTGATCTGATTAAGAATGTCAAAAAGGCATTTGATCCAAATGCAATACTCAATCCCGGAAAGATTGTGAAATAAACGCTTATAAAGGGTGCGAAAAGTTGCACCCTTTATAACATTTTCACAGAAAAGCCCCGAATCGCTTCTCAATATCGATGAGTTTTTCATCCCCTTTGGAGGATTTGAGTTTTAACGTCTTCCTCTTCAGATCGTGTTCGGTGCTGATGTACCGGACGGTTCCACTTGGCATTCTCATCGAGAGTGATTCTGTGATGGCCTTACCGTGAACAAAACGCACACCGTTGAGGAAATCGCCCTTGGTCACGCCGGTTGCCGCAAATATGAGGTGTTTTCCCCCGACCAGCTCATCGGTGTAGTAGACCTTCTCAAAATCCCAGCCTTCAGCTTCAAAGCGGTTTTTTTCCTCCCCGTCTCTCGGCCAAAGCTTGAGCTGAAGCTCCCCGCCCAGCGTCCTGAGGGCCGCAGCGGTTAGCGTCCCTTCCGGGGCCCCGCCTATGCCAACGCAAATGTTGACCCCGGTCCCGGGGGTTGAAGCGGCGATTGAACCGGCGATATCCCCATCACTGATGAGCCGGATCCGGGCGCCGATCTCCCTTATCTCATCGATGATCTGTTTGTGTCTTTCGCGGTGCAATATGACAACCGTGATCTCGCTGATGTCCACATTCAAAGCAGCCGCTGCCACTTTCAGATTCTCCCTGATGGGGGCGTTGATGTCGAGCCTCCCCTTCAGTTCGGGTCCCACCGCCAGTTTGTAGGCATAATACGTGGGCAGCGGCGCTATCTTGCCGTGTTCAGCCGCCACCATGACAGCGATACCGTTCGGCAGACCGTATGCCACCAGATAAGTGCCGTCTATGGGATCCACAGCAATGTCTAACTCAGGAACATCCTTTTTGCAGCTACCGACAGTCTCTCCAAGATAGAGCATTGGCGCCTCATCTTTCTCTCCTTCACCGATGACAACGGTTCCCTTAATGTCGATATAATCCAGCATCCCCCTCATGGCATCAACAGCTGCTTTATCCACGGCCTCCTTGTTACCGAAACCGAGATATCTGCTGCTCATAAGTGCGGCTGCTTCTGTTACCCTGACGAGATCCAAAGAAAATTCAGGAAAAGCTTCTTTGCCCATAATAATCCCCCTAACGAGTTTGTAATCCGATCTTATTTTCAATTCAGTATAACACAACGGATGTTATAACGAGAAAAACCGGAGCTTCTTAGCTCCGGTTGATTTTGCAACAGTCAAAGATGGAGATTCTACAAACCTTTGAAGATGATCATTGCTTTTTATTGTAAAACGTTTCCAGTTCCTCGACAATCCCCTCGAGTATCCCTTTTTTTGCTTTCATCAGGCTTTCGTAGTTTTTTTCATCAGGCTTCAGAGCGCCCCGGGTTGACTTCATTGCCTCGAGTTTCCTCAATTCGTTCTCGTGATCGTACAACTCCATCTTGAAATTTAAGAAGAGCTCATTAAATGTTCCGGGTTCATTCGATGCAATTTCTTTCAAATATGAATCGTTTTTTAATGACATTGTTTTCTCCCTTCAATAAACTTATTTTTTAGTTATTTGACTTGTAATCCCTGAAATCAATATCCGGGAAAATAGCGTCGAGCCATTCCATATGCTCCAGTTCCTTCTCGTCCACAACACCGTTTTGTAGATTGTCATAGAGACTGAGGAATCTGTCCACATGTTGTTTGGTCCTGGCAGATGCATATTCAACGGTTGTTCCGGTTGTCATGATGAACGCCCAGTCACTGGACTGAGCCAGCATCAATTCCCTTGCAGCCTGGTTCAAAGCCCTTATCTTCAGGGGATTTGATTCGTCATGATAGTCATTGGCCAATTCGGTCATTTTTTCTATGAGATGATCAAGGTGCTTGTAAATCCAGTCGTTTGCCCCGTTGATCCATACTTCATTGTATCCGTTGGCGCCCCAGGTTGAATCGCCGGGGGTGTTTATCTGAACCTTTTCAAGATGATTTTCGATAAAATCGGGCGGCTTGATGGCACGGATATCCTCTTTTTCATCAAGGGCTCTGAAGAGATGCTCAATAAAGGCGGGACCTTCAAACCACCAGTGGCCGAATAATTCTGCATCGAAGGGCGCCGTTATGATTGGCTCAACCCCGTCGAATTGATCGAAGAGCTCACGTACCTGAGCTGCCTTCTTTTCGGCAAAGTCCCTTCCATGTGCACGGGCCGCTTCCATGGCTTCATCAATATCGTAAAAATCCTTCTTACCAAGATCGACATTGCCGCCGGTGACTTTATGGTATTTTATGCCGGTATTGACCCTTACCCCGGAACGGTCGATGTAATCCTTGATATATTCTTTATTCCGGTCAAAACCAACATCACGATAGAATTCCCGGTATCTGAAATCTCCCGGATAGCCGCTCTCGGCACTCCAGACCTGTTCACTGGATTCAGGATCTCTGCCAAAGACGAATACGCCGTTATCAGTTATAATGGGCCGGTATACGCCAAATCTCGGAGGTGTATCGGCATACCAGATGCCATGCGAGTCCACGAAGAAGTATCTCAGGTCCTGCTCTGCGAGATATTTGTCGATTCCCGCCGTATAGCCGCATTCTGCAAGCCACATGCCTTTTGGGGGCTGGCCGATATGGCGTTTGTATGTGTCGACGCCTGTCTTAACCTGTGCCCGTACGGCATTGGGATATCTTTCCATCAGAGGGAGAAATCCGTGTGTTGCATTACAGGTTATGATCTCAAGGTGGCCGCTCTCATAAAAGCGTTTAAACCCGTTTATAAGGGAGCCTCCGTATTCATCTCTGAAGACTCTTAAAAGGTCTTTAAAATCCTCGTGATAATACTTTGCCATCTTGTGTTTTCTTGGATCTTCCGCTTTTGTTTTTTCAATCTCTTTTCCGGACAACTCGATCAGACCCTCAAGATGACGAATGTACTTGTCCTGAAGGTCCTTTGAATCCAGCATCTCCATCAACGGCGGGGTGATTGACATCGTAACCGCAAAATGGACGTTATCATTTTCAAGCGATTCAAACGCTCTCAACAACGGTATATAGGTCTCACTGATCGCTTCAAACAACCACTTTTCCTCCATAAACTCCTCATAGTTGGGGTGGCGTATATAGGGTAGGTGTGCGTGCAGTACGAGTGAAAAGAAGCCTTTTGACATTATTCAACACCTCCGGAATTACCTTTTCTCATCATGGAGAAAAACGATCCGCCGCCTGATGTGATCCGGCGTTCCTTAAATTCATGCGGGAAGAATGAGGATTTTCCGACGCCCTTTAAGACCGGTTTTGCCAGTATGCCTTTAGCCGGCTCAGAGAATCTGTAACCGGAGCTCAGATCAAGCCAACGCTCCTCTTTCTTCTGGGAGAAGGCGTTTGGCGGCGTATGAACACTATTACTCCTGAGAATGGTGATGAATTCCCCGTCATCATTCAGATAGCCAATCTCAGAAATATACGTTGCATTCGGGGAGTTAACATTTGCATAGTATTTTTTTGTGTTTCCGTTGCCAATATCATATTCCCATACCTGATGCGCATTGGTTCCGTCAAAATCGATGAACGTTATATCATAGATGCGTAAAAGAAGTGATTGCCCCCTTTTCTCCAGGCGTTTAATCAGTTCTAGGGTCTGATCAGAATAATCCCAATAAAAATGCACCCAGCTGGGGTTAACCGGAAGACCGACTAACTTGTCTGTGTTGTAGGATTTTGGTAAATCCGGGATCATCGGAGGCCCCGGCTCTATCTTCTGATCACTTGAACTGCCCGTGGTCTGTGATGAATTTGAATGCTGCACATTCTTCTCATGACGGACAAGAGAACGATTGATCCGCTCCATTAATTCGTCCTTTTTCATGTTTCTTTTAAAGGTGATCCCCATTTTCTTGGCGATTCTTCTCAGTTCAAATATCCTCGGATTTGAATTGAGCAGTAAACGAATCTTTTCCATAGAGGTTGGATCGACCTCGTTAATAAATTCAGTCGAAAGGGCTTGGACAAGCTCTTTTTTCCTCATTTTGTAATAACCCCGTATATCCTTGTTTTTAGCAAGTCTTTTTAACTCACTCACTTTCTTTCTCGAAAGGTTTTCGACACTCCACATAAAAACTCCTCCCCGAATTGTTAAAATATATGATTGTTCCACTTTTCAATTTAACGTTTACGACCTGCTCAGCAGATTGATTACTAATGGCTCTTGTTTCTGCTCTTAATAGTTCTTCATTGTCAATATTATACTGGAAACCTTTCAGGGTTAAGCCGGTCACTTTCTTATCTAACGGTAAAAAAGACCAGTTTCTTCCCGGTGCTGTCTCAAATTGTCTGATGCCGGGACCCTTTATCAACCCCATTGTCTCATTGTTGTCATGTATCGTTAGCTCTATTCCGAAATGATGACTTTTTTCAAGAAAGGAATAACAAGCGAATGACTGATCCATTCTTCCTCCAAAGACCCCAAAAAAGCGCACTCTTTTTATCCGCTCATTCTTTGCCAGGTCCAGGACTGCTTCCATGTCAAGAAAATCTTTGTCTTTTTGGAAGAGGAGTAATCTCCTGCTGTGTTTCAAATACCAGTTCAATGCTTCCCGGTTCAATGAATCCAGATCACCGATTAAGATATCAGGGAGAACGTTCAAACGATAAAAGACTTTCAATCCGCCATCGACCGCAACTAAAAATGAATCGTGCGTTCTGATGAACTGATCTATACAACTATCTCCAGATGGTTTTAAAGGGAACCCGCCGATCGCTAAGATGTTATCCTTTGGCACAATTCATTCTCCATAAAATCCGATTTTTGACGATTTTGACCGATTAGGAGGACTTTGCAGCGAATATAATGCAGAATTACTATAAAGCTTGAAATATCATTACAATTTGATATGTATCCCCTATATTAAGTATTATACACGAAATTTATAAAATGTCAACGGTAGGGATTTTGATCAAGCGGGTAAAAAAATAACCAACCGCTGTTATGGATGTCAACAGTGAGTTGGTTTATTGTGTGTTGTAAAGGCGTATTCTCTTGATGGGTGCTTCTTAAGGATTATAAAATAAAGATTGACAGGATACCGGCCAACCAGCAGTAAAAGGCGAAATACTTGAGCTTTTTGGCGCGGGTCAGGATTCTCAGGATCCACAGGGAGACAAAACCCACTGCAATGGCGAATAGAAATCCCCACAGGCCGTTCTCTACCCCCGTGATATCACTGATATCCAGAAGAGTCCCTCCCAGAATCACGGGGATTGACAGGAGAAAGGAAAAACGGAAGGCATCCTCGCGTTTGACTCCCAGCATTAATGCCCCGAAGAGGGTCATACCGCTTCTTGATATGCCCGGAACAATGGCCGCTGCTTGAAATAAGCCGATGATGAAGGCCAGTTTGATACCGATATCGTTTATCGAATGCTTTTCGCTCTTGAAACCATCAGAAAAGAATAGCAACGCACCGGTTAATAATAGGCTTATTCCGATGGTGATGTTTCCCGTAAGGCTCTTTTCCAGGAAATCCTCTATTGTTACACCAAGGACTGCTGCCGGAACGGTTCCGGCTATGAGCGCAAAGACGAGCTTCCAGGCATCCAGACTCCCCTTGAACATCCCCTTGAGGATATTGAGAATTTCCTTCCAGAGGAAGGCAAAAACGGCGATTAATGTACCGGCGTGAAGCAGGATAACATACGCAGTCCCGAAGTTCAGTCCAAAGAGATTTCTCGCCAAAAAAAGGTGCCCCGAGCTTGATACCGGTAAAAACTCGGTGGCACCTTGTATGATTCCTGTACTGATAGCTTGAACGATATCCATCGTCGATTATTGAAGGGTTATAGCCTGTCACAGAGAGTTGTGATAATGGCTGCCATCTTTTCTCCGGCTCTTTTGGCAACCTCGAGAACTTCCTCTCCTGTCAATGGCTGTAATTCTTCTCCAACCGCCTTGTCGGTGATGGCTGACATGCCGAGAACCTTAATCCCGCCATGTGATGCCGTTATGGCTTCCGGAACGCTTGACATGCCAATGGCGTCCCCGCCCATATGTCTGAACATCTTCAATTCAGCCGGTCCTTCAAAGTTGGGCCCTGTTACCGCCACATAAACCCCTTCATAGAGTGGCGTTCCAAGCTCTCTTGCAACTTCGACCGCCTGCTTCCTGAGCTCACCGGTGTATGTGTCGGACATGTCCGGAAATCTTGGGCCCCATTCATCAATATTCTGACCAATTAATGGATTATCCCCCATCATGTTGATATGGTCGGTTATAAGCATCGGAACGCCCAGCTCGAAATCCGGATTCATACCACCGGCAGCATTTGTAATAAAGAGATACTCTATCCAGTAATTGCATCACCCGGATGGGGAATGTCAACGTCTTCATATCATAGCCTTCGTAATAGTGGAAACGTCCATTCATAAGAACGACGTTGTTCTTTCCCAGTTTTCCGAATATCAACTCACCCTTGTGCCCGGGTGCAGTTGAAACGGGGAAATCCGGAATCTCTTCGTAGTTGAAATTTATCTTTTCGGAGAGCTCATCCGCTATACCGGATAGCCCCGAGCCCAATATTATGCCTATCTTTGGTGTCTCGGGTATCTTGTCCTTTAAAAAAGCGGTTGATTTTTTGACTCTCTCCTTATAGTCCTGTGTTTTCATTGTCAGTCACCTCAAAAAAAGAAAATATGGATAAAAAAAGATTTAATTATGGATCGTTACCGGAACGCTATGCGACCAATCTGAAGTAATCTTCATAAAGTTGGTTGTATAGATCACTCGCATCCTAATAAACAATTTATCCCCGTTATAAAC
>Ga0102929_1002398_pt1 | contig 11139 bp, 10 predicted proteins | sample SalPonR1_B_D2_MG_FD_78510 | JGI IMG/M metagenome (GOLD analysis project Ga0102929, IMG submission 78510) | Salt pond soil microbial communities from South San Francisco under conditions of wetland restoration - Salt Pond MetaG R1_B_D2_MG | ecosystem: Environmental > Aquatic > Marine > Intertidal... | reverse complement strand
GAAGCTAAAACCGAAGCGATGAATCACATCAAGGTGATTATGGACGAAGCGAAGCTACAGGCGGGTGCAGAAGCCAAAAAGATTATTATTCAAAGCATTCAGCGGGTTGCCACCGAGCATGCCATCGAAAATTCTGTATCTGTATTTAATATTGAGAGCGACGAACTTAAAGGCCGCATTATAGGCCGGGAAGGAAGAAACATCCGAGCATTAGAAGCTTCTACTGGTGTGGAAATTATCGTAGACGATACTCCTGAAGCAATTATTCTGTCCTGCTTCGATCCAATCAGGCGGGAAATAGCTCGACTTGCGATCCATCAATTGGTGTCGGACGGAAGAATTCACCCGGCACGTATCGAAGAAGTGGTAAACAAAGTTTCCAAGCAGTTGGAAGAAGAGATTATCGAAACCGGAAAGCGCACCTGCATTGACTTGGGGATTCACGGTTTGCATCCCAAGCTCATCCGCATGGTAGGACGCATGAAATACCGATCGTCTTACGGTCAAAACCTTCTCCAGCACAGCCGCGAAGTTGCCAATCTTAGCGCCACCATGGCTGCAGAATTGGGTTTGAATACGAAACTGGCAAAACGCGCAGGATTACTTCACGATATTGGTAAAGTACCGGAAGACGAGCCGGAAACACCACACGCCATTCTCGGTATGGAAATGGCCAAAAAATACGGCGAAAACCCAGATGTGTGTAACGCCATTGGAGCCCACCACGACGAAATCGAGATGGATAATTTACTATCACCTATTGTTCAGGTATGCGATGCCATTTCGGGTGCCAGACCTGGTGCAAGACGCGAAGTGGTGGAGTCGTATATAAAGCGACTCAAAGATTTGGAAAACCTGGCTTTGAGCTATCCCGGAGTTACTAAATCTTATGCCATACAAGCCGGAAGGGAGCTGAGGGTACTTGTGGAAAGTGAAAAGGTGAGCGACGAAAACGCCGATACGCTGAGCTTTGATATCTCGCAAAAGATTCAGAACGAAATGACTTACCCCGGACAGGTTAAGGTTACTGTAATCAGGGAAAGAAGAGCCGTAACTTACGCCAAGTAGTGAATTCTTATCCCAGACTAAATAACAAAACGGTTCTTATCACCGGAGGAGCAGGATTTATAGGTTCCAACCTCTGCGACTCTTTTTTAGAAGCCGGAAATGCAGTCCGTTGCTTCGACGATTTATCTACCGGATTTGAAAACAATATTTCACACTTAAAAGGTGAAAAGGGCTTTGAATTTATCCACGGTGATATTCGCAATCTGGAAGAAGTAAAAGACGCCATGAGGGGAGTTGATGTTGTATTGCATCAGGCGGCTTTAGGGAGTGTTCCAAGAAGCATCAACGATCCGATCACAACGAATCAGGTGAATATAGACGGGTTTTTAAACGTGATCCACGCCGCAAAAGAAGCCGGGATTAAGCGCGTGGTATACGCGGCGAGTTCAAGCACCTATGGCGACAGCAAAGAACTCCCCAAAGTGGAAGACCGGATTGGAATGCCACTTTCACCTTATGCGGTAACCAAATACGTGAACGAACTTTATGCCCATGTGTACGGTAATCTGTTTGATATTGAGCTCATCGGACTGAGGTATTTTAATGTTTTTGGAAAGCGGCAAACGCCTGATGGTGCCTATGCGGCGGCAATTCCCCGTTTTATCAAAGCTTTTATGAATGGAGAAGAACCAACAGTGCACGGAGATGGTTTGCAGACACGTGATTTCACTTACATCAAAAATGTCGTCCAGATCAACCACCTTGCAGCGTTAACGACCAACTCTAGGGCTGTTAATCAGGTGTACAACGTGGCATTTGGCGAACGCACAAGAATTATTGAGTTAATCGAACTTATTCGGCGGTCGCTAGTGCAATTCGATTCCAATATTTCGGATGTTCAGCTAAATTTTGGCTTAGCCCGTGCCGGAGATGTCAAGGATTCGCTGGCCGATATTTCAAAGGCCAAAGAATTGCTCAACTTCAATCCCGAATACTCACTGGAAGCGGGAATTGTGGAAGCCATTGAGTGGTACTGGAATTCGCTTAGGGAGTGAGTTAATACGGCTGTTCACCCTTTAAAACAAAGCAGAAGAGCAATGTACTATTTAGTGTTTGTCAATACACTCAAGGTGCTGTGTCAGAAAGTTCAAGAGCAAGCCTGCCTGGCCGCCTGCCTGCCCGCCGTGGCGGGTTTACAAAAGAAGTGCAACGCCGCTATTGGACTTTATGGACAGACTCTATTTACATTTCCCTAAGTTTGCCACCTCGATAGGTTTATGTCACGGCTCTTAAGATACTTCACCAAATCCGATTTCGCGAAAAACGTCGGAGTCATGTTTTCCGGTAATGCCGTGGCTATGGTGCTGCCCTTTATCCTGGCACCACTTATCTCGCGCATTTACCAACCCGAAGACTTCGCAGGTTTTGAACTTTTCGTGAGAATTATGTCGCTTGTGGCTATTGTAGGTTCGCTTCGCTTAGACCTGGCAATTTTACTGCCAAAAGACAATAAAGAAGCCCTGGCAATAGTGCGGTTGTCTTTCAAGATTCTAATCGGAATTTCGATTTTATCAGGTATTATCTTCATCGGCTTTCGCAATTTAGCCGGCGAAATTCTTAGAAATGAAGACCTAGTCGAATTGCTGTGGTTTTTGCCCATAGGAGTGTTTACACTCGGTGCTTTAAATATTTTCAATCAATACCTTATCCGCATACGAGATTTCAAGGAAGCTTCTATAAGTAAAATCTCCGCTTCAGCTGGAAACAACGTAACAAAGTATTTATTAGGCTTTTCAATTCCACACGCCAGCGGACTGGTAATCGGACAGATTTTTGGCTCAATATTGCCCTTGACGGTCCTCTTGCGTAAGCGGAAAATTAGAAACATGTTGAAGTCAATCGTTCGGCCAATAACGTCCGACCGAAAACTGATAAAGAAATACAGAGATTTCCCGGTTATAAACTCGTCTCATGCATTTTATCAGGAAGGACAGCAAACGGTTTTGCTCGCTCTTATTTCTGCGTATCACGGCGAGCTTGCTTTGGGCCTATTCGCTTTTTCTATGCGCTACTTGCGGGTACCGCTCGTTGTATTTGGTACTTCTATTTCTCAAGTGCTCAACGAAAAATGGGCCAGGGATATTAACGATGGTAGGAATATTAAGTCATCCGTCATTCGAATTATGCTTCTACTCGCGGCAATAGCCATCATTCCATTTACCGTGCTCTTCTTTTTTGGTACTCCCATTTTTGCATTTGTTTTTGGCGATGCGTGGGAAGGTGCAGGCTTCTACGCTGAAATAATGGCACCGTGGTTATTTCTAAACTTTGTTGTGAGCCCAACTACCATGCTCCCCATTCTTATGAAAAAGCAGCTTTCATTTTTTAGGATTGCCTTAGTGAGCAGTGCTTTCACTTTGTCATCGGTTTTCTTAATGAGCATCTACGACTTTGGGTTTACGGAAGTCTTATGGGTTTTATCGATCGTAAATGTGCTTATTTTGATCTATATTTTACTTTGGATTGTGAATGTAGCTGGAAAAGGTCGCAAAAGCATTGAATTGAATGACGAAAATGAGTAATAGCAAAGTCGCTTCTCTGAGTTGGCCAGAATTAAATTATTAATTTCACTTTTGTAGTATGGGGTTGGCAAGAAGTATTAACAGAAGGTTGAATAGAATATATTTCTCGCTCCGCGGGATGGATTTGGGCAAGAATGCAACAATCCATCGCAGTGTTGATGTCATTTTTCCCAGACGCGCTCGAGTGGGAAAAAACAGCACCCTTTATAAACATATAAGCCTTTATGTAGGTGGCTCGGGGATATTTGAAATGGGTTCAAACTCACATATCGCTCCATTCGGTTATCTGCTTATTGATAAGAACACCTGTACCATAGGACATCACGTCGCTATCGGACCTTTTTGCACATTTATTTGCCATTCCAATAGTGTAAATGGCGAGAAAGAATACTTCACCCAGAATTATACAGATGGCGACATCAAGATTGGCAACAACGTATTTATAGGGGCACAGTGTACCATCTTGCCGGGAACCATTGTAGAAGATAACGTTGTTGTGGCCGCAAACTCAGTGGTGAAGGGCAGGTTGGAAGGTGGTTTTATTTACGGCGGTTCACCCGTAAAAAAAATTAACTCCATCCAGTCTTGATGTTCACACCGCAACGTTTTTCCTTTGCGAACAATTCGCTTTCTAAGCGCGATTATATCCGTTCCGTGATGGATATAATTTTGGGTAAGTCCCGCTCGAATCAGAAAAAAGTGACACGCCTATTGGGCGATTACTTTGACCTGACACAAGAACAAGTATTTCTTTTTGGTGCGGCAAGAATGTCTGTTTATTCCTTGTTAAAATCGCTTGGCTTAAAACCTACCGATGAAGTAATTGTAGCGGGATACACCTGTGTGGTGCTCACCAATGCTGTGAAGTTTGCCGGTTGTGCGATCAAATATGTCGATATTGAAACGCATAATTTTAATCCATCGATAGATTCGCTGTTGCAGGGCATTGGTCCAGATACAAAAGTGATTATCGTGCCGCATAACTTTGGGCTGCCTACAAATGATATCTCCCGACTTAAAGCAGAAAACCCTAGACTGGTCATCATTGAAGATGTTGCGCATAGTTTTGGCTCCATTACGAGCTCGGGTAAACGCTGTGGAACTGTTGGAGATGCCGCTTTCTTTAGTCTCGAGTACTCCAAGCCAATTACAAGTGGGCTCGGAGGTATTATGTTGATCAATAATCCCGATTTACTCGAAGCTTTCAAAAAAGACTACAGCCAGCTCGGCTATGCCGGCTCCGCAATGACCTGGAAAATTATCCTTACGCTTGGAGCCCTTAACCTTTGGTATTTTAAGTCGATTTCTTTTTTTCAATCTGCAGCGATTAGACTGTTGAGTATACTGGGACTGCGATATGCGACCTCAAAAAAAGAGATTGAAGGCGAAATGCCTGATAATTACCCTGTAAAGCTAAGTCCGAAGCTCGTTTGCTTTTTGTTACCACAATTGAAGCAATTGGAGAAAATAAATGCAGAGAAAAAAGCCATTGCCGGGTTTTACAAAAGCGAACTTGACAAATTTGAAGACATCGAGTCCATTGAAATAAATGATACCGTACTCATCCGTTATCCTATTCTTTTTAAGCCAAGCGTATCGCTGGAAACCGTAAACGCCATAAAAAGGGAAGCCGCGAAAAGAGGTTATGTATTTGGAGAGTGGTTTAATGATGTGGTGCACCCGCGCGGCTCCTATCGTTACGGATACCGTTCCGGCGACTGTCCAAATGGTGAGTTTGTAGCGGCGCGTATCGCAAATCTGCCTGTGAATGTGAATAATAAGATTGGATATGCGGAAATGAAAGAAATAGGGGAGATTTTTAAAAGTCACGGATTGAAATGATAACAGAGGTGGAGAAAAATAACAGGATTTGGATACCGTATATAGTTTACGCTATTTTATCATCAAACGGTGAAACCCAAAAAAGCCATTTCCATGGACCAAGTTAATCCCAGAGTTCTTCTGATAGGTCCGGCTAGTGTGCACCTGCAGAATTATTTGGAGCGCCTGAAAGGGATTTCTCAAAATATTTGTATCGTTACCAGTTCGGTAGGAGTAATCGAAACAGATAAACCCCTGCACGTTGTCGATTTTTCTTTTCGAAATCCATTGAACTTGATTTCAACTCCTACTCGCCTTCGAAAAATATTTCGCTCGTTTAAGCCGGATATTGTTCACGTCCATCAGTTAAACTCTGTGACGTTTTACACAATCCTGGCACTTTATCGGTTTAACACACCCATTCTGGCTACAGCCTGGGGATCCGACGTGTTGGTAAATCCCAATCGAAGTTGGCTCTGGCGAAAAATACTCGCGTTCAACCTGCGCAGGGCCACAGCGTTTACATCGGATGCTCAATTTATGGCAGATCGCATGCGTGAATTTTGCCCAGAGAGAGATTTGGATATTACCATTGTAAACTTTGGAGTATCTGATGTGATTCTCGATGTACCCAAGGAGTCTATTATTTATTCCAATCGACTGCACCACCCGCTTTACCGAATAGATCGAGTTATTCGCGCCTTTGAAAAGTTCCACCGCACGCCTGACGGTAGGGATTGGAAATTAGTGATTGCTGCTACGGGAAGCAAAACGCAAAATTTGAAAAAGCTGGTAGGTGAGCTCGCGATCTCAGACGCTGTCACTTTTGTAGGCTGGCTTGGAATGGACGAAAACACCATGTGGTATGCGCGTTCGAAAGTTTGGGTTTCCATCCCCGAATCCGATGCAACTGCTATTTCATTGCTGGAAGCAATGCATCACGGTTGCTTGCCAGTGGTGATTGATTTGCCCGCTACCCACGAATGGATAACGCACGGAGAAAATGGAATAATTGTCGAGAATGTAGAGGCACCCTTTCTCAACGCTATTTCCAGTTTTGATTTTAGTGATGTGCTGGAATTGAATAGAACCATTATTCAAAAAGAAGCTACTCACGAGGTTTGTCAGAAGCGTTTCTCCGAACTTTACAATAGGCTTTTTACCAAATGAAATTGATGTCCTTTCTCATGGTTTCAATATGGACTCGTAAAACTCAGTGAGGCTTTTGCTTTCGGTATCCCAATTGTATTTTTCGATCACAGCTTTTTTGCCATTTAATCCCATCTCCTTCACCTTCTTGGTATCGTTTTTCAACTCCATTATAGCTCTGGCAAGCGAAGTTTCACCCAGGGGATCCACGCATATACCACAGTCATTCCCCTCAATAATGTTGCGCCATAGCTCAAAGTTGGAACCGATTACCGGCAGTCCGGCACTCATGTATTCAAACATTTTATTCGGTTGCGCATCTACGTGGTTCGGAAGTGGCAAGAAAGTCACGATCCCCGCGAAGGATTTTCCGAATATTTCTGCAACCTCTGACCGATTGGCCGGACCAAAGTATTCGACTTTTTTCCATCCGGGCTCTTTTTTAAGTTCATCTGCATAAGAGTTGGGCGAAATATTTCCGGCGAGGAGAAGTTTCACGCCACTAGTCTTTTCCATAGCTTTTACCAGCGTGGTTATTCCGCGTATTTCGGTAATGCCACCAACATAGCAAATCTGGTTTTGCGCTTCGGACCTATTCGCTGAAGCGACAGCTAACTCTTCAACAAACGGATAGTTATTTACGGTAATCGTATTGGGATTTACCAATTTGAAACGCTTCGTGATAAATGGGGTTGCTGTAACAACTCCAGATAGTCGGCGAGCAACGAAATTTTCTACGCCCCTAAAAGACGATGCGACAACCTTACGCAAGTTCTTGTTTATCCAGTACTTGCCCATGAGTTGTTTGGGGACATCTTCATGGGCATCGTAAACAACAGGTTTTCCGCTCCGCTCCATTAATAGGGCATAAGGCAAGAGCTCAGGGTCGTGAAAGTGGTAGATGTCTGCATTTAGCGACTTGGCTTTCTTATACACAGCTCTGGAAGTAAAAATCATTCTACTCAATCGCGAATTTCCTTTTGGCTCCACAACGTGAACCTGAACCCCTTCCTTCATCCCTTCTGTTCCATTCGCGACTACTAAGTCTACCTGGTAATTCTCCGCTAAAGAAACACACTCTTTAAGAAAAACGCGGGTATCTCCTTGTGGGTGAACGGAACTGAAATGACAAATTCGGATTGATTTCACAATGGCTGCGAAGATAGATGATTCTATAATTTATAATGTGATTCGACAGTCGAGTGTTTTTTAGCATCCGCATGAGCAAGTATTTCATTACATCTTATTCGAATTGTGAATTTCTGAATGGATAAATATTGTGAATACCTTTTACACCCACCGGAATTCTCTCCATCTTTGAATGTTCTACAACACCTAATAAAGCATTTTGAACGTACGGGAAATAAAGCCCTTTCGAGAGAGCGAAACCATACCACTTGAAGCTATGATGCCCGCAAGTCCAAATTGGGCGAGTATTGCAGGGGATGGTTACCATATTTTTGAAGTAAGTCTGGACGGAAAAGTATCTGCATATTTTGCCGTTCACATTTTTAAGAAGTTGGGTAAAACTTTCGTGATCAATCCGCCATTTATGCCCCATTGCGGACTCACCTGGGTTAGTCCGCCCACCGTTTTGAGAAAGCAAACCACTTTTTTACACAATCTGCTCGAAGCGATAGCACTTTTCTTTAAGCGAGAGTACCCATCGAGCTATATCGATATAAGCTTTCCGCGATGGGTGTTTTCGATCTTGCCCTTTGAGTGGAATGATTTTCTCGTTTCGGTAAAACACGTTTCCCACCTAAATCTTGATCCTGCAGAAGAATCGCTTCTGGCGGCAATGTCGCCAAACTTGCGTCGTAATATTCTAAAGGACGAATCGGAATATCGCGTAGAATACAATACCGATCCCGATGAAGTTCTTACCCTATTGGGCGAAACCATGAGGAGAGCAGGGGAGGACTTTAAGGAAGACCAGCTCGCCAAAATCTTAAATACTCAAAACGGGAATTGGGTTTTCTGGGCATGTATTAAGAAGGATAATCTGCTGCTTGCGACATCTCTTTTTGTATGCGACTCCAAAACGGCGTATTACTTATCGGGTGGTATAAACAGAGACGTAAACGACCTCGCCGCGGGTTCAAAGGCCGTTTGGGCTGGAATTTCACGGGCCAAAACAATGAAGCTTGAAACTTTTGATTTCTGCGGTTCTTCTGTGCCTTCTATCGAAAATTATTTCAGGAAGTACGGGGTAGAGCAGGTCATGCTGCCGAGAATTCGGAAATCTACCGGCACGGTGGAATTTCTCATGAAGCTCAAATCAACTTTCTTTAAATAAAACCCAAGAATGAACGCTTATAAACTTTTGGGCTTTGGTGAGAAAGACGAAAACACTGTTTTTGCCGCTTCTATCGTCCTGCTTTGCTTTGCAGTTCCGTTTATCAAGTGGGGTATCCAGTTTTTTATTCTGTTTGTCATTTTGTCCTGGGCATTTTCCAAGAAGCTGCCTTTATCTGTCAACTGGAAGCCCATTCTAATTTTTTCCGGCATCTACATCTTTCATGCAATCATGCTCCTTTGGAGCACCGATTTGGAGAGGGGAGGAGACGATATGGTTCAGAAGCTCTCCCTTATTATCTTCCCATTTATCCTTGGAACGTCCAGATATCTGGGCCAGCGAGTTGTGCACGCCGGCCTGATTGCATTCGTTTTAGGAACAATAGGAAGTGTGCTTTTTGCCTATGCAACATCGCTGGTGGAATACCACTTTTTTCAAGGGGCTCATGTATTTTATGCCCATCGTTTCCACCCCTGGTTTCACCCTTCTTACCTGGCCATGTTTGCCAATTTTTCTATGTTCATATTGGTGATGAAGTCGCTGAGAGACGAGCAGTCCTGGTCCACACAATTCTTTATCTGGTTGGGAATACTGGGGCTAAGTGTTTCTCTGATTTTTCCAGCTAGCAAAATGGGTTTTGTTGGATTTGCTTTAGTGGTACTCGGCGGTTTATTTGCTGCATGGATTAAGAAGAAGCGCCTTGTTTGGCAACACGGAACTCTTTTAGTGGCAGCGGTTGCTTTTTTTCTGGCGCTCAAGAGCGATCAAACTGCAACACAGCGAATATCCAACGCTGTTGCCACCGTTTCGGGCGATGAAGACGCCCCAAAAGCTTCGGTGGAGAGCAATAATTACCGCCTAATCGCCTGGGAAATTGCGGTGGAAGAAATCGTTGCCAATCCGTTTGGAGTCGGCACGGGTAGCGAATCAAATCATTTTGGAAATGCCTTTCGAGAAGCGGGATATCCCGAGCTAGCCGCAAAAGATTTGAATCCCCACAACACTTATTTTCAAATCGCGCTTGCCCAGGGGTTAATTGCCTGCCTTTGGTTTCTTTTCTCGCTGGCCTACCCTTTAAAGCAAATTTGGAATAAGAAAATTTGGATATACGGCTTCTTTATCGCCGTTATTTCCGTCAACTTTGCCGTAGAATCTATGCTCGAAAAGCAATCGGGTGTTATATTCTTTGCATTTTTTAATGCGCTCCTGTTTTTTCATGTGCTAAAACCCAAAGCGAAGTGACCGTTTGGCCCACCGTAAGTGTAATTATTCCATGTAGAAACGAAGCTACTTATATACAAGGAGTTTTAGACAGGGTATTGGAGCAAGATTACCCCACAGACAAGCTTGACGTTATGGTAGCCGATGGTCAAAGTACGGACGGCACACGTCAAATTTTGGACGATTACGCGCGCGAGAATCCGTCTATTCGAATCGTCGAAAACCCACATCGAGTGGTGCCGCATGCGCTCAATAGGTGCATCAAAAATTCCCAATCCGAAATAATCATCCGACTTGATGCCCATGCTGAGTATCCGAGAGATTATATTTCTAAACTTGTCGGCGCCTTGTTAGATTTCAATGCCGATAATGTGGGGGGGAGCATCCGTACAATGCCTGCAAACAAGTCGCTTCAGGCTAGAGCTGTTGCTGTAACCTTTGCGCATCTATTTGGGGTGGGAAACGCCAATTACAAACATCAGCCCAAGGAAGTTAAATCCGTAGATACAGTTCCATTCGGCTGCTTCCCCCGAAAGCTTTTTGAAAAAATTGGTTTTTTCGACGAAGAGTTGGTGCGCAACCAGGACGATGAATTCAATGCGCGAATTATTCAGTCGGGCGGTAAAATTCTCATCTTACCCGATGTGCAAATAACTTATTACGCCCGGCCCACACTTATTAAAATGGGTAGGATGTTCTATCAATTCGGTCTGTTCAAGCCACTTGTCAATAGAAAGCTGAAACACCCGGCGAGTATCCGACAGTTTATACCCATGCTTTTTGTGCTAGGCGTTTTTTCCGGAGTGGCATGGGCATTTACATCCCCTTTAATCTTTGAATTTTGGGTAATTGCCATTGCATTGTACGGGGCGATAAATATTCTATTGTCTTTACTGGCAGCCATTAAGAACGGATCCATATTGCTTACACCTTTTCTGGTCGTCGGATTTGTGATCACTCATTTTTCATACGGGATCGGATATTTAAAAGGAATTTGGGACTACACTATTTTCGAAAGGTCAGGCACAGAAAAAAGCGTAAATAGATAATATGAAAATT
>Ga0102929_1002396_pt1 | contig 11143 bp, 14 predicted proteins | sample SalPonR1_B_D2_MG_FD_78510 | JGI IMG/M metagenome (GOLD analysis project Ga0102929, IMG submission 78510) | Salt pond soil microbial communities from South San Francisco under conditions of wetland restoration - Salt Pond MetaG R1_B_D2_MG | ecosystem: Environmental > Aquatic > Marine > Intertidal... | reverse complement strand
GCCACCGCCTGCATGGCGTCCTGGAATTCATCCGCCCGGCCTTTCGGCCCGGTGCCCACGACATCCAGCATCGGGTCCATCGCGTGCATCCGCACCAGCACCGGCGCGTCACCCGACAGATCGCCCTTGGTCAGCACGATATGTTCGTCGCCATGGGTTTCGTCGGTATAGATTCGCATCTGCCATTCGCCGCCGAATTCCGAGGTGATGGTCTCTTCGGTGCGCACCCGCACGAGGTTGTCATGCCGACGCCGATACGAGATCAGGTCGCTGATCGTACCGATCTTCAGATTGTGCCGCTGCGCGAACGCCACCAGTTCCGGCAGCCGCGCCATCGACCCGTCATCGTTCATGATCTCGCAGATCACCCCCGCCGCGTTCAGCCCGGCAAGGCGCGACACATCCACCGCGGCCTCGGTATGCCCGGCGCGCACCAGCACGCCGCCATCCTTGGCACGCAGCGGGAACACGTGCCCAGGCGTCGCGATGTCCTGCGCCGCCTTGGTGCCGTCGATGGCCACCGCCACCGTCCGCGCGCGATCCGCCGCCGAGATCCCCGTCGTGACCCCTTCGCGCGCCTCGATGGACACCGTGAAGGCGGTCTCGTGGCGCGACGAGTTGTTGGTCGACATCAACTCCAGTCCCAGGGCCTCGATCCGCTGCGACGTCAGCGCCAGGCAGATCAGCCCGCGCCCGTGTGTCGCCATGAAATTGATCACGTCCGGCGTCGCCCATTGCGCGGGGATCACCAGATCGCCCTCGTTCTCACGATCCTCGTGATCGACAAGAATGAACATCTTGCCGTTGCGGGCATCCTCGATGATTTCCTCGACCGAAGAAATTGCGTCTTTCCAGTTTTCTTCGACCGGACCGGGGTTTTCAAATGTGCTCACGCGGGCCTCCGTCTTTGCCTCTGCGCACTTAAATCAGCGCGCGGGAATTGACCAGTGAAACGTCCCGTACCGATCAACCGTACGGTTCGACCTGGCTATTCGTACGGTTCGCTGAAAACTGCGCCCAAATCGACGCAGGGACATCGAAACCCAGCTTTTCTCGCTCCGGGCCGTACGCTGCGTGTGGTAGAGTCGTACGGATCAGTCGAAAATGTCTTCCAGAACGTCGAAAGCTTCCTCGAAGAACCGTTTCGCCAATGTCTTGCGCTTCTTCTTTTTCTTCCGGTTGGAAAACACCGCTTCCCGTTCCCAGGCTGGCAGCGGCGTCACGGAACCTTTCCTCTGTTTGGCCTTGGGTCGGTGCGTGTTCACCCGCGCGCTCGACACCGGTGTCTGCACCATGTCGGCGCGCAGCATCTTCATGTCATGCAACGGCGCACCGCAGGCCGAACAGCTCAGTTCGTGCCGGGTTTCCCCTTTTAAAACAAGGGCTGCGCGGGTTCCGCAGTAGCAGCAGGTCGCGATCTTGGTTCCGTGGGGCATGGCCTCTCCTTCGGACCGAATATTGGCACGCGACCCGCCAACCGCAAGCCTAGCTCCGTGCGGCGTAAAGCGCCACCGCCGCCGCGTTCGACACGTTGAGAGACCCGAAGGCCTGCGCGAACGGGATCTTCACCAGCGCGTCGCAGGTTTCCTTGGTCTTGGGGCGCAGCCCCGGCCCCTCGGCCCCCAGCACCAGCGCAATCGGCCTGTCGCGCACCGGCGCCACGGCGTCGTCGATGCTCTTCTCGGCCTCGCCATCCAGTCCGAAAATCACGTAACCCATTGACCGTAAACGCTCCATCGCGTCGGCAAGGTTGCGCTCTCGCAAATAGGGCTGACGCTCCAGCGCGCCCGAGGCGGTTTTCGCCAAGGCGCCTGTCTCCGGCGCGGAATGGTGCAGCGTGCCGACAACGGCAGACGCGCCGAACACTTCTGCCGACCGCAGAATCGCCCCGACGTTGTGAGGGTCGGTCACCCGGTCGAGCATGACGATACGCGGTGGGCCGGCAGGCCCGCCAAGCGCCACATCCTCCAGACGTCCCCAGTTCAGCGGCTTGACTTCCAGCGCAGCCCCCTGGTGCACGGATTGCGGGTCAATGGGGGCATCGAACCGACGCGGATCGCTCATTTCCGGTTCGATTCCAGCCACTTCGATGGCATCGGCCAGCTTGTCCATGGCATTGCGCGTCACCACCAGACGAAGCCGGTCGCGGTTCGGATTGACCAGCGCATCCCGCACCGCGTGCAACCCGAAGAGCCACACTGTCTCGGCCGCCGCAGCCTTCCTGGACTGTTCCTTGGCCACCACCCATTTCGGTTTCTTGACCATCACAGCCCCCTTGATTGCCTTGCAGAAAACGCTCCCGCTTGATGGGATTTTCCTGTTGACGCCGCAAGGGGGCAATTGTAATCACCCGCTCACGCCACGGGCAGGGTCCTTGGCAAAAGTGGGCGACAGGCCGCAAGGTGTGGCAGGGGACTGTAACTCCCTCGCGGAGACGCACGCCTGGTTCGATTCCAGGGTCGCCCACCACTTACTCCAAGTCGATTGCGCAAGATCATAGTGAACGCAGTGCATCAGCTCTGCTGTGCAAACAATTGACTTTCATGGGATTCGCACGGCTAATCGTCACATGACACAGATCGAAAGCCTTCGGACCCAAGCCCGGCTCCTGTTCGACGCAGCCGTCACCGCCGCCGATCCGGCGCGGGCGGTGCGGCACGGGTTTGCACAGACCCCGCTGCCGCCGCAGAATTCCGGCGGGCGCACATTCCTGATCGCCATCGGCAAAGCCGCCCCTTCGATGCTGGGCGAAGCGATGGCCGCCATACCGGATGCCCATGCGGCCCTGGCCGTGACCCATCACGAGAACGACGCGACACTGAAAGGTGCAGAGTTCTTGCGCGCCGGACATCCCGTCCCCGACGAGGCCGGCGCACGGGCCGCGCAGCGCGTGATGGAACTTTTGGCCGAAGCCACCGAGAATGACCGTGTCGTCGCACTGATCTCCGGTGGCGGCTCCGCGCTCCTCCCGGCACCGCCGCCGGGTATCAGCCTGGCGGACAAGGCGCGGCTGAACGACCTGCTGCTCTCGGCCGGGCTCGACATCGTGCAGATGAACCTTGTGCGCCAGCAGCTCAGCCTGCTCAAGGGCGGTGGGTTCGTTCGGCTGGCCGCACCTGCGCCAGTCTTTGCCTACCTGCTGTCCGACGTCATCGGCGACGATCTGCGCGCCATTGCGTCCGGCCCGACGGTCAGCCCGATTGGCACGGCGACCGACGCCATCACCACGCTCAGGACAGCCGGGATTTGGGACATGACCCCGGAGTCGATCCGCAACCATCTGGAAACGCAGAAGGATCAGACGTTTGACCCTTTGCCGGACGCGACAAACACGCTGGTCGGATCGAACCGCCTGTCCCTCGAAGCGATGGCGGAAGAAGCGCAACGCATCGGTCTGACGCCCCGCATCGTCAGCGATGCCCTGATCGGGGACGTGAACGACGCCGCAGATCAGGTGCTCGCGGAACTGATTGCGCGGCCCGAACCCACCGCGCTGCTGTTCGGCGGCGAAACCACGGTGAAACTCGCCGGCACGGGGCGCGGCGGACGCAATCAGGAACTGGCCCTGCGCGTCGCCCTGCGCGCGCCCGAACTGAACGCGCGTTGGGTGTTTCTGTCCGGTGGCACCGACGGTCGCGATGGCCCCACCGATGCCGCGGGCGGCGTGGTGGACGCGGGCACCCTGCCCCGGATCGCGGCGGCAGGCCAGGACGTCACCGCCCTGCTGGCCAACAATGACAGCTACGCCGCCCTGGCCGCCGGTGGCGATCTGCTGATGACGCGCGCCACGGGCACCAATGTTGCCGATGTTCAGACCTTGATCATCTCACCCTGACGCCAATCGAACCGCTGCAACGACACGCCAGCCTCGGCCAGAGCGGCGCGCACCGTGCGGGCAATTTGCACCGCCGTCGCGCCATCGCCGTGCAGGCAGATCGTGTCCACCGGCGCCGGGATATGTGCGCCGCTCTCGGTGAGGATCGCGCCCGCCTTGACCATCTCGACCATGCGGCGTCCCGCCAGATCCGCGTCATGGATTACAGCGCCGGGCAGGCTTCGATCCACAAGCGTCGCGTCGTCATTATAGGCCCGGTCCGCGAAAATCTCGCCCGCCCAGCGACAGCCCAACGCTTCGACCGCCGCCTGCTGCCGTGTCGCGGCCAGAACCATGATGATGATGTCAGGATCAACCGACAGCGCGCCTTCGTAACAGGCGGTCGCCATCGCCAGATCCTCGGATGCCATGTTCGCCAACGCGCCATGCAGCTTCAGATGCCGCACCGTGCCGCCCACGGACCGCGCCATCGCCTGTGCCGCACCCAATTGATATCGCACGAGATTTCGCAAGCTGTCATGGCTCAGATGCATGCGTCTGCGGCCAAAGCCCTGAAGGTCGGGAAACCCCGGATGCGCACCGATTCCCACATCGTTGGCCACAGCCAGCGCCATCGTCTGCGCCATCACGTCCCAGTCGCCGGCATGCAGGCCGCAGGCGACATTGGCCGAGGTGATGACCTCCAGCAACGCCGCATCCGACCCCATCGGCCACGGACCAAAGCTTTCGCCCATATCGGCATTCAGATCGACATGCATTGTCTACTCCTCGGAAAAAGGCGCGTCGCCCGCTGTGACGCCGCTGATCAGTTGATAGCTCAGAAGCTCACGCATTTGCGATGGGTCCCGCACCAGCGGTCTGCACAGCTTGGAAAGCTGCGCCAGATGGTCCTGCATCCGCCGCTGCGCCTGAACCGCCTCGTCCCGCGACACGAACCGAAACCGCATTGTACCGCCCGCAGGGGTCTGCACCGCGCGTGGCAAATCGGCGGGAATCACCGTCCCGAGACGGGGATACCCGCCGGTCGTCTGGCTTTCCACCAACAGCAGATAGGGCGTGCCATCGCCGGTGATCTGGATGTCGCCGGGCAGGATCGATTCCGACAGGATGTTCAGCCCCTCGCTCGTCGAAAAGCCGGCCCCCTCGGATTCAAGCCGCATCCCCATGCGATTGGCCCGCGCATCGCGGCGGAAAATGGTCTGCGCGAACCGGTCCCGCGTGGGCGGGTCGAAAAAGCCGGTCTGAAAACTCTCGACCATGCGCAGCATACCACCCTCGAAGCGGGTGTCCTGGGGCAGGCACAGACCGACCTCGGTGCCCGTGTCCTCTGCAACGGGCAAGACATCCTGCGCCTGCACCGCAGAGCCGATGCCCGCGGCAAGGTGCACGGATCGCGCCCCAAGCCGCACCGGCGTCTGGAACCCGCCGCCCACATGCAGGTAGCCATAGCTGCCCGCCAAGGCGCCGCCGATTTCAATCCGCGCGCCCACAGGCACGGCATGTGACGCGGACCAAGCCAGCGGCGCGCCGTCCATCTGCGCCCGCATCGGCGCGCCGGTCAGGGCAATGCGCAACGGGGCAGTCGCCTCGAACACACCGCCCGAGCCCGGCAATTCCAATGCCGCGCAGTCGATGGATTGGCCCAGAAGCGCCGCCCCTTCGGCAAGGGCAAGCCTGTCCGCCGCGCCACCGCATGACACACCGAATGCGCGATACCCGGTACGGCCCCTGTCCTGCACGGTTGCGCCGGGCGCAATCCGGTGCACGTTCAGCGCGCGGGTCACCGGATCGCCTCGATCTCGGCACCGCCGTTCGGATCATCCGCGTGATGTTTCAGCACATCCGGCGTGGCGGGCACAAACTGCACCTCGTCCCCCGGGCGCAGGAAAAACGGCGTGTCGCTGTCGGGCCGGAACAGTTTCAAGGCGGTTTGTCCCACATGGCGCCATCCCGTCGGGCTTGAGACCGAAAACAGCACCAGCTGACGGATCGCCACCACCAGAGCTCCTTCCGGCACCGCCTTGGTCAAAGCGGTCTGGCGCGGAATATCCCAGGCTTCGGGCAAGAGACCCAGATAAGGCTGACCGGGCGCAAAGCCGATGGTCTGCACCCGGACACGCGACTCTGCCAATTGGGTGATCGCTTCCTCTGACGACAGCCCGGCCGCCTTGGCCGCCTCGTCCAGTTGTGGCGCAAGATCAGTGCCATAGACCGTCGGCACACGGATAAACCGCCGCCCCTCGGGCATCGCGGCGTCAAACCAGTTCCGGTCTCGCAACAACGCCTCCAGCCGGTCGACCAGAGCCTCGAACTCCAGATGCACCGGGTCGAACTGCACGAAGACCGACACCAGCGACGGCGCGCAGTCCTCGACCCCGTCAATCCCGGCTTTTTCGACTTCGGTCGCAAAGGCCAGGGCCGCGCGGTTCGCCGGCTCCGTCAAGGCATCGCCGAAACTCACCAGCACGCCGTCCAGCCCCGCCGGGCGGATCAGGGGCTCAAAGGATTTGGAGATCGCGGCATCCATGATGCAAGCCGTATCACGACGACCTGTCGAGGCAAGATGCTAGTGGATCTTGTCCGACGCCGCAGCCGCCTGTTCGGCAGCCTCAATGGCCGCTTCGATGTCCTCGGGGTCTTCGGACGGCACGGCATATTGCCCGTTCAGCCACCGCGCCAGATCCAGGTCGGCGCAGCGCTTCGAACAGAACGGACGCGCTTCGGGGTTTGTGTCTTTGCCGCAGATGGGACAGCTCATGTCAGCACCTCGCTCAGGGAAAGTCGGTCGCGCTTGCGTTGTAACTCGACATGCCCCAGCGGAGTCCACCCCACGAACACGGTTTCCACGCTGTCGCGTTTCAGAGCCGCCCGCAGCGCACTTTCGATCTGGCGGCGGTCCTTCTTGGCCGTAGGCGCCGGATCAATGACGATCTGCCCGCCAAGCCCGCGCAGCCGCAACTGGCGCGGCAGGTCTTTCACCGCTGCCAAGTTGGCCTTGAGACCGGCAGCCGGGCTGGTATCGCCACCCGTATTCACATCCACCGCAACCAAGGCCCGCGTCGGCTCGATCGCCATCGACGCCTGTTCGCCCAGCGGCACATCGCGGGCGCGCAGCCCGTCGAGCACATCCGACACGCCATGCCGCTCAAAGCTGCCATCGGCGCTGTCGATCTCGGCATCATCGGTCCATTCGCGCCACGCCAGCAGATGCGGCCCATCGCCTTCCATCAACGTTTCCGCGTCACCCGTGGCATCCGCCATCACCTTGGACGCCAGATCGGCCATCGCCGCGATGTCGTCGGCAATCTCGCCCGCATCGGCCCCTTCGCAGGACGACCGCAGGATCAGGCCGAAACCGCCCGCGTCCATGATGTCATGCGCGATTTCCAACAGGCTTTCGCGCGCATCGTCATCCTTGATTCGGCGCGACACGTTGATCCCCGGCGCGTCCGGCGTGACGATGGCATAGCGGCTCTTGAACAGCACCTTGTGCGTGACCGGAATCGCCTTGCCGGGTTCGGCATAACCGGTGACCTGCACCAGCAGCGTCTGACCGGGGGACAGCCCCTTGACCTGCCGTACGAAAGCAGAGCCATCGGGCGTGCGCAGGAACATCCCGCCCTGCCCCTTCATCGGACGGTCGACAATGGCGCGGTAGATCGTGCCGGGAGCGGGTTGGTCGGTGTCGAAGAACAGATCCTCGACCTGCCCGTCCACCATCAGCGCCGCCGCCTCGCGGTCCCCGATATGGTCGAGCGCAATCAGACGCCCCTTCATGTCGACACCCCGTAAAGCGGATAGCCCGCCGCAACCAAGAGGTTGGCCGTTTCCGCCAGCGGCAGGCCCACAACCGCACTGAAGCTGCCGTTGATCCACGGCACAAAGGCACCGGCGGGGCCCTGGATGCCATAGCCACCCGCCTTGCCGCGCCAGTCTTCACTGGCCAGATAGGCGTTCACCTCGGCATCGCTCAGCGATTTCATTTTCACCTGCGTGACCACGTCGCGTTCCCAGATTTGGTCCCCCCGCCGCACTGCCACCGCCGTCATGACGCGGTGCCTGCGCCCGGACAGCGCATATAGAAACTGCGCGGCTTCGGCGGCATCTTCGGGCTTGCCCAGAATGCGCCGACCCAGAGCAACCGTGGTGTCGGCAGACAGCACGATCTCGTCGTCGCTTGCGGCAATCGCCAATGCCTTTTCGCGTGCAAGACGCACACAATAGGGACGCGGCAATTCACCGGTACGCGGGTCTTCGTTGATGTCGGGCGGGCGGATATCATCCGCCTCCACCCCGATCTGCGCCAATAGCTCCCGCCTGCGCGGGCTTCCGGACCCCAGTACCAGGCGCATGAAGCGCGCTTACTTGAAGCGGTAGTTGATCCGACCCTTGGTCAGATCGTAGGGCGTCATTTCGACTTGCACCTTGTCGCCTGCAAGAACACGAATCCGGTTCTTGCGCATCTTGCCTGCCGTATGCGCGATGATCTCATGGCCGTTTTCCAGCTCGACCCGAAACGTCGCGTTAGGCAGGAGTTCCTTAACGACACCGGGAAATTCGAGCGTATCTTCCTTGGCCATGGTCTCTCCTGAGTTAACCCCCGACATAGTGCGGGGCGCGCTATTAAATGGGGCCAAACGGCCCGTTTATCAAGGCCTATTCAACCCAGTTTCCGCGTTGCGGCAATCACGTCACGTCCAGATTGCTCGTCCCAATGCCGCCGGTTCAGCACCACACCATCGGCCCGGACATGCGCAATCCGCTCCAGATCGACCTCTGCACAGGTCCAGCCCGGATGATTCAATATGCCTTCCGCGACCACACCCGTCGGCGGAAAACCGGTATCGGGCGGTCCGAAAATGCCGCCCGTGCCGGTGTTTTCATCCACCGCCTCGGACCAATCGCAGGACCCGACGGTTGAAGACATGATCGTAACACATTGATTCTCCAAGGCCCGCGCCATCGCGCCAATCCGCACGCGCGAATACCCCGCCCGCGCCTCGGTACAGGACGGCACAAGGATCAGATCGGCCTCGGACATCGCGCGACCAAGCAACGGAAATTCACTGTCATAGCAGATCAGGATGCCGATCCTGCCCAAAGCCGTGTCGAACAGGTGCAGCGGTCCACCGCCGACCACTCCCCACTCCTCGCGTTCGAATCGCGTCATGATCTGCTTGTCCTGATGGCCCATGCTGCCATCCGGCGCAAAGAATCGGGCGCGATTCACCGGGCGGTTGTCGATATCGGCATCAAACACCGGTGCCGAGGCCGCAAGGATATGCACCCCGAACGCCTGCGCCAGCTTCGCATGCAGCGCATCCGCCTCAGGGATCCGGTCGGACACCGCCCGCAGCGACGCCTCCAGATCAAGTGCCGCATCGCGCCCCGCGAGCGTCGCAAGCTCCATCGCGCCATATTCCGGAAACACCAGAAGATCGGCCCCGGCAGCGGCGCCCTTGCTCACCCAGCGCGTCAACTTGTCCTCGTAAGCCCGCCAGGTGTCAAGAAAATCCATCGGATAGGCGGCGGCTGCAACTTTCATCTTTCATCCCCTGTCAAATCCCGCGTCCAGACCTGGAGCGGCTTCCTGGTGGCTTGCGGCTGGTCGATGTCTTTCCACGAAAACCACGCCACGGCCCCGTCCAAAGGCGCATAGCCCCGCTTGCGCCAGAACCCGTCCAAGGGTCGGTAACCCGGTGGCCGCAACGGATGGTCGTCAGGTCGCACGACGCCACAAAAGGCCGAGACACGCGCCCCCGTCGCCCGTGCATGCGACTCGCGCAGATCAAAGAACCGATGCCCGATGCCCTGCCCGCGATATTCCGGCAACAGCACCGACTCGGCGCAATAGAATATCTCCTCCAGCGCCATCCCGGTTCCGTCGAACGCTGCGGCGAAATCATCGGCGTGGTCGCTCATCGGTGTGCCCGTCGCCGCCCCGACAAGCCGCGACCCATCGAAGGCCCCCACAAGGATCGCCGCGTCCGAGGCGCGATAGGTCTCGAGGTACCCGCGCTCATAGTCCAGATCGCCATCATAGAGATACGGCCATTCGCGAAACACGCCGATGCGCAGGCCCGCCACGTCATCCAGGGCAGCGTCCAGCGCCGCGCCGGTCAGCACCTCGATCCGCATCACGAGACCTGCTGCACCCAGTCACTGAGGTTGTAATAGGTCACCACGCGACTGATCTTGCCCTCGGTCAGCGAAAAGAACGATCCCGCAGGCAGGCGGTATCCCTGCCCCCTGGCCTCCGGCAGCCCTGCATCGGAGGCAAGATAGGTTCCGTTCACCATGTATTCCGCTGCGCCGCGCCCACCGTCTTCGGCCACGAATACGACCAGTTCGGTCAATGTCTCGTCGTAACACTGCGCCATGTGCTGGCAAAACGCTTCGAACGCATCGCGCCCGATACGGATATTGCCCTCGTTCACGTGATGCGCCACGTCGTCGGTCAGACACTCCAGCATGGCCGGGATATCCTTGGCATTGAACGCCTCGAAATACCGTGTGATCGTTGCATGGCTCATGGCTGCGCTCCCCATTTCCGTTTCAGATGATCCACCAACTGATCGCGTGTCTGCCGATAGACATTCAGCTTCTGTTCACGGGTCTCGCCAAGGCCCGTCGGGTCCATGATCGGCCAGTATTCCACCTTCAGATGGTAGAACCGCGTCAGATCCAGCGCCCGCCGCTGCGACGCGGGCGACAGCGCCACGATCAGGTCGAACCCCGACAACGCCTCGCCGTTTTCCTCCATCTCGTCGAAACTGCGCGACCGATGGCGGTTCAGCGCAACACCGATCTCTTCGCAGACCGCGATGGCGAACCCGTCGATCTCCAGATCGTTCATCACGCCCACGGATTGCACATAGGTCTCGAAGCCGTAAAGCTTCTTCATGATTCCTTCGGCCATCGGAGACCGGACGGCATTGTGGTCGCAGCAGAACAGAATCGACTGCGGCAACGACCCCAAGGCTCAGCCCCCGAAATGCAGGACGCAGACAAGGGTAAAGAGCCGCCGCGCGGTGTCGTCATCCACCGTCACCTTGCCCTCGAGCCGTTCCTGCAAGATGCGCGCACCCTCGTTGTGGATGCCGCGCCGCGCCATGTCGATGGTCTCGATCTGGCTGGGCGGCAGGGTCTTGACCGCATCGAAATAGGATTTGCAGATCTGGAAGTAATCCTTCACCACCTGCCGGAACGGCCCCAGCGACAGGTAGAACGCGGCCAGCGGCGCGCCGCCCTCGTCGGCAACCGCGAAGACCAGGCGGCGGTCGCGGATCGCCAGGTTCAACCGGAACG
>Ga0102929_1002393_pt1 | contig 11153 bp, 10 predicted proteins | sample SalPonR1_B_D2_MG_FD_78510 | JGI IMG/M metagenome (GOLD analysis project Ga0102929, IMG submission 78510) | Salt pond soil microbial communities from South San Francisco under conditions of wetland restoration - Salt Pond MetaG R1_B_D2_MG | ecosystem: Environmental > Aquatic > Marine > Intertidal... | reverse complement strand
CGTTCGAACTGATATTCTGCTCGTAGATATTATAGCGGCCTGTTCGAGCACTGATGAAATAAAGGGTGCTGTCATCCTTCCATCTCGGCAAAAAGTCATTCATAGAATTATCCGTGACCTGTGTATAGGTATCTTCTTCAGTGTCATGGATCCAGATATCGAGATCTGCAGGGCCATTATATTCCTCCCGAGCAATCCGGCAAGAACCGCGCACAAAAGCAACATATCTTCCGTTTGGTGACATTGCCGGCATATCTCCGACCGCATTCAGGAAACGCGATGGGGTGCCTCCTTCTGCAGGCACGTGTTGAATTTCAGAATCCCATTCTACCTGTTGGAAAGTGCGGTTACTTGTAAATAGAAGACGGTCTGAGGAGGTCCAGTCCCATAGATTATCGCCCCCCGAGTAGTAGGTGATTCGTTTTGACTGTCCACCTTTTGCCGGGATGACAAAAATATCGTCATTACCGAAGCGGCCCGCAGAAAATGCAATTGACTCCCCATCCGGGCTCCAGCGGGGTGCCGCTTCATAGGCCTCATGGACAGTCAGCCTTCGTGCCTCCCCTCCGGCATAGGGTACGGTCCAGATATCTCCCTGGTAGGAGAAGGTAACCGCAGAACCCTGTGGATTAATAGCCGGCTCACGGGCCAATACTATTTCATCCTGAGCCTGAAGGCTAACGGGCCCCAAAATGAACAAAGATGCCAAAATCGAAATGAAGTACTTCATAGTGCTATTTTATTTTTGTTGATCATTTAAATGGAAATGTGAGTACACAGATTTTATTACTAATCACAGGTCCGTGTTATCCGTATTCGGTTCTGTTTTTTTGAATTATAAATCATGCAATAGCATTACTGCATTCTGCATCATGCGTGCAGGCCCGACCCAGAACATCCGGTATTGGGTATTGTCGAGTAAGAACACGACTTTCCCCGAACCCAGTTCCGCCACGCCTGCAAATGCATTGCCTGCTGCTTTCTGTAAATTCTCCTGAGATGCGTAACCCGAGGCAAGAAGGCTGCCGGCATCTTTTTGATAATAACCTACCGTTTGCCAATCTGTACTCGGCACCAGGGCATCATCAGAAAATTTAAGGGAATACAACTTCTTACCCAGGCCGAAAGCAAGCGGATTGGAATCATCTACTATACCTTTGAAGGCCGATCCCGGAATCCTTTTTAATCCTGAAGTATCTTCCCGGGCCTCATAGCGAGTATAAGCTTCCGGATCAATGGTATCGTCATTATCCTCTTTTTTCTCAGTTTCCGCAAGTGCAACACCTGTAAATCCTGATCGATTTTTGGTTAAGAACTCGGCTGAGTTTTCTGTTGCTACCAGCGTCCCGCCGGCTCTAACCCAGCTTTCAAGCTTCTCCTTGGCTGTTGAATCGATAACGGAAGAAAGTCCCCTGGCTCCCGGCATAACAATAACATCGTACTCATTAATATCGAGATAAGGCAGGCTCTCACTTCGAATACGGGAAATTCCGAAATCCGTCCACCGGTCAAACAGGAACCAGATCTGCCCTGCCGTGTAGGAACTGAAGGGACCGTCAACCATCAGCGCTACTTTCGGCTCCTTAACCGGCTCGCTGTCCCTGGATGCCAGGTCAATGCCCTTGTCCATCCTGCCGGTATCAAATCCAACAATTTGCACTTTAGCCTGTTCGGCAATGCGCTGCATGTCAGCCTTAATGTCATTTTTCTTGCTGTAGTTGCGTCCTGCCAGAACAATCAGGCTTCCCTCGCCGTAGGTTGTTCCCTGATAGGTAAAGGTCTCAGCGGCACTTCGAACCCGGTAGCCGGCATTCCAGAGTTTAGCCAGTGCGTTCGGCGCATAACGCTGATCCCAGTCAATTACAAAAGCATAGTCCGCTTCCGGATTTTCCAAGCCATAGGGGTAACCGGGGCTTTCTGTTACTCTCTGAGTGGCTACGTCAATGTCATCTTCTGTCCATGCCGCATCCAGGTTATAAGCCAGCGGGGCCGACCAAGTGGACATGTCGTACATTACCGAATCCTTGATAGCAAGCTGCCGCTTCATCATGGTATTGATAAAGATGTGCCGGGGCTGATCGGTCTTAATAATAAAATCTCCGCTTTTAAATGACCTCCTGGAAGATTCGCCATCCCAGTAACCGTAGGCATCCCTTAGGGTAAAGTCCTCGCCGGCCCGTTCTACTTCAACGCCGTGCCTGAGCATGATATCAATCAGCTCGTAGGTATAACCGGAGGCATTATCCGGCACGATAAAGGCCTCTGCCTCCCCTTTCCGGGTCTCCTGTGAGAAAGCATCTCTGAAATATCGAAGCAGCGGCTCCCTATGCTCTACGGCTGTTTTAACGGTGGCAATTGAGTTGGTATAATGGTCGAAAATTCGCTGGCGAAGTGTCAGAACATAACCGTCTTCTGTTTCAACGGCCCTACCTCCGCGGCTGTGTCCGCCCTGCTCTGCCAGCATTCCAATTCCTCCCATATTGCTGGGATAGGAAGAACCGTAGCCGGGATAGAAAAAGTCGAAGGCCTCGCGTGTGGCATAATTGATATTGTGCCGGTCGAACTCTTCAATGGTACCGCGGCCAAAGACATCTGCCCACTTTTCATAGTCGTCGGGCAGCTCATGATTTCGCGGTGTGGTTCCCGGCATCGTAAAATAATTGCTGTTAAAACCCTGTTCGTGCAGGTCAAGATGAACCTGTGGCAGCCACTGCTGGTAGACATCCACTCTTCCTCTTGATTCGGGATGTACCAGCCAGGTCCAGTCGCGATTGAGGTCAAACCAGTAGTGGTTGGTGCGACCGCCCGGCCAGATCTCATCATGCTCATAATCGGCAGCATTGGTATTCAGCACGTTGCTTTTAGCCGATTTATACCAGAATACATAACGGTCGCGGCCGTCCGGATTGATCATCGGATCTATAATCGTGATGGCATTTTCACGCATGCCCCGGGTTCCGGTATCGGAGGCGCCTACCAGCCGGTACGCAGACTGCATGGCGGCTTCACTGCTGGAGGGCTCATTTCCGTGCACATTGTAACTCAGCCATACTGTTACGGGCTGCTTGCTGATTACCAGGTCAGACGCCGTACTGTTCAGGGAGTCGGGATCGGCAAGCCGCAGGTTGTTATTCCGCAATTGGTCGATGAGCGCATGATTCTTTTCGGAAGTAATAACGGCATAATAAAGCCCGCGTCCTTCATAGGTCTCCCCGTATTTGTGAAAAGTGATACGGTCGGATAGTTCATCGAGCCGCTCAAAATAGCGCATCACATCCGAATGCATCGTATAGGCGCTGCCCAGTTCATAGCCCAGAAAATCTTTGGGTGAAGGGATATCCGAATCGTAGGTAATCTCGGGATCGAATTCGAAGGTTCGCTCCTGGGCGGAGAGCATGGTTGTTAGAAAAAAAAGAAGCAGAAATGAAAGAGTGAAAAAGGCTAACTTTGAAGCTCCGGTATTCATCATGATATATACTCTGATTTATATTTAAAATCCATCATGCTAAGGGTAATAAATACTAAGGTAAAATGGAGTAAAAATCTTAGGGTATTACCACAGATATACACAGATAAAGACTCTGTGAAACTCCGTGCTGCTATGTGTCCCTCTGTGATATAAGTTCTGGCAAATGGTAAGTTTAATTATTTTATTTATCCTCGTTCACGATTATTACAGCTTGAACTTATAAAAAACGATCCCTTTGGATATACCCACACTCTCCGATATTCAGCAGGCACATGAACAGATCAAAGATCGCATTCACCGGACACCGGTACTGACTAACCGGCAGGTTGATGAGCGAAGCGGTTGCAGGGTCTTTTTTAAGTGCGAAAATTTTCAGCGTGTCGGGGCTTTTAAGTTTCGGGGCGCCTGCAATGCCGTTTTTTCGCTTGCTGACGAGGAAGCTTCAAACGGCGTGGCCACGCACTCCAGCGGTAATCATGCACAGGCTATAGCACTGGCTGCCAGGATGAGAAATATTCCGGCCTATATTGTTATGCCCGAAAACAGTCCGGAGGTTAAAAAAAGAGCCGTGGCAGGATACGGTGCCGAGATTACCTTCTGTGAACCCACCCAGGAAGCTCGTGAATCTACCCTGGAAAAAGTAGTGGAAAAAACGGGCGCAACTTTTATCCATCCCTATAATGACCCGAGAATCATAGCCGGACAGGGAACCTCCTGCCTGGAACTGCTCGAAGATTATCCCGACCTTGACATCATACTGGTGCCGGTTGGCGGTGGCGGACTTGCAAGCGGTACTGCCATTGCAGCCTCCGGCATTCGTCCGGAGGTCAAGGTAATAGGCTGCGAGCCGGAGATTGCTGACGACGCGTATCTTTCGCTTAAAACGGGTGAATTGCAGCCATCAAAAAATACCCAGACGGTGGCAGACGGTCTGAGGACCGGACTTGGGGAGCTGACCTTTGCCTGTCTTCAAAAACATCTTCACGGAATAGTTACCGTAAGCGAAGAAGAAATTGTAAGCGCCATGCGCTATATCTGGGAAAGGATGAATATCATCATCGAAGCGTCCTGCGCCGTTCCGGTAGCCGCTTTATTCAATCATAAAATTGAAAACACTTCCGGGAAAAAAATTGGCATCATCATTACCGGCGGAAATGTTGATCTGGAAAATCTGCCATGGAATGAGCAAAGGGAACACGGATGACACGAATTTGGCAGATAACCACTTAAAAAAATTTAAAAGCCTGACTGTGGTAATCTGCTTAATCCGTGAATTCCGCGTTCCATAAGAAAAGACACGAAATGAAAGAGCGAATATGTATTATTGGCGGCGGGATATCGGGTATAACCACCGCTCTTTGCCTGCAGTTGCTGGGATATGAGACCATCATATTTGCCGAACAGGTTGTTTCTGAGGATGCACCGGAAGACCCCAAATTTGCCAGCCTGTATCCGGCGGCCTCCATTATTCCCCACACTGTCAGGTCAGAAATGATGGACCGTATTTTCCCGCTTTCGCATCACATCTTTGAAGGTTTATACCGAGGCGGTATGGAGGGCATGCAGATGCACCGGCATTATGAATTATTTGAAAAAGAAAAAGAGGATCCTCCTTACGCTACTTTTTTGAAAAACTATAAAAGAGTTGATCAAAATATGGAAGCTATTCCAAGGCCCAAGTATGCGGATTTTATCCGGGGATGGGCTTTCGACTGCCTGTTTACCGAATGGCCCATATATATCTCTCAGTTATATGAATGGTACCGTAAATCGGGCGGTAGAATTATCCGCAAGAAAGTGTCAGCTGATGATATTCCCGGACTTTCAGGTGAGGTTATTATTAACTGTTGCGGCATTTGGAGTGCCGACTTATTTGAAGATCCTGAACCGCTACTGGTGTCAAAAGGTCACTTGATTCATCTCAAAGATGCACCTTTGGTTCAGAATTCATCCGGTGAAATACCCTCCTACAACTATACCCCCGGCAAAGAAGTCTATGCTGATCCGGACGGAAATGCATCCGATGTTTATTTCTATCCCCGCTCGAACGGCTGGATTCTTGGAGGAAGCCGGCTGCAGGGACATATCGACAAGCAGGGACGCTGGCAAGGATCGGAATATACCGGTAAAACCGTACTAATTGACGGGGTGGAGTTACCGCGGCCGATCTATGAACTCAACCGGGAAATCATAGAACAGACCTATGGCATAAACCTGGAAGATTTCACCGAAATGAAGACCCGAATCGGTTATCGTTACGTGCGGAGCGTTGATAAACCGGGTTTGCGACTTGAAACTTCACACGAATACGGAAAGACAATTATTCATAACTACGGACATGGCGGAGCCGGAGTGACTCTCTCGTGGGGTTGTGCTGTTTATGCCGCGGATCTGATAACTATTGAAAACAATAGCACAGCTGAAATTGCAGGGAAGCTGGAGCAAAAACTTCAAACCTTTCTATCCTGACCATTTAAAAAGGTTGTAAGCTATTCAAGCCGTAAACTGTTTCTCGGCACAATCAGGACAATCCAGCCAGTTTTCCGATGGTATTTTAGGCAGAGCGGCCGGACTGTTTCCACGCTCAAAAACAGGGCGATACAAAATCTCCCCATCCGAATGGGTGTCCCCGCATCCGTGACAATTCACCTCTCCTTCTACCTTTTTAGGGGTATAACCGGTAATTACCCACCCCTGGTGACCGGTATGGGCAGCGAGGCTTTCCAGTGCGGCTCGAACCGTTTGTGATTTATTGCCTCCATAGAACTTTTTTGCAAGATCCTCCAGAAGGTGCACGGTATCTTGATCAAGGGTAAAATTCAGGCGTTTCATACATACTCTTTTTTATGTTTGTTCTTATGATAGAGGTAATTCAACCAGTGTCCCCTCACCAGCAAAGCGCTTCCTAGAATTGTGACTCCGGCTTCTCCCCAGTCTCCCAGCAGGTCGTGCATCATCCACGCAAAGCCGACCACAAATAAACCGGCAAATAGGTACTTCCCTATCGTGCTTAACATGCTTTTGCCTTTCAGAGCAAAGAAAACCGTGGGTACAATCAGAATAAACAGTATAGGGTGTGTCCAGTCATGGATAGATTCGGCGGCCGGCCAGAGAGGCAGCAGTGCAATGGCAACAGGAAAAAACAGGCAGTGTATGGCACATAGTCCTGAAATGCCAATGCCCAAGCGATCCCAGAAGGCAGCTGAAATATGGTTATTGCTCATTTGTCACATTCAATTTCTAATACTCACTTTCGATGTGTATAAATATACACACTTATTTTGAGAAATGTAATCCATTTAACGCACAGGGGAATTGAGAAATGTGGAAAGTATCCGAGTCCCTCGTCAGTCAATTACATTTTACTACAAATCACTCCCGGATATTATACTAAGCTACCATGAGCGGGAGTCTCCAGATGGTAATATCATGCCGCTTTTTGATTTTTATGCTGAAATCCCGGCACTTCAAATAAATCAAAAAAGTGGTATAGTCAGGGTTTCAATAATGTATCATTCTGCTATTTTGAATACAGGGAAAAAGAAGTAGATCGTCAATTAAATGAAAAATCTATGAAACGTTTAGCAATACTGTTAAGAAATGCTCTTCTTGCGCTGCTAACCTTGTTTATTGCTGTCCCGGCTATAGCACAGCAAAATGCATTCAGCAGCGAGGATTACACAAAAGACCAGTATGACATATCCATGCGCGACGGGGTTAAACTGCATACCGTAGTCTATGCTCCCGTGGATACCACTCAATCCTATCCCATATTAATGAAGCGAACGCCTTACAGCTGCCGACCTTATCAAGAAGGGAGAATTCCGGAACAGATTATCTCCAACCCCTATCTCCAAAAGGAGGGTTTTATAATCGTTTGCCAGGATGTTCGGGGAAGATGGATGTCAGAAGGGCAATACACCACAATGACCCCCAGCAAAGATGATGAGAACGAAATTGACGAAAGCTCCGATACCTACGATACGGTTGAATGGCTGATAAATAATATTCCGAATAATAACGGCAAAGTGGGTCAGTGGGGGATTTCCTATCCCGGCTTCTATACTTCAGCAGCCCTTCCGGACGCACACCCGGCAATGGCAGCCTCCTCGCCCCAGGCTCCTATCGCCGACTTCTTTTTCGATGACTTTCACCACCACGGTGCCTATATGGTTAGTTACTGGTACGTCACCCCATTATTCGGCATTCAGCATGAGGCCCCTACCGATACATCCTGGTATAGTTTTCCCCAGGCCGGAACAAACGACGGATACTATTTCTACTCGAACCTGGTGCCTCTTACCAAATCCGATAAGTATTTCTCTGAAGATAATTTCTTCTGGCAGGAGCTTGTAAACCATCCCAACTATGACGAATTCTGGCAAAAGCGGAATATTCTACCTCACCTGGAAGGGATTGATCACCCGGTGATGACCGTTGGCGGTTGGTTTGACGCGGAAGACCTTTATGGTCCGCTGAATACCTACCGGTCAATTGAACAGAAGAATCCCGGAATATCTAATACGCTTGTGATGGGGCCCTGGAGTCACGGCCAGTGGTCAAGCAGCAATCCCCATCAAATGGTGGGCGACATTTATTTTGGAGAGGGAATCTCCGAGTTCTATAAAAAGGAAATCGAGTATCCCTTTTTTATGAAGCATCTGAAAGGGGCGGATACCAAAGATCTTCCGGAAGCCTATATGTTCGACACGGGTAAAAAAGAATGGAGTACCTTTGACACATGGCCGCCCGGTCAGGCACAAAAAACATCATGGTATTTTCACGGCAGCGGTGAGCTAAATGACACGAAACCGACCGGAAAGAATAGCGATTACACGGAGTATAAAAGCGATATTACCAATCCGGTACCCACTACCGAGGAGGATGAGCTCGTATTCATTCCTCGCGATTATATGACCAGCGATCAGCGCTTCGCCGCGCGGCGTCCCGACGTCATCACCTTTGAAACCGGGGTACTGGAAAAGGATGTGACCCTGGCCGGAGACATGCTTGCCAATCTGTATGTGTCCACCTCAGGAACAGCTTCTGACTGGGTCGTAAAAGTCATCGATATCTATCCGCCAAGCACTCCGGAGACGGAACATACACCCGAGGGTGTGGAACTGGACAACTATCACCAGTTGGTTCGCAGTGAAATGATACGGGGACGTTTTCGCGAAAGCTATGAACATCCCAAACCTTTTGAACCCAACAAAGTAACCTATGTGGACCTGCCGCTGCAAGACCTATATCATACCTTTAAAAAGGGACACAAAATTCAGATACAGATACAGAGCACCTGGTTTCCACTCATTGACCTGAATCCCCAAAAATATGTACCCAATATTTTTAAAGCTAATGAAAGTGATTTTCAGAGTGCTATCCAGCGAGTTTATCATACACCTGAGTTCCCAAGCAATATTGAGGTGAAAATTCTAAACAGGTAAACTCTAAAAGTATTTGCCAAAACAGAAGCCCCGGACCATTACAACCGGGGTTTGTAATAATTTTATGTTATTCCGATTTATTTGCCACCTGATTATCTAGCCCCAGCCATATGAGGTATGAAATCAGAAAAATAATCACTCCGTAAACAGTAGGAATCATCGATACCTTCAGCCCACCGGCCAATATTGCTGGAGCAACATCGCCTCCCTGTTCTATGTGAGAAAATACTTGATAAAGGCCAAGTAACTGAGCAAAAATACCAAACATCAGTGCAAATAGTCCTACTGATTTAATTCGGGTAAGCAGGTGCCGGAAAGTTGCCAAATGATCGACCCTGCCTTTTGATATCTGGATCGTCCGGTAAACAGTGATTGCGATAATGATCAGCAGTAAAATCGTGAGGATACCCATAAAAATGACATTGCCTTGATAAAATAATTCTAACATATTTTCGATATTAATCTGCGATTGATTGTTATCTCAATCTACATTCAATCCATAAGGAAACGCAATGTTATATCCCCGCCAAAACCTGCTGTTCGTCGAAAAAAGATGGTTTATTGCCTCAAAATGTTGTTTTTTGCAACTCGATAGTGATGAGAACAAGAATACATATCATCTTTTGGATTGCCGTAACCGCACTGCTTGTCGCTATATTCGGGCAGATATTTGAGAGTTTTATTCTCTCTTTTTATTTCGTGGCGATGTTGCTGCCAGTAGCAGTGGGTACCGCCTATTTTTTTAACTATTTCTTGGTTCCCCGATATCTGCTTGAAAAAATATACGGGAAATTTTCGCTCTATTTTATCTATCTGCTTGTTGTTTCTTCCTGTCTGGAAATGTGGGTCATCATCGGCTCCTTTATTCTACTGGCTGATCTGAATTACGCTAATTTAGGTCCCGTAGCTAGCAATATCTTTATCTTGACTATTGTACTCTACTTCATCGTTTTTCTAAAGGCCTTTCTGCTGCTAATTAAGCGCTCGTTCGCCTTTAAACAGAAAACGGATTCGCTGCGTGCCGAAAAAAACAAGTTTGTGAAAGGTTATTTGACAGTGCGCGCCGACAGGCAACAGGCTAAAGTTCAGTTTGAAGATATTCGCTATCTTGAAAGCATGGGCGACTATGTGAAAATCAACACTTATGATGATGAGCCGGTAATTACAAACGAGCGCATAAGTCATATCAATAAGGAACTACCCGAGAGCTTTTTGCGCATTCACCGCTCTTTTATCGTCAACAGTCAAAAAGTTGATTATTTTTCTAAAACAGAATTGCGGGTTGATGAAACCACATTGCCGATAGGCCGGACTTATAAACAAGAGGTCAACCGGAGGCTTTCTAAGAATGTATTAGATGAATCGGGATAACTGGTATATTACCGCAGACGTGGTACAAACTTGGTTTTCGTTCTATGCCTTTCAGTTTTGGTTCCAAGTGTTAAATAAAGAATATAATCTCCATACCAATTATCTGCTAGCCGTTATTGCCCATTTAGTACTATCAGATAGGGGTACTTACTTTTCATCTTTAGTAAATATCATACGAAATAAAGTAATGAAGAAATTACTGCTTTGAATCAACCATCCCATCCCCTGACACCTTGCAGTATTTTATCATCTACTGTATGAGTTGGATCATCATTATGAAGTACTGCAATATCTCCGGTAGATTCCATAACCACGGCTTGTATCTGGTTCATTTTTGTGGCGTTAGCCTCACGTAACTTAGCCCTCAAGTCATCGTGCGTCACCTTGGCCCTTTTCAAATTTTCATCAATTATTTGTGTACCCTTCATCAACAAAAGCGGTTCATTATCTACTAAATGGCTCATTATTTTTGAATTACCCCTTAAACTTGCCACAGTCATTTGGATAAAGTAGAGAATTCCCAACCCGAAGATCGCCTGCAGTAAGGGCGGGTCTTTTGCCAGTATGGTGCCCGCAATGATAGAACCAAAAGCTACCGTAATTGCAAAATCAAAACTGGACATTTTAGAAAATGAGCGAAGTCCGGAAATCCGGGTAAAAACAATCAATGCTGTGTATATGCCGATCGTGGAAATCAAGACAGTGAATAATAAATGCCAAATAGATCCGAACCATGAATAATCCATGTTGCGTTAGATTTTGTTGGAATTAACTGATATAAAAAAGCCCCGATTCGCACCGGGGCTTTGAATGGAATGTTATATAAGCATTCAGCTTGCTTTTTTCTTCGCTTTAAAGCGATTGAT
>Ga0102929_1002392_pt1 | contig 11155 bp, 7 predicted proteins | sample SalPonR1_B_D2_MG_FD_78510 | JGI IMG/M metagenome (GOLD analysis project Ga0102929, IMG submission 78510) | Salt pond soil microbial communities from South San Francisco under conditions of wetland restoration - Salt Pond MetaG R1_B_D2_MG | ecosystem: Environmental > Aquatic > Marine > Intertidal... | reverse complement strand
TCCGTACTCGTCGTTCACGGAACTGCGACTGATCACGAATCCGTCCATCGGATCTCCTGTATTCGGGGAGCTGGACCCGGACGGAGCCCGGACCGTCGGTACTTATCCGCGAATCGTACGCCTCGCGCGGGAGGTCCGGCAAGCAGGTTTGACCGGGTCGAGATACGGCCCGTATGCTCGGGGTCGCGCGCATGTGCGCGCTCCCGACTCCCCGAAGAGGTATCACGATGGCGACGATCGAGTACGCACTCGGCCCCACCGACACCCTCGATCAGCTCTTCCCCCCGGCGAAGTACGTGGACAACCCGGTGAAGAACTGGAAGGGCGACGACGTCACGCTCGAGACCCGACCGGACGTCATCCGGCACTACACCGAGAACTCGCTGGCCGCCGACCTCTTCACCGGCTTCACCGTCTCGGTCCGGGAGGCGGACGGGGCGTACAGGGTCCGGATCGACGCGGAGGGGGACGAGAGCCGGCTGGCGCTCTTCGCCGGGCAGCATCGGAAGATCTTCGGCAGCGACGGCGCCGCGAAGGCCATCGTGGGGCGCGAGCTGCTCGAGGAACTCGGCGTCTGGAATCCGATGTCCGGATATCCCGTCAACAACAACAAGCACGACGGGCTCTGCACGTGGACGCTCTTCCCGCCGCTCGGTCTGAACGTCATCGGGCAGAAGGGCATCCTGCTGATGCACTATCCGCCGTGGGAGACCGTGCAACGGGCCACCTTCCTCGACGTCATGACGATGAACCGGTGGAACACGCTCCTGAACGCCGCCGTCTACCCGAAGAAGGGCCTGGAGGTGAGTCCCTACCGGACCATCGTCGACGTGAATCCCATCGCCGCGCCCGGGTCGGGACAGAGCGAGTACGAGAACGACTACTTCCCCACGATGATGGCCTCCGGATTCTTCACCGGCCCGCCCGAGCGGGACTACATCCGGTCGATGCTGGAGATCTTCCTCGATCCGCCGGGCCACGAGGACGGGGAGTACACGCTTCCGCTGCTCATCTGCGGTTCGCATACATACGACCCGCAGGCGCCGCTCTGGGTGCGGACGACGTACAAGGACCAGATGCCTCAGCGGCAGCCCCCGAACGTGGACGGCAAGGGCATCCCGGACCTCGACGTGCTCCAGACGGGCACCATCCGGATCCGTCCCGACAGCCCCAAGCAGACGCCGTACATGTGCGCCAACCACCAGATCGCCGCCGGCGTCATGGGGAAGTGCACCGACACGCCCAGCTCACAGCCCGACATGCGGTTGTTCGAGGCCCAGGACCTCGTCGCCGCGTCGTTCCTGCTCAGCTACGGCGAGAACCCGCATCAGGACCCGGCCGCCGTGAAGGCCGAGGCCTGCCTCCGCTGGTTCGGCAATCGCGAAGGGACCGGGATCCCGAAGCCTCCCGCGAAGCAGGACGCCCAGATCCTGTGCGCCCTCGCGCAGATGGATCTCTTCTTCGAGCCGACCCCATGGCCGCACCCGAAGTACACCTTCGAAAAGGCCATGGAGCGATGCGCCGACGCGAACAACGGCTTCGACCCGTGTGCACCTCCGATCGGACCGGGCGACGACCGGCGAGGATGAATCGGGCACGTCCCTGAGAAGCGGGTGCCCCTACTTCTCTCCAACCCACGCGTGCGCCCGCAGATCACTCAGATCCGCGAACTCCAGCGCCGACGCGTGCGTCGCCTCCAGCACCACAGGCGGAGCCACGCCGGCGCGATGCGCCTCTGCCCAGCGGGCCGCACACAGACACCACTGATCTCCAGGCTTCAGGCCGGGGAAGCGGTACTCGGGGCGCGGCGTGCCGAGATCGTTGCCCGCGGCCCTGGAGAACTCGAGGAATTCGGCGGTCACGCGGGCACAGACCACGTGCACGCCCTGGTCGCCCCGACCCGTACGGCAGCAGCCGTCCCGATAGAAGCCGGTCATCGGGTCGTGTGAACAGTCTCGAAGCTCGGTACCGAGGACGTTTCTCGGGCCGTCGTTGGCGGGCATGGTGGATCCTCGTCGTCGGGTGAAGTCGTCAGGTGCCGCAGAAGGTCACGTAGGGTCCGAAGTCACCCGGGGCCGGCTCGGCGTAGCGCTCGAGGCCCGGACGCCGGGTGAAGGGATCGGACAGCACGTCGAGCAGCGCCCGCACAGGGTCCAGATCCAGCCTCGATTCGGCTGCATCGAGGGCCTCCTCGACCAGGTGGTTCCGCGGAATGTAGATCGGATTGGTGCGATCCATGGACACGGCCCGCGCCTCCCGGTCGGCACCCTCCTCGTCGAGCCGGGCCTCCCAGCGTGCGACCCATCCATCCAGGGCCTCGCCGCCGCCGTCGAAGAGCGAACGAAGGGCTGCGCCGTCGCCCCGCAGTTCGTCGGACAGCGCCCGGAATCCACGGGTGAAGTCCACCTCTCCCTCCGCCATCAGGTCCAGCAGGTCGGCGGCCAGCCTCGCGTCGCCGGACTCCGTACCCTCCAGCCCCAGCTTGCCCCGCATGACGGCGGTCCACTCCTCGAGGAAGAGCGGTCCGAATCGTTCGACTTCCTCACCCGCCAGTTCGACGGCCGCGTCGCTATCCTCCACCTCGAACAGCGGAAGGAGCGCCTCTGCGAGGCGGGCCAGGTTCCACTGCATGACCGAGGCCTGGCGGCCGTAGGCGTAGCGCCCGCCGCGATCGATCGAGCTGAACACCGTGGCCGGATCGTAGGTGTCCATGAAGGCGCACGGCCCGTAGTCGATCGTCTCGCCGGAGATCGAGGTATTGTCGGTGTTCATGACTCCGTGGATGAACCCGACGCCCATCCATTCGGCGACCAGGGCCGCCTGCCGGCTGCGCACCGCCCGGAACAGCTCCAGCGCGGGGTCCTCGGTGTCGAGCAGCTCCGGGTCGTGCCGCTCCAGCGCGTACTCCACCAGTCTCCGGACACGATCGTCGTCACGGCGGGCGGAGAAGTACTCGAAGGTGCCGACGCGGAGGTGGCTCGAGGCCACACGGGCCAGAATGGCGCCGGGCTTCGGGCCGTCCTGCCGGACGATCTGCTCCCCCGTGACCAGCGCCGCGAGTCCGCGGGTCGTCGGGATGCCGAGGGCGTGCATCGCCTCGCCCATCAGGTACTCGCGCAGGACCGGACCCAGCACCGCCTTGCCGTCGCCGCCTCGCGAGAATGGCGTCCTGCCGGACCCCTTGAGATGGAGGTCCCAGCGCCGTCCACGGGGATCCCTGATCTCGCCCACCAGAAGCGCTCGCCCGTCGCCCAGCCGCGGCGAGAAGCCGCCGAACTGATGCCCGGCGTAGGCCTGCGCGACGGGATGCGATCCCTCGGGGGCGCGCATTCCCGACAGAAGCGCGGCCCCCTCCGCGGACCGGAGGCTTTGCGCGTCCAGGCCGAGTTCCGCCGCCAGCGCCTCGTTCAGGAGGATCACCCGGGGGTCGGGAACCTCCGCACCCTCCCACGCGATCCAGAAGGCGTCGTCCAGATCGGTGGCGTAGCTGGATTCGAGTGAGATCATGGGAAAGACCGGGGGTCGGCAGGGCTCCATCGCGGGGCTACACCGTCCAGCGGTCGGAGTGTCCGGATCGGCGGCGCGTCCAGACCTTGCAGCCGGAGGACAGCGGGCGAAACGACGAGGTCCGGTACATCGTGCGGGCGGCCGTCAGGATTGCCCGGGCTCGCCCGCTGCTTCAGACTGCATCATCGCCGCTCGACCCCTACCCGCTCGGTTCGCTAATGTCACGCTCCCATCGGCTTTCGGCTGCCGTCGCCCTGCTCCTCGTCGCGATCCCGACCCAGGCTCACGCACAGGAATATCCCGAGGGCTTCTTCGAGCCCATGCCCCTCTTCGAGACCGCTCTGGGGGACTTCGCACGGCCGATCACGACCGATGTGCCCGACGCACAGGCCTACTTCGACCAGGGCATGGCCTTCATGTACGCCTTCACCCCGTACGACGCCGCCCGCGCCTTCCGTCAGGCCCAGGCGGCCGACCCCACCTGCGCGATCTGCCATTGGGGCGAAGCGTGGGCGTGGGGTCCGTACCTGAACGGAGGGATGGGCGCCGACGACGCGCCTCGGGCGTACGCCGCGATTCAGCGCGCCGTCCACCTCGGTGGCGAGGTCTCACCGGTGGAGCGGGACCTGATCGACGCGATGGCCCTTCGCTACGCCCCGACCCACGACCCGGATCAGCGGCGCGCGCTCGACGAAGCCTACGCCGACGCGATGGCCGAGGTGTGGCGTGATCACCCGAACGACCTCGACGCCGGCACGCTCTACGGCGAGGCGCTCATGCTGCTCCAGCCGCGGCGCGGGAACTGGGATCTCGAGAACCCGGAGGTCCAGCACATCCATCAGGTGCTCGAGGACGTGCTGGCGCAGGACATCACCCACCCCGGGGCCTGCCACCTCTACATCCACGGGACCGAGTCCACGGTCGAGCCGGGCAAGGCCGAGGCGTGCGCGGACCACCTCGGGGACGCCATCCCCGGCGCGAGCCACATCAACCACATGCCGTCGCACACCTACAACCGGATCGGCCGGTGGGGCGACGCGGTGCGCGCGAACATCCAGGCATGGCACTCCGACCTGAAGTCCGAGATCGGCGAGGGCTTCGCGATCTATCCGTCCCACAACCTGCACATGCTCGTCTTCGCCGCGTCGATGGACGGACAGGGTGCGGTGGCGATCCAGGCGGGGAAGGACTACGGGAAGCTCGTCCCCGGGGGCGTCTTCTACGAGGGACTGGCCCTCGTGCGGTTCGGGCGATTCGACGAGGTGCTCGAGATCACCGACCAGCCCGAGGATCCGGTCTTCCGGGGACTGCTCGAGTTCAGTCGAGGGTACGCACACCTCCGGATGGGTGACCGGATCTCCGCGGACGCCTCGCTCCGACGCGTTCGGCAAATCGTCGACGAGACGCCCGACGCCCAGTTCCGAGGCCACACCGCCCGGGACCTGCTCGGCGTCGTGGGGGGAATCCTCGAGGGGGAGATGCGCCGCGCCGACGGCGACCTGGGCGGCGCCATCGCGGTCCTGTCGGAAGCCGTTCGGATCGAGGACGGGCTCCGCTACGACGAGCCCGAACCCCTCAACTTCTCCGCCCGGCACTGGCTCGGAGCGGTGCTGCTCGAGGCGGACCGGCCGGCCGACGCCGAGCGGGAGTACCGGCTCGCGCTCGAGGATCATCCCGGCAACGGATGGTCGCTCTTCGGGCTGGAGGAGGCGCTGCGGGCTCAGGGTCGCACGGCCGAGGCCGACGACGTCCACGAGTTGTGGGAGGAGGCCTGGGCGCGCTCGGACACGTGGATCCGGGGGTCGCGGTTCTGAGCGGAGTACTCCGTTCCTCCGAGTCGGGCCGCGCGTTTCTCTCGATGCGCGCGGCCGTCAGGTCGCCTGATCGGTGGGCCGTACCAGAATCTCGTTCACGTTCACGTGATCGGGCGCGGTGACGGCGAAGAGCACCGCGTTCGCGATGTCCATCGGCTGAAGCGTCCGGCGTTGGGCCCATGTGGTGGCGAATCGGTCCTGTACGGTGGCGTCGGGGATGTGGTCCATCAGCTCCGTGGCGACCACGCCCGGCTGGACGTCGGTAACTCGGATCCCGTGCTCCGCCGAGAGCTCGAGCTGGATCCCCGCCGTGAGCGCACGTACCGCGAACTTGGTCGCCGAGTAGACCGTGCCTCCCGGGAACGGGCGGCGGCCCGCCAGAGAGCCGACGTTGACGATGTGCCCCCCACCCTGCTCCAGCATGGTCGGGAGCACCGCCGCCAGCCCGTAGAGCACCCCCTTGATGTTCACGTCCACCATCCGGTCCCAGTCCTCCACCCGGCCGCTGGCCAGCGGCGACAGGGGCATGACCCCCGCGTTGTTCACCAGGACGTCGATGCGTCCGTGAGCATCCCGCGCCCGCTGCGCGAGCGCCTCGACCTCGTTCCGGCGCGTCACGTCCGTGACCTGGACCATCGCGTTCCCGCCATCGGCGGTGATCTCGTCGGCGAGTTCCTCGAGGCGCTCGGACCGCCGGGCGGCAAGCACCACCGCGGCGCCCGCCCGTGCGAGAGCGCGAGCCACGGCGGCGCCGATCCCGCTCGATGCCCCGGTTACGAGGGCGACCTTGTCGTCGAGAGACGGATGATTCGTCACTGAAGAACTCCGTGCGATTGGGAATGAGTCCTCGAGCGTCGCTCGCGCGACGCCCGGGTCAGTGTGCTCCGTACGACTCCGTGATGGCCCCGTACACGAGCGCCCTGAGCTTCGGGTGGTCGTCCAGCCCCTGCGCCGGAGCAACCTGGGTGAAGTAGCTCACCACCAGGTCTTCGGTGAAGTCGCCCCAGTAGGTGGAGTGATACGCTCCACCCCAGCTGAACTCGCCCTCCGACCCGATCTGGCCGCGGGCCCCCAGGTCACGGACGACCCGGAAACCGAGCCCGATCCCGCTCCCCGCGCCCATGAGATCCCCGATGTGGTTGGCGGTCATGATCTCCACCGACTTCGGGGAGAGGATGCGGTTCCCGTCCAGCTCTCCACCGTTCAGGATGGCCTGCAGGAAGCGCGCATAGTCGTGAGCGGTGGAGAGGAGCCCGGCGCCACCGCTGAAGCTCGTGCGTGGGCCGTCCACGTAGAGTCCCTGCCCCCGCATGCCACCTGATTCCGGCGAACGCTCCAGCGGTGCGTCCGGGCCACCGCGGTAGACGACGGCGAGCCGATCCGCCTTGTCGGCAGGCAGGTAGAAGTGCGTGTCCGTCATGCCGAGGGGCTCGAAGATCCGCGTCCGGAGGTACTCGTCGAGCGCCATGCCCGAGGCCACCTCCACGAGCGCCCCGAGGATGTCCGTGTTGTAGCCGTAGACGAAGCGCTCGCCCGGCTGCGCGTCCATGGGGAGGGCCGCCATACGGCGAACGGTCTCGCGGATGGGCTCCTCGAGATGGGCGAAGTACCAGCCCTGGATGCCCGCCCCGGCCCAGCGGTCCGCGGCCGGCCCGTTCCCGTATCCGATCCCGGCCGTGTGCGTCAGCAGGTCGCGCACGGTGATGGCGCGCTCCGCGGGCACCACGTCGTAGCCACCGCCCTCCCGCGGCACCGCGACCGTCGTCTCCATGTACTCGGGCAGGTAGCGTCCCACCGGCGCCTGGATCAGGAGCTTTCCCTCCTCCTGAAGCATCAGGACCGCCGCGCTCACGATGGCCTTGGTCTGCGAGGCGATCCGGAAGATGTCGTCCGACTCCATCGGGTCGCCCGACTCCACGTCCCGCTGCCCGAACGCCTGCTCGTAGACCAGGAAGCCAACCCGGTGCACGCGGATCACCGCGCCCGGAAGGCGACCCTCCTCCACGTACTCCTCGAAGACCTCGGTCAGGAGCTCCAGTCGCTCGGAGGACATGCCGACGTCCTCGGGAATGGCCTGCTCCTGCGCCAGTCCCGGGGCAGCCAGCGTCAGGGTCAGCAGGAGGGCGCCGAGAATCGGGTCCTGGGGACGAGCGCAGGTCCGGCGAACGAACATGGGGTGCTCCACATGATGGGGCAGTCTTGCGAGGCGACCGTCGAGAATGCCTCTCGAATGCTCGCCGCTGCAAGTCGGCTTCGGCGTCCACGCATGCCGCACCCGCGACCGACTCTGAGCGACCGACTCTGAATGGATTCCGTCTCCATGACGTAGCCCACCCACGTCCCGCTCTCTCACCCGGCCCCGACATGATGAAGCTCCTCGCCCCCCTCGCTCTTCTGGCCCCGGCCGCGCTGACCGGCCAGGCCATCACGCAGTCCGACGAGGGCGCCATCGACGCGGTCTTCGCGGCGTACGACGCGCCGGACGTCCCGGGCGCCGCCGTCGCGGTGATCCGCGAGGGCGAGATCATCTACTCGAAGGCATTCGGAAGCGCACAGCTCGAGTACGGGATCCCGGTCGAGCCGACCACGCCCTTCCACGTCGCGTCGGTCTCGAAGCAGTTCACCGCGATGGCGGTCCTGCTCCTGGTCGACGAGGGGCGGATCGACCTGGACGAGGATCTCCGCACGTACCTCGACTGGGTGCCCGAGCTGCCGGCGGTCGTCACGCCGCGTCATCTACTCAGCCACACCAGCGGGATCCGTGATCAGTGGGAGCTGCTGATGACGGCGGGGTGGCGGCTCGACGACGTCATCACGAAGGAGCAGGTACGCCGGCTGATGATGAAGCAGCGCCAGCTGAACTTCCGGCCCGGTACGCGTCAGCTCTACAGCAACATGGGCTTCAGCCTGGCCGCGGAGCTGGTGCAGGAGGTCTCGGGCCAGCCCTTCGACGAGTTCGTGAAGGTTCGGATCCTCGAACCGCTCGGGATGGAGCGGACCCACGTGCACGACGACCATCAGCACATGGTGCCGGGGCGGGCCTACTCATACCGGCCGGATGGGGACGGGTACGCGAACGGAGTCCTTTCCTACGCGAACCACGGGGCGACGAGCCTGTTCACCACGGCCGAGGACCTCGTCGTCTGGCTCGACAACTACAGGACCGGTACCGTCGGCGGCGCGATGCTCGACGTGATGACCATGCGGACGGTGCTCGCGAATGGCGACACCATCGGGAACGCGCTGGGGCTCTTCATCGATGACTACCGCGGACGGTCGCGCATCCAGCACGGGGGGGCGGATGCGGGGTTCCGAAGCTTCGTGGCGTGGTTCCCGGAGGACGAGGTCGGGATCGCGGTCGTCAGCAACTTGGCCGCGACCGACGCGGGCGGCCTGGCCAATGCCGTCACCGACGTCGTCCTCGAATCCGTCCTCGAACCGGTCGAGGCCGACGATCCCGAGCAGTCGGAGCAGCGGATCGCGGTCCCGGAGGAGCCCGCGGCGGTGGATCCCGCCACGCTCGAGCGCTACGCCGGTGCGTACACGACGGACCGAGTGAACTTCGCCTTCGAGGTGCGGGACGGTGCCCTCTGGCTGACCCAGCCCGAAGAGGGCCCGCTCGTGCCGGTGACCGAGGTCGCGTTCGTCACCGACAACGGAATCGCACGGTTCGAGTTCGAGGTCGAAGGCGGCGTGGTGACCGCTCTGCACTTCCAGCAGGGGCCGACCCGGCTGGAGGGCACCCCGCTCGTGGCCTCCGAACCCGTGGATCCCGAGGAGTACGTCGGCGCCTACTGGAGTCCCGAGATCGAGACCATGTACGAGGTTCGGAGGCGAGAGGACGGACTCGTGCTCTACACGCTGCGTCACGGTGAGACGCCGCTGGTGCATCGAGACGGGGACATGTTCGGCGGGTCGCAGTCGTTCTCGCGGGCCGTGCAGTTCCGGCGTGGGCCGGACGGGGCGGTCGCCGGCTTCACGATGTCCGGCGGACGCGTCCTGAACCACCGGTTCCTGCGGGTGGCAGAGCCGATGCCGGGTGGGTAGCGACCCGACGCCCCACCCATTGCCCGATCCGATGCGAGGGTCGCACCCTCCCCACGTCCCCGCCGTCACGGGCGGGGGTCCTCGCACACGGCGTGCCTGCACCGCGTGCCCGGACACGCCCATCCTCGGACCGGCCCCACCATGTCGAAGCGGACGCTCTTCACAGTCACTCTCGTCATCATCGCTGCCATCGGTGGGTCGGTCGCCCCCGCGTCGGCACAGACCTCCGCCGGCTACGACGAACTCGTGGCGCTCTTCGAGGAGTTCCGCTCGGCCCGAGCACCCGCCGTGTGGTCGGCGGCCTTCGACGACCCGGAGGCCCCCTACGGTGTGGTGGACTACAGCGACGAGGCCGTGGCTACCCGGATCACCCGGATCGATGCACTCGAGCGGCGACTCCGGTCGATCGACCACGACGCATGGACCGTGGCGGAGAAGGCCGACTACCTGGCCGTGAAGGCGCAGATCGCCGCCGAACGCTTCCACCTGGAGGTCAGCCGGCCGTGGGCCCGGGACCCCGGCATCTACGTCGACCTGCTTCTGCGCCTCGCCTTCTCCGACGTGGAGGCGGGCGACGCAGCGGTGGCGAGGACCCGACAACAGCTGGAATCGGTGCCCTTCATCATCCGCGCCGCGCAGACGAACCTCAGCGAGGGCGCCGCCGACTTCCTCGCCCTGGCGCGCTACAACATGCGTAACCCGGACGGAGTCGGGCACGGCCATCCCTACCGGGCGGTGCCGCCCGCCGGAGTGATCGGATGGTACGAGGACCTGCGAGAACGGGCCGTCGCGTCACGCCCCGAACTGGTGCCCGGCGTCGATGACGCCCTCGCCGCGGTCGAGGAGTTCGCGGACTGGCTGGACGCCGCCGTGCCGCGGATGACCGCGCAGGCCGGCGTCGGGGAGGCCCGCTTCGACTGGTACATGCGCAACGCCAAGCTCCTTCCCTGGACCGCGGACGAGATAGCGCTGCTGGCGCGCCGGGACTGGGAGCGGCTCATGGGCTTCCTCGCCCTGGAGGAGGCACGCAATCGCCATCTCCCCGAACTCGAGCCCGCGGCCTCCGAGGCCGAGTACGAGGCGCGCCTCCGCCGCACCGACGAAAATGTCCGACGCTGGCTGGTCGAGGAGGACATCCTCACGCTGCCCGAGGACACACCGGACTTCGAGGGCTTCGGCTACAACGTGCCCTTCATCGAGCGTCCAGAGGGACTCAACTTCTGGGAGAAGGTGCAGTTCCGGGACCCGCACCCCGACCACCTGCACGCGGTCATCCCCGGTCACCGCTACGACGGCTGGTTCGCGCGCCGGAGCGATCACCCCATCCGCTCACGGATCTCGGACGGCGTCCGCGTCGAGGGGTGGGGCGTCTATCTCGAGGAGCCGATGGTCCGGGCGGGAGTGATCGACCACCTGCCCCGGGTCCACGAGCTCATGTACCTCTTCGGGATCTTCCGGGCGACCCGCGTCACCGCGGACATCGGCATGCAGCTGAACGAAATGACGATCGCCGAGGGCGCCGACCACATGCGCGAGGGCTCCCCCTGGCTCGACGACGACGTGGCACGGGTGGACGCCGAGATCTACCTGCGCCGGCCGCCCGGGTACGGGCTCGGCTACACCATCGGCAACCTGCAACTCCAGCAGCTGCTGGGTGAGATGCGGAGCCGGGACGGCGAGGCCTTCGACCTGAAGGCGTTCCACGACGACTTCCTGTCGAAGGGCCGCATCCCCATCAGTCTGATCCGCTGGGAGATGCTGGGCGCGGAGGATCAGGTGTCCGACTT
>Ga0102929_1002388_pt1 | contig 11166 bp, 9 predicted proteins | sample SalPonR1_B_D2_MG_FD_78510 | JGI IMG/M metagenome (GOLD analysis project Ga0102929, IMG submission 78510) | Salt pond soil microbial communities from South San Francisco under conditions of wetland restoration - Salt Pond MetaG R1_B_D2_MG | ecosystem: Environmental > Aquatic > Marine > Intertidal... | reverse complement strand
GAAATGACAGCTCAATAATCCGGGCCAATTGTTCTTGGCCGACTATTATCATACCAAATGCAACTGCATTCAGCAACAGTATACTATAGCTAAGATACTCGGGGTGCGGAAGTTTGGAAAGTCGCCGGTACACAACAACGCAGGAAAACAGGGAAATAAGGATGAGTAAAATTTGGCTCCACAAATTTACTCCCCGATATTTTGTCGTTGCCTGGCCCTGGCGTCTACCTCACGGTTGGCCTGTTTGTTATTTTGATAGATGAGCACAAGATCTGCTACTTCTTTCAAAATTTTCCTTTCATCTTTCACCATGTGATTGGCAAACTCAAAAAGGGTGAGTGAGTGACTGCCAGATTTCATCTCTTTTTCCCAGTCGATGAGCGGAATCTTTTCAAAAAGGTTCAGCATAGCTGCCCGGTGTTTACTGATTTTTCTGAGGATTTTCTGAACGTCATCCTCTCCTTCTGCAAACTCAAAGGTTTCATCATATGAGTCGAAGTTGTTCAGCTGCAGTGAGCGTGCACTGGAGAAACTTTTTTCAATTAATGGACGGTAATAATTTTTCTGAGCGTGGTCAATAAGGGCAAGCATCTGGATAATTGACATTCCGTCAGCCGGCACTTCGGTGTATGGAACCTGATCGATGATATACATCAGGGCCTCTGACTCATCCTGAAGATATCTGGCATCATCAAGTAGTTGTTCATACTGCTCTTGGGTAACTTCTTGATCAGATGTCATAGTTTGGCCCACATGAAATTAAACTGACCAGTTTGACGAGGCATTTGTCTCGTCGTTTTTCTTTTGCTGCTCAAGCATATCTACAAGAGACAGGCCCGTATTCCAGTCACTGTCACGATCACGAACAGAGTGGATGTTATTCTCTTCCTGGAAATCCCAAAACTGTCCGAACTGATTGTTTTTATATTCCCGGAGAAAATCGAGACGTTCTTTAAGATCCTCTTTTGGAACAAGAAGGCGCTCTTTATCATAAACGGCATCTTCTCGTGATTCAAATACAATATCGTAATCTTTACTCATCACAATTGCTTCCTCAGGACAGACCTCCTCGCAATAACCACAGTAGATGCAGCGAAGCATGTTTATTTCAAAAAAATCGGGGTAGCGCTCTTTAGGGTCCTCTTCATCTTCGTTCGCCTGCATAGAGATCGCCAGCGGCGGACATGCACGTGCACATAAACCACAGGCAACACATCGCTCTTTACCATTATCTTCAACAAGAACAGGCCGGCCCCGGAAAATTGATGGCGGATCCCACTTCTCTTCAGGATAGTTCATGGTAAATGTAGGGGCGAACATCTGCTTAAAGGAATACCACAGCCCCCTGAATATCTCAGGGAGATAAAGGTTTTCCAGAAACGATAATTTACGCTCACGCTGAAAATCATCCGTTAAAGCATTGGATACCGGCTTATCTAATTCCATCTAAAGAAGTATCTGATTAGTTTGTAATAATATCGTTTCCTCAGCTATCAAAAATAACCTTTTGCACTGTATCGTTCAATCTAATTTCTTGATTGAATAACTTATTTCTGACGAAATACCATCGTGATCGGTACGCCGGTGAATCCAAACTCTTCCCGGAGCTTATTCTCGATAAACCGCCTGTAATTCGGGGGCAGCTCCTGTGGGTTGTTCATAAAGAATTTAAATACCGGTGGATTGCTCTTCACCTGCAGTGCATATTGAATTTTAAGCTGTCGTCCGCGTTTCATAGGCAACGGCCGCTCTTTTAAAATCTTTTGTACAAAGTCATTCATTTCGGGCGTGCTTATCGATTTTCGCCGTTCCTGTATCACCATCTCAGCCATATCAAGCACGCGTTCAATTCGCATGCCTTTTAGTGCAGAGATAGATATAACGGGAATGTACTTTGACGTTCTGATGCGGTCGTAAATATATGTTTCGAACTCTTTATGAACGTTTGTGTCCTTATCCGGCACTATATCCCATTTATTCAGGGCAATGACAATCCCTTTATTATATTTTTCAGCGTCACGGATAATGCGTTTATCCTGGGCATCGAAACCTCTCATGGCGTCGAGGAGCAGTACCACAACGTCTGAGTCTCGGATGGACCGGTCGGTTCTGACGTTACTGAAGAATTCAATATTCTCCTTTACTTTTGCGCGCTTTCTGAGGCCTGCTGTATCAATCAGAGTGTATTCCCTGTCGTTATAGGTAAGCTTACTGTTGATTGAATCCCGCGTAGTTCCGGGTATATCAGTCACAATACAACGGTCGTTTTTAAGAAGTGCATTCATCAATGAACTTTTTCCGACATTCGGACGGCCTACAAACGCAATCTTTGGATTCTCGTCACGCTGAGCTTCTTCAGGTTCCCCGGGAAACAGCTCTACGACGCGGTCGAGCAGATCGCCGGTACCTGTGCCGCTAATGGCTGATACGGGAAAAATCTCATCAAGCCCAAGCTCATAAAATTCAACAGCATTCATAGCCCTCGTTTCATTGTCGCTTTTATTAACCACAACAAGCACGGGTTTATCTACCCTTCGCAATATATTTGCAACTGACTTATCGAGAGTATTCACGCCATTTTCAATATCAACCACAAAGAGAATCACATCCGACTCCTCGATAGCTATATGTACTTGTTCGCGAATTCCTTCAACAATTACTCCTGCTTCCTCCGGCAGGTAGCCGCCCGTGTCGATCACGTTAAAATCTCGGCCGTTCCAGAAGCTTTCGCCGTAGTGGCGGTCGCGTGTCACGCCATATTCATCATGTACAATTGCCTGCCGTTCACCGATTAACCGGTTGAAGAGGGTGGATTTTCCAACATTGGGTCGTCCTACTATAGAAACCGTGGGTAACATCTGATAAAGTTAATTCGTAAGTTTACGGATGTGATCCGCCAACACACCTGAAATTTTTCTCAATTGGCAGAATTTGAACGTTGAAAGGTAACGATAAATTAGCAAGAATATGCTTGAATCATTTTACAATAATTTCGGATTTGTTGGATCACTTGTACTGGCACTACTCATCTTTCTTTTCTTTATTTTCTGGATGGGTGGCGTGGCCGGACTTTGCAAGGAGCACGATAGTCAAAAAGAGTCAGTGTTCAGACTTATATTGGCTATACTCATTCCTATTTACCCGGTGGTGTGGCTGATTTTGGATATGATATCACAGAGAAAACAACTTCGCAGGCTTTAAATTTTTTACGCCGGGGCTCAAGTATTTTTCTACATTAAGTATGTAAATTACTACCCATCAGTTAATTGGCTTCCTTCCCCTCCTTCCAAAAGAGGTTTATCCTGTTCCTCTACCAGCATCCACGGTTCAAGTAAATCTTCCGGCAGATCGTCGATAAAACGGGACGGATTTGTGAAGTAATCGCCGTAAAAGCTTTGGTGCATCGCCGGGTATGTCAGGAATAGCTGATCTTTGGCACGCGTGACCGCTACATAAACCAGCCGGATCTCCTCCTCCATCTGCTTCGGATCTTCAATCGCATAACCTGATGGAATAATCCCATCAAGACATTGAATTAAAAACACAACGTCCCATTCAAGGCCTTTGGCTGAGTGAATTGTACTTAGTATGAGCGGCGATTCATCTTTACTGGCTGCCTCTGTTTCTATAGCCGTAGCTTCAATGGGATCGAGCGCCACCTCCTCAATCATATGCTGAAGTGATCGGTAGCTTCCGGAAATATCAACAAATGTTTCGAGATCCTTCATTCGCTTCGGATGATCATCAAACCGCTTTTTGCAGAATTTACTGTAGTATTCAACCACTGTTTTTAGCTGATCAGGAACAGATCCATCATATTTCTTCAATTTTGAGAACAGGTCACTCAAGGCTTTCAGCTGGTCAAGATACCTGTCGCTGGCGTGAGGTGCTGTATGGGGTTTGAATGGATCATCGTTATTTTGAGCCCATTGAAAGAACTGTTCCGCTGTTTTAGGCCCTATGCCCTCCATTAGCATCAGTGCCCTGTTCCATGAGATGGTGTCCTGAGGATTGACAAATATTTTCAGGTGGGCCAGAACATCTTTTACGTGTGCTGCTTCAGTAAATTTCTGGCCGCCAAATTTAATAAACGGGATATCCTTCTTATTAAGCTCCACTTCGAGATCGTAGGAATCACGACCGTTTCTAAATAATACCGCCATATCGGAGAGCTCTCTGCCCTGTTCGCGCAGATTTAAAATCATCTGGGTGAGGAAGCGGCTCTGATCGTTTACGTTCGCAGCTTTTACGAGTCCCGGGAGTTCTCCCTCGCCCCTGCTGGTATAAAGCTTCTTTTCAAATGTATTTTTTGACTGAGAAAGCACACGGTTTGCAAGGTCCAGAATACGTTGCGTTGACCGGTAGTTTTCCTCAAGTTTGATGAGCTTTGTGCCGCTGAACCTGTCCGGAAACTGTTTCATATTTTCGGGTTCTGCCCCGCGAAACGAGTAGATGCTCTGTGCGTCATCACCCACTGCCAGCACATTGTTGTGCACCGAGCTGAAAAGTTCCGTCAGCTCCGCCTGCAGCGAGTTGGTATCCTGGTACTCATCAACCATCACGTGTTTATGAGATAGCGCTACTTTTTGGCGCACTTCCTTATTGTCACGCAGTAAGTTTCGGGTATGCACCAGCAAATCATCAAAATCCATCACATAGTTGACCTGCTTGTAGTTGGCATACTCATCAAACAGGGATTGAATTGTCTCGGCATGTTTTTTGAACTGGGGGTACTCGCTTTCCAGCACATCATGAATGGGCATAATTTTGTTGACCGATGTGCTGAATATCGAATAGAGTGTACTTTTTTTTGGAAACCGTTTCGTCTGTTTAACTGAATCGAGCCGTCCCCTCAGCAAGTGAATCGTATCCATCGCATCTGAGGTATCAATAATCGTAAAATTCTCCGGGTACCCGATGCGGTCTGCATAGATGTGCAGCAGCTTGCTGCAGTAGCGGTGAAATGTCCCTCCTTCAACCCTGCGGCACCTGTCATCAAGTAAGGTGCTTGCACGGCGCAGCATCTCTCCTGCTGCCCTTCGTGTAAATGTGAGAAGCAGTATTGACCGTGGATCAACACCGCTTTCAATCAGGCGGGCAACGCGGTAGATCAGCGTTCTGGTTTTGCCTGTTCCGGCACCGGCAATGACAAGAGCCGGACCTGAATTATGCATTACCGCATCTAACTGAGCCGGATTCAGAAGATCTTTATAGTCAATCTTGTAGTTATCCGATACGACTGAATCATCTTTCTGTAGGACAAACTTTTTCATACGGGAAACTATGAAAAATTTACTATATGTAAACTTTATGTATGACTTAGCGTAATTACGCCCGGAATATCTGGTACAGTATCAGATCTCATTTTTCGGGTAGCGACCTGATAGCAATTCCAAGGCTATTCAGTGTTTCTTTCAGCATTAAAACCAACGTTGTCAGATCCCGAAAAGTGATCCCTACCAAACAGTGGATGCTGAAATTTTCTGTACACATCAGATGGAATTATTGAAAAACAGTGGCGCATCAGATCAACAGATGATTCAGTGGTAACTCATCCAGCGCCTGATAACGGTATCACACTATGACCTGACACTGAAAAGAGCAAAAAAACGCAGTGCATTAAAGTGCACTGCGTCTGATCTTTTAGTTTAAAAGGAGATCTGTTGATTTATCAATCAGTACATTATACCAGTCATGAGCCGTTTAACTCTCATCATCAGGTTTGGGTACGAAATACAGAGCCTTTGAATTCATGCAGTATCTCAAACCGGTGGGATCGGGTCCATCATCAAACACATGGCCGATATGTGAGCCGCAACGGGCACAAACTGTTTCTGTTCTGGTCATGAAGAGGCTGTTATCCTCCTTCTCTCCCACTGCTTCTTCACGAATCGGTTCCCAAAAGCTGGGCCATCCGGTACGGCTATTGTACTTGGCCTCAGAATGGAACAGAGGATTTCCGCAGGCTCTGCAGAGATATACTCCCTCTTCATAAAAACCGTCATATTCATTTACATACGGTATTTCAGTTCCCTTATTTCGCAAGATCCTGAATTCACCGGAGCTGAGCATATTTTTCCACTCCTCCTGTGAATGTTCTACTGTTTTAGTGTTGTCTGTATCATTAAGAGCTTCCTGATAGGTGATGGATTCAAGAAATTCGGTGTGTTCCTCTTGGGTTGTCATAGATTGCTGGCTATTGGAATTACAGGCAGTTACAATTAAAAGTGCATACAAACAGATAAACTGCAGCGCTACATGTCGAAAGGGTGCTAATGTCATACAGTGTGTGCCTTTTGTTTTTGATTCTGTTCTTTAAACTGTTTCAGCTGCTCCTTTAGTTCCACCGAAGCACTGGCATATCCTCCGTTCGTGCCATCAATAAAGTGCACATGGTTCTTTTGATAATCAGTCACGAGGCAGGTTGTCATGGATGCATGTGATGAGTGAGTGCCGAATACCAGGTTTCCTTTCTGATGCTGCTTTTCAAGAAATGCCCTCAGGCGTACCCGCTGATCAATTGTACCGGAGAGTACAAGTTTAAGCCCGTCACTGAATTTTCTGAAGTCTGCATTCTTTACAAAGTCAGATTTATAGTCACCCCATTCTGTATGTTTTGTAGATACTTTATTTTTCATCAGATACCATCCGGCAAGCTGCAGATAACAAGTCTTGAAAATGTAGAGCATTTTCTTAGCTAACGTAGCCGGGTAAGATCTGATTGTTGCCTCACCCATAAGAAATTTGGGACTGGCAGAAAGATTCAGCCTCTCTTCTCTTATCGGCATGTACTCCGACTCATCTCCGAATATCTGTTCAATCTCCTTAAAACATCGCCGGTATAAACAGCTTCTTTCTATATCATCTTCAATAATTGATTTGATGATAACAGAAACCACTTCATCCTTCTCAGAAGGAATTTCATTCCAGCGACATTCAAGTCCTGAAAAGTCTCCTTCTATACGTTGTGTATCTGAAAGGTTATGTTCAGGCTTCTTGATAAATTCTTCGATGTAATCCACACCATCACCCCAGAAGATCGCCTGATTTATATGTTCTGACAGGATATACTTGCCGATTTTAATGTCTGCGCCTTGTTCCCTCAAAACACTCATTGGCAGGCAACCCGCCGCAAGTTCCAGTCCGAATGAAGACTCAACCGCTTGTTTACAGTATTTTAGCAGCCCCATTACGTGATCCCTGCCAGCATCCGGCATAACGATCGTCACCCCGTCACCGCCAAACACAAACGGGATATCCAATTCCGGAAATTCATTCATTATTGCTGCAATGGCACAGGCACCTGCCATATTAACGGCACGGTAGTTACCGGATGCAATGGCTTTTGTTGATCCGCGGATATCTGTGGCAATAACGAGCCAGTCATCCGGAAGCGCATGGTACCGTCTGATATCTGCAATTTCTGAAAACGACTCAATTCCATCCAGTTCCCTGTAGAAATGGCGATTACTGATATTCATTTGATTCTTATCGTCTTGAACAATCTTTCTAATTACTCGAAGTTACATCGTATCTTCGTGATGCTTTAAACACTCATTAAGTCGTATCTTTCCTCGCAAAGGTAGTTGTTTCAATATTAATATGATGGCAAACTCTGAACGGTCTCTTTTTTATTTAAAAAAAAATCTGCTCCTGCTACTCCTGCTGTTATCGGGATATTTCTCTGTCACACAAGGTCAGGACCTCGATACAACGATCGATGTCATCGGCGTAGGGAGCTCCTCCGGTCAAACGCCTTTTTGGATACAATCGAACCGCTTTGGGCGGTACGCATCTGACGGCAGCCATGCTTTCACACGGCTTCAGCTTCATGGCAGCTCAGGTTCTGATAATTTTGGGCCGCTAGAGCTGCGTTATGGCGCAGATTTAATTGCGAGACCCGGTTCACAAAGCACGCTTGCTTTCAACCAGGCATACCTGAAGATCCGGGCTTATGCATTTGAACTATCCGGCGGACGGTTTCACAGCCGGAACCCCATACATGACAAAACTCTAAGCATGGGATCGCTTGGCGTGAGCGGAAATGCCGTACCGGTCCCAAAAATTCAGTTTGGAATACCGGAATGGACCGGCGTTCCCTTCACAAACGATTATGTTCAGGTACGAGCCCACGTAGCACATGGATGGCTTGAGAAAGACAGGTATACGAAAAGTCCGCTATATCATGAAAAGGTAGGGCATCTCCGTTTTGGAGGTGATTTCCCTCTGAACGTTTACGGAGGTCTTGCCCACTATGCAATGTGGGGCGGCTACGACAATCCGGCCTACGGTGAGTTGCCTGCAGATTTTACCGATTTTTTCCGCGTGTTTATTGGAATTGGCGGCGATGAGCAAGCCCCCGAGGTTGAGGCAGACTACCTGCTTGGCGACCATCTGGGCGCATGGGATTTTGGATTTTTCCTGGATCTGAATAGTGTTTCAGTAAACGTTTACAGGCAGCTACCCCTCGAAACCAAAGACAATCTAAAACTGAAAAGTCTCCAGGATGCACTGAATGGGTTGTCTGTTCGGTTTGATGAAAGCCTCAACCTGCCAATTGACGGACTTACCTACGAATTTTTATACACCAAATGGCAAGACGGGCCACGCACTGAAAACATACTAGAAGATGGCACCCGCTGCTCCGAATTCCCCGAGCGCTGCCGTGATCCATTCCAGGGTAATGAAAACTATTACAATCATAGCATATACCGCGTTGGATGGGCAACACATGGACGAACAATAGGAAACCCTCTCTTTCTTACATCCAGCGTACCTGTTTCACAGCTTGGTAACGGAATCATTAACAATCGGATTGTTGCTCATCATATTGGCGTTGAAGCCACACTATTTGATCTGAATATTATTGGTAAATTAACGGTCAGCCGTAATTATGGTATCAGAGAGAATCCTTTTCCAGAACCTGCAGATCAGATCTCGGCCGGCCTTTTAATGCAACGAAATGTGTCACTTTTCAATCGTCCCGTCACGCTGCTTGCTGATGTGGCCCTGGATTCAGGCGACCTCGTTGGCAACCAGTTTGGCGCATCATTAGGTTTACGATGGTCTCCTTAGCCAATAAGCCCGCACTTCTTATATCACTAAGATCACCTGTTTGTTAGCGTGGTAGTAAAAATCGGTTTCGATTCTACGTTTGATTTGCATCAAAGGTAAGAATTGCAGTCTTTTAGACCATTAACTAAGCTAACCAAAATTTAGATCTTTGAGTATGAATGCAGACCGAAACGTGATATCAAGGCTGAGCATCATGATGTTCCTCCAGTTCTTTATCTGGGGTGGATTTTTTGTGGTGATGGGCGTCTATCTTCTTGAAATCTTTCAGGGCGAGGAAGGGCTCAACACAATAATTGGCCAGGCGTATGCAACTCACAACTGGGCCGGGCTGCTTGCACCGGTTATAGTGGGCCTGATCGCCGATCGCTACTTCAATGCAGAACGAGTAAATGCCGTCTGTCATATTCTCGGTGCCGGCCTGCTTTGGTATGCGGCGGGTATAACTGAGCCCGGCCTGTTTATCTGGGTAATGCTTGCTTATTTCATGCTCTACATGCCAACACTCGCGCTGGTAAACGCCATCTCTTTTGCAAATATCGGTGATCCTGACAAAGAGTTTCCAAAGATTCGCGTGTGGGGTACAATCGGGTGGATTGTTTCAGGATTCGTTGTCGCTCAGACGATTCTCGGATGGGTTGAAGTTCCTTTTTTAACGTGGTTTACCGGAATCGAAAGCAACATCCAAAGCACAAGTATCCCGCTTTACATGAGTGCAATCATTTCCGTTATTTACGGGCTCTACAGCTTTACATTACCGGAAACGCCGCCGTCAGAAAAAGGAAAAAAGTTCAGCCTGAAAGAAGCGTTTGGACTTGATGCACTGAAACTGCTGACAAACAAGAACTTTGCTGTCTTTTCATTCAGCAGTTTTGCTATCAGTATCCCGCTTGCGTTTTACTATGCACGAACAAACGACTTTGTAGCTGCCGTTGCCTTTGGTGAGCAGTCAGCCTCGTTTATGGCAATTGGTCAGATGAGCGAGGTTCTTTTTATGATCCTCATTCCTTTTTTCCTGGTTCGCCTCGGTGTTAAATGGATGCTGCTCGTAGGCATGCTTGCCTGGACGGCCAGGTACCTCCTGTTTGGAGCATTTCCCGAGTCGGTATCTCTGATTATCGTTGGGATTGCGCTGCACGGTGTCTGCTACGATTTCTTTTTTGTGACCGGGCAGCTTTATGTGGATAAGAAAGCACCGAAAAATCTGAGGGCAAGCGCACAGGGCTTTTTCAATCTGCTTACCTATGGTGCAGGTATGCTCATCGGGAATTACCTGCTTGGCTGGTGGGGCGACAGCATCAGCCTCGACGGATCAACAGAGGCCGGCTGGCTTGAAGGTGCTTTCCAGTTCTGGATTATGCCGGCATTGTTCGCACTAGGTGTAGCGATCATGTTTTTCATTTTCTTCTGGGATGATGAGGTTGATGCAGAAAACCTCGAGGCCGATGGAATGTCACCTATATCTGACTCAAATACCGAAGAGATCAGTCCCGGAACTGTAGGTTAAATTCTAAAACGGGAATCACATGTTAAGCTCCATCCGGACGGGTGGAGCTTTTTTTTGAGATCTGAAATTAGTGTCACATCAATGCTCAAATATCGAGCGACCTGTCAGATTTTGCCGATCTGTTTGTTTGGTACTAAGTGAAATATTTTGGCTTTGGGCAATGGTTATTTATGATTAATCTTTGATAGTTCTGAAAACCTAGCCGATAAATCTCATTGCCTATACAGTTCCTTCTAATTGTCCAATAACCACGGGCAGCGTTCAGGACAATGTCCGGCTACCGACGAATGACATAGCCATGTGTTCGTGTGAGGGCGGTGCAGCTACAAAGAAGATTTTATAACCTGAAAGGCCTTTCCCGGCAAATCACAATCGAATGCATATTAGCTATCAGCCGGGTCCCAAAAATGTTCATCAATTTCCACGGTATAATCTTCCTTAAACGTCACTCCCTCCTGCTGCAGCCGCTCTCTCATTGTATCTCCGGGAAAGTACGCCCTGCCTGTGAGCTGACCAAGACGGTTTACAACTCTGTGGGCAGGCAATTCACGATTCATTTCCTGAGCTTTTCCTGAGAGTAAATTATT
>Ga0102929_1002386_pt1 | contig 11168 bp, 8 predicted proteins | sample SalPonR1_B_D2_MG_FD_78510 | JGI IMG/M metagenome (GOLD analysis project Ga0102929, IMG submission 78510) | Salt pond soil microbial communities from South San Francisco under conditions of wetland restoration - Salt Pond MetaG R1_B_D2_MG | ecosystem: Environmental > Aquatic > Marine > Intertidal... | reverse complement strand
TCCTTTTCGGGCGCTTCCAGCAGTAAGAAAACTTTGGTTGCCTAAAATGCCAACTGTTATTCCTTTTATTCGGGCAAAGCCTGTAATCAGAGTATTGCCGTAGTTTTCCTTGAATTCATGAAAATCACTTTTGTCAACCAACCGTTCAATTATTGCATGAATGTCAATCGGTTTTTTCAAATCAACAGAAAGGTAATTGTAGATGCTTTCAGGTTCAAAATGGGGCTTTTTTACTTTCTCAATTTCAATTTCTTTTTTCCTGCCAACAGGAAAGCCGGAAATTATTTTCCGGCAGATTTTAAGGGCATCCACATCGTCCTCGGCCAGGTGATCGGCAACTCCCGAAATGGAGGTGTGCACATCTCCGCCGCCCAGCTCTTCGGCCGAAACTTCTTCACCGGTAGCCGCTTTAACGAGTGGTGGCCCGCCAATAAAAATTGTTCCCTGGTTTTTTACAATAACAGTTTCGTCGCACATGGCCGGCACGTAGGCGCCGCCGGCAGTGCAGGAGCCCATTACGACCGCAATTTGCGGAATGCCTTTTGCCGAGAGCCGGGCCTGGTTATAAAAAATGCGGCCAAAATCGAACCGGTCAGGGAAAACATTGGCTTGTTCCGGCAGATAAATTCCTCCTGAATCAACCAGATAGATACAAGGCAGGTTATTATTCAGGGCGATTTCCTGTGCGCGGATGTGTTTTTTTATGGTTTCTTTTACATACGTCCCTCCCTTAACTGTGGCATCGTTGGCAACAATCATGCATTCGCGGCCATGCACAATTCCAATTCCGGTTACTATCCCGGCTGAGGGAAATGCATTGTTGTATTGATCGTAAGCCGCAAATGATGAAAGCTCCAGAAAATAGGTTTTGGGATCAACCAAAAGATCAATTCGCTCGCGGGCCAGCAATTTACCTCGCTCACGATGTTTTTGTTTTGATTTTTCCGGGCCGTGTGAGCAAACATGCTGCACCCGTTCATGGTAATTAGTCATTACCAATTCATAGCCAGTACTTTGTTTGGCCTTGGTGACCGTATTTTCAAGTGTTGTATTTTGTTTAACTTTACCCATTAAGGTGTTAAAAATTTTAATATTCAAAAATCTTCTAATATGACAAAATTATAGACTTTAAGTTCATTTCATCTATTCATATTTTTATCTCATTAAAATTGTTCGTTACATACAAAAAAGAACCATTAAAAAATTAACGGTTCTTTTGGGGTAGAAAATTTTGCCGGCTAATTAAAAGCCAGTAAGCTTATTAAATTTTTTCAATGTAGTGTGCAATCCAATCGCCCACCTGCGAAGTTTTGTATGCAGGTCCCTGAGCAATGTCTTCAGTTACAAATCCTTCATCCATTGAGGCGGCCACTGCATCGCGAATGGCTTTTCCTTCATCCGGGAGGTTGAAAGCTGTTTCAAACATCATGGCTGCGGAGAGGATGGTGGCAATTGGGTTGGCAATATCTTTTCCGGCAGCCTGCGGATAAGAACCGTGAATGGGTTCGAAAACCGAAGTATGAATTCCGATTGATGCTGAAGGCAGCAAGCCGAGTGAGCCGGTAATCACACTGGCTTCGTCGGTTAAAATATCGCCAAACATATTTTCGGTAACCATTACATCGAAGTTTTTGGGCCATTGGATAATTTGCATGGCGGCATTGTCCACAAACATATATTCGGTTTGAATATCGGGATATTTCGGCGCCATTTCCTGGGCCACTTCGCGCCACAATCGCGAACTTTCCAAAACGTTGGCTTTGTCCACCACTGTTAATTTTTTACGTCGCTGCGCGGCAAATTCGTAGCCCAGTTTCAGGATGCGTTCAATTTCTTCGCGGGTGTAAGTGTTGGTATCGAAAGCGGTATTTCCGTTATCCTTCCGGCCTTTTTCGCCAAAATAAATACCGCCGGTCAGTTCGCGGATGCAAACAAAATCGGCACCTTCCACCAGCTCACGGCGAAGTGGCGATTTGTGCAGCAATTGTTCAAATGTCTCCACAGGCCGGATGTTCGCATAAAGACCAAGTTTTTTACGCATGGCCAGCAATCCCTGCTCGGGGCGCACGGTGGCTTTCGGATTATTATCGAACTTTGGATCGCCAATCGCACCGAATAAAACGGCATCTGAGTTCATGCACAACTCGTGCGTTTCATCGGGATAAGGATTTCCTACTTTATCAATAGCAATTGCGCCGGTCAGCGCGTATTCGTATTCCAACTCGTGATTAAATTTTTTGGCGAGTGCTTTAACCGTTTTCATCGCCTGTTCGGTAATTTCGGGTCCGATTCCGTCGCCGGGAAGAATTGCAATTTTTAGTTTCATATATTTTTTGCTTTAATCTTTTTGAATATTGAATAATACCGAATTCAAATTTATTTCCACAATAAACGAGGAGTTTTTATTTAGCTTTTGAATCTGCGGTAAATTGTCCGTAATTATTTGAATCAGTTCAGAGTTAGAAATATTACCCAAATTAATTTTGATCAGTTTTGAAGGAGTTCTTTTTACGTAAAAACTATTTCGAAAATCTGAATCTTTGGAAATAACAATGAAATCTTTTTGGTCAGCATACTCACATATTTGTTTATCTGAAGTAAGCCATTTGTCGAGAATGTCATTTACATGAATTGTTTCGTAACCCCGTGAAGTCAAGTGCCTGACTAATTTATAAGAGATATGAACATCACATAGAAATTTCATCAGGCTACATCTTTTATCGGCTTACCTGACAGGTTAAGTTTTGCAAAATGTAAACTTGCCAGAATATCTTCCTTTTCAAGTTCCGGGTGATCGTCGAGAATTTCCTCGGTGCTCATTCCCGAACCAAGCATATCAATAATTACTTCAACCGGCCACCTCATTCCACGAATGCATGGTTTTCCATGACAGATTTCGGGGTTTGTGGTAATTCTTTCCAAATAGTTCATATAAATATGTTTTAAGCAAATTTACTGTAAAAACAGTGTATTTCAAATAATTAAATTTTAGAAATTGGTATTTACTTACGGAATACTGTCCATTATTTTATCCAGCAAACCCGGCTTAAACTCGTTTTCGATGATATTCAGCATGCGAATTGTTGCTTTGATTGCGGCTGCATTCTGATCCGGATCTAACCCTTTGGTTTTAAATTCGCGACTGTTTTTCCAGGTAATTACCGTTTCTACCAGTGCATTGGTTTTTCCGCCAGGCGGGATGGTTACCGTGTAATCGATGAGTTTCGGGAATGATTTACCGAGACGCTTGTATATTTTCCGGAGTGCTTTTACAAATGCATCATACTGGCCGTCGCCATCGCTGAATTCCTCAAAAATTTCTCCTTCAATTTCAAGGCTAACATTAGCAACCGGCCGCAATCCCATAGTATGGGTAACCGAAAAGTTTATCACCCTGATTTTTTGTTCCATCAGATCGTTCTCCAGGGCATCGGCAACAATGTAGGGCAGTTCGTCGGAGGTAACCGTTTCTTTTTGGTCGCCCAGTTCAATAATCCGCTGCGTTACTTTTTTCAGTGATTCTGCATCGAGTTCAATGCCCAGGTTTTCCAGGTTCTTTTTGATGTTGGCTTTACCCGATGTTTTTCCCAGCGCATACTGACGGATTCTTCCAAAACGCTCCGGTAGTAAATCGTTGAAATAGAGATTGTTTTTGTTGTCACCATCGGCATGTATGCCGCTGCACTGGGTGAATACAAATTCGCCGATTAGCGGCTTATTTGTAGGAATCCGAATTCCGGAAAACGATTCTACCAGCTTTGAAACTTTGTTCAACTGGCTTTCATTCACCCGGGTTTTCATTTTCAGGTGATCTTTAATGGTGGCAATCACGCTCGACAGTGGTGCATTCCCCGCACGCTCGCCCAACCCGTTAACAGTGGTGTGTACGCAGCGCATTCCGGCTTTTATGGCATGGAAAACATTGGCAATGGCCAAATCGTAATCGTTGTGGGCATGGTAATCGAAGTTGACATCGGGATAAGTCTCAATCATTTCGCGGCAAAAATCGTAGGTTTCATCGGGGTCTAAAATTCCGAGCGTGTCGGGCAGCATTATCCGGTCAACATTTTCCTCCTTCAGTTTCGAAATCATAAAATGCACATAGTCTTTTGAACTGCGCATTCCGTTTGACCAGTCTTCGAGATAGACATTCACCCGGATGCCCATTTCCCTGGCATTATGAATTACTTTTTTAATGTCGGCTAAATGTTCCTCCGGGGTTTTTCGTAACTGCCCTTTTACATGGTTCAGCGAACCTTTGCAAAGCAGATTAATTACTTTTCCACCGGCGTCGGCAATCCATTTCAGCGAAATGTCGTTATCAACAAATCCGAGAACTTCAATTTTATCGAGATGTCCTTTTTCTGCTGCCCATTTCATTACACGCTGCGATCCCCTGAATTCACCATCTGAAACTCTTGCCGAAGCGATTTCAATTCGGTCAACCCTTACATCTTCCAACAACACCTTTGCCACACTTAGTTTTTCCCCTTCGCTGAAAGAGACGCCTGTGGTCTGTTCTCCATCGCGAAGGGTAGTATCCATTATGGTGAGCTGTTTGCCCTCTATTTCAACTGTTTTGCCTGTCATTTTTTTATGTGAGTTTTAGCTGTTAGCTTCTTCAAAAGCAGTAATTTCATCTTTCATCCGAACCAGGTAATCGATATCGTCGAGTCCGTTTTTGAGGCAATGCTTTTTGTAGGCATTAATTTCGAAATCTTCGGTTTCGCCTGTTGTGAGGTTCGTTAATGTTTGCTCCTCCAGATCAGTTTTGAATTCGGCTTCCGGGTTTTTTTCGATGGTTTCAAAAATTCGTTCAAGGAATTCGGGGGTTACAACAACCGGCAGCAAGCCATTGTTAATTGCATTGTTTTTAAAAATGTCGGCAAAAAAGCTGGACACCACAACTCTGAACCCGTAATCGTAAATTGCCCAGGCAGCGTGTTCGCGGCTCGATCCGCTGCCAAAATTTTTACCGGCAACCAAAATTTTACCAGAATATTTCGGATCATTCAGCGGAAAATCGCTTTTGGGTGATCCATCTTTGTTGTAGCGCCAGTCGCGAAAAAGATTTTCGCCAAAACCTTTGCGTTCCACTGCTTTTAAAAAGCGTGCAGGAATAATCTGGTCGGTATCTACATTTTCAACAGGCAGCGGAACTGCCGGTGATATTATTTTTGAAAATTTATCGTATGCCATTTTAGTATGATTTGAAAGCCCCTCTCTCCTTTCCGCCATCTGGCGGAGAGGAGTTAAGAAGCAAGATTTTATATGTTTTTCAATTTCATTCTTTATAATGTAATAGCTAGAAGTTTTTTCCCCTTTGGGGGCCCTGGGCTTTAAAGCATTTCTCTCGGATCGGTAACTTTTCCGGTAATTGCCGCAGCTGCTGCTGTGAGCGGGCTGGCCAGCAAGGTTCTGGCTCCGGGGCCCTGGCGCCCTTCAAAATTCCGGTTGGTTGTTGAAACGGCGTATTTCCCTTCCGGGATTTTATCGTCGTTCATGGCCAGGCAGGCCGAGCAACCGGGCTGGCGGAGTTTGAATCCTGCTTCTTCCAAAATTTCGAGCAGGCCTTCTTCTTTAATTTGTTGTTCAACATGCTTTGAACCCGGTACCAGCCAGGCATTCACATTCGGTGCTTTTTTCTTCCCTTTAACAAAAGCGGTAAAAGCCCTGAAATCTTCAATTCTTCCGTTGGTGCAACTGCCTAAAAATACGTAGTCTATTGTTTTGCCAAGCATTTTGTCACCAGGCGAAAATTCCATGTATTTCAATGCTTTCTCCAGCGTTTTTTTGTCGCTTTCTCCCATTCCGTTGTAGATGGGAATGTTTTTGGTGATGCCGATTCCCATTCCCGGATTTGTTCCATACGTAATCATGGGTTCAATGTCAGCGGCATCGTACGTATATTCTGTATCGAACACGGCATCTTCGTCTGATTTTAAATTTTTCCATTTTTCAACTGCCTGCTCCCAGTCCTTTCCATTTGGAACAAATTCACGTCCTTTCATGTAGTTGAATGTGGTTTCGTCGGGTGCAATCATTCCGCCGCGGGCCCCACTTTCAATACTGAGGTTGCAAAGAGTCATGCGGCCTTCCATGCTCAGGCTTTTAATTGCTGAACCGGCGTATTCAATAAAATGGCCGGTTCCCCCGCTGGTTGAAATTTGCGAAATGATAAACAGCGCAATGTCTTTTGCCGTAACCCCTTGTTTGAGTTCGCCGTTTATGGTAATCCGCATTTTTTTGGGTTTGGGCTGCATTATGCACTGGCTGGCCAAAACCATTTCCACTTCGCTGGTGCCAATTCCAAAAGCAATGGCGCCAAAAGCCCCGTGGGTTGATGTGTGGCTGTCGCCGCAAACAATTGTCATTCCAGGCTGGGTGAGTCCTTTTTCCGGTCCTATTATGTGGACAATGCCATGTCCTTCACTTTGAAGATCGTGATATTTGATGCCATGCTCGGCACAATTTCTCTTCAACATTTCTACCTGGTTGCGCGATAATTCGTCAACAATGGAAAGGTGCTGGTTTTCGGTAGGAACGTTGTGGTCGGGAGTGGCAGTGGTTTGCTCCGGGCGAAATACTTTCAGGCCGCGGTTTTTCAGGCCTAAAAATGCAACCGGACTGGTTACCTCGTGAATTAAATGCCGGTCGATGTACAATACATTGGGGCCGCCTTCCACCTTTTTCACCACGTGGCTGTCCCAAATTTTATCGAATAATGTTTTTGCTTCCATTTTTTTTATTGATTTTTTTTTGATTAAACCTGAACCGGTAATTTATTCACTGCATCGAGGTAGGCCTCAACTGATGCCGTTACAATATCGGTATGCGCGCCAAAGCCATGGAAAATGGAGTCGTTGTATTCAATTTGCATGTGTACTTTCCCAATATCATCGCTGCCACGTGTAATGGCCTGCACCAGGAATTCTTCAATAGTAACCTGGCGGTGAATAATTTGTTTAACCGCTTTAATGGCTGCATCCACCGGGCCGTTTCCGGAAGAAGTTGCATCAAATTTCTCTCCTGCAATATCGAGCCGAACGATGGCAACAGGTTCAAGTTTTTTTCCTGTGAGTACCTGCAGGAAGTCGAGTTTTATACGGCGCTCCTGTTGTGTGGCATCGCCAACCAGCAGGGCAATATCGTCATCGCGAATATCTTTTTTATTGTCGGCCAGCTTCAGGAATTTCTCATAAACTTCATCCAGTTTTTCTTTGCTTAGTTCAAAACCCATCAGTTCGAGCCTGTGTTTCAGTGCCGCACGGCCGCTGCGAGCTGTAAGCAGGATTGCTGATTCGTTGATTCCCACTTCTGTAGGATCCATAATTTCGTAGTTTTCGCGGTTTTTCAGCACGCCATCCTGATGAATTCCGGAGGAGTGCGCAAAAGCATTTCTGCCAACAATTGCTTTGTTGGGCTGAACCGGCATATTCATTAAGGTGGAAACCAAACGGCTGGTCTGATAGATATTTTTTGTGTTAACGCCGGTTTCAATCCCGAGAACCTGGTAGCGGCTTTTCATTATCATGACCACTTCTTCGAGCGATGTATTTCCGGCACGTTCACCAATCCCGTTAATGGTAACTTCGGCCTGGCGGGCGCCGTTCATAATTCCGGCCACTGTGTTGGCAGTTGCCATTCCGAGGTCGTTATGGCAATGGGTGGAAATCACTGCTTTGTGAATGCCGTTTACATTTTCCATCAGGAATTTAATTTTTTCGCCAAATTCGGTTGGAAGGCAATAACCTGTTGTGTCAGGGATATTTACTGTTGTAGCACCTGCTTTAATTACCGCTTCAACCACTTTGGCCAGGAATTCATTATCGGTACGGCCGGCATCTTCAGCATAAAATTCCACATCTTCAACATATTGTTTTGCATATTTTACTGCCTCAACAGCCCGTTCCATAATAACTTCAGGTGTGGAGTTGAGTTTGTGGTGGATGTGATAATACGAAGTGCCAATGCCGGTGTGAATTCGTCCCTTTTTTGCATATTTTAGCGATTCGGCAGCCACGTCAATATCTTTTTTCACTGCGCGGGTAAGGGCACAAATGGTGGGCCACGTAACCGCTTTTGATATTTCTACCACCGACTCAAAATCGCCGGGGCTCGACACCGGAAATCCGGCTTCGATAATGTCAACTCCCAAATCCTGCAAGGCTTTGGCAACTTCAATTTTTTCAACCGTGTTTAACTGGCACCCCGGGACCTGCTCGCCGTCGCGCAGGGTGGTGTCAAAAATGAACAGTCTGTCACTCATATTTATTTGTTTTTCAGTTATTACTAATCAACATTTCGTTTCAAATCAACTTACCGTACAATTATTATTTTGCATTTAATAAAAAAGCCATCCTCTTTTTATGAGAATGGCTTATTCCGTTTCTTGCTTTATAGTAAACAACACACCATTCTCACATCCTGAATAGAAGGATAATGCCAATAATTAGGCTGAGAATTGATATGCTATTAAGTAAATTCATTCGTTTTGCTTTCGATTTGCTGCAAATATTAGAATATTTTTTTAAAATGAAAACAAAATAGGTGTTTTTTATGATGAAAATTAATAAAAAGACTGTTTTGTATGTAATTTCAGCAAAATTAATTTGAAACATTTCAGGGATGCAAGGATTAGGGAGTGGAATAAAATGAATGCGATTTTAATCTTCGTTTTCGGGTAATACTGCCTCATTCGGCAAGGCCGGGGTTGCTTTTGGCTGAAAAACATCATTTTTGGTGAGGGGCCTGAGATGAACTTTCCAGTCGAAACCGCTAAGTCTTTTTTCCTCTTCGGTTAACTCGAAAAGAGGTTTAAGCTGACCTTCGGGGGCAGTTAAAAATTTAATTTTGAAAACGCGGCCTTCTTTAAAGCGAATAGAAATTTTACTGCTTTCAGCCCGGTTCAGTCCGATAATTGTGCTGTCTTCGCGGGCGTAGTAGAGGGTTTGCCCGTTTCCGTTTACATCAATTTTCGAGAGTTCATTATCGACCACATAACCCACCATTTCTTTTCCTTTAATTTGGTCGAACCGGCCGGAGTCGAGTTTTGAAATAATGAAACTGTTATTTTGGAGATGCATTTCGTCGGGGGCATCCGTTTTTTGTTTCATGTTGATATAATCGGCACTTAACTGATGAATATCGGACCAGACAACGGGATTGGTATGCAGCTGAACAACAGAATCATTGGTGAAATAGACCAGTGAGTCGCAAACCCCCTGTATATCGGAACGGTAAAAGCGGGCATTGTAATATGCTTTCACAATATTTTCATCCGGAATTGTATCGGGGATGGTACGGAGGGTGTCGGCGTGGAGGTACAGCGTATCGTTATCAGAATACATCATGAAAAGAGCCGAATCGGTTACGGTTGCAATTTCCTTTTGTTCGTTGTAGTTCACTGTATTTCCGGTAACAATGCTGCTGTTTTCCATGTCGTGAATCCTTACATTTCCAAGCGCTCGTCCGTTTCCATCCGTTTCGTTGTATTTAATGTAGTTGGCACTTAATTCTTGTGAATCGTTAAAAACACGTGGATTTTTCAGTAGCTCTGCTTCTCCGGTTTTCGAATCGTACCATCCGTCTTCAGCATAAAGTGTATTGGATGAATCGCGAATTATTGTAGGCCCAGTAATAAAAATCCGGCCTGTTTCTGTATTGTAAATCAATGTGTCGCCCGAAAGCGTATAATCATCGCTGTAAGCTTCCACATCGTTATAAAAGTGTATCAGATCTTCATCGATAAAATATTTGCCGATTAAGCTTGTCAGCACATTTGTGCTGTCCACAATTTTCCCGTAATCGTCGTAATAACCAGTGTTTGTATCGAGGTTGTAATCCAGTGTGTCGGAATAAAGGGTGGTGGATTTATTTTTCAGAATAACATCGCCAATGGCTTGTGCAAAGCTAATGTCGCCGTTATAGTAAATTTTATTGGCGTAAAGATCGAGGGTGTCGTTTTGGTTGATGTGGACGTTTCCAAAAGCATCTACGCGATTCGTTCCGGTGTAAGTGTAAGCACTGTCGGCCCACATCAGAACGTCTTTATGCCTGATTCTTACATTTCCCACAAGTCGTTGTGCATTGGGGGCAATATTATCGTCGGCCTCAAGAATATCAGCCTGTTCAATATCCACTCTCTTTTTTTCCTGTGCGAAAGAAAATAAAGATGCAGCTACCAAAGCAAAAAGCAATAGTGCTTTTGCATTCAGAAGTAATTTTGGAATAATATGAAAAAGCCGCTTTGGCATTTACATTAATTTCTCAATAATTTGTTCCACCGAAATGTTTTCGGCTTCGGCCTTGTAGTTTTTAATTATCCGGTGGCGCAAAATAGAAGGTGCAACTGCCTGCACATCTTCAATGTCGGGTGAATATTTTCCCCGGAGGGCAGCATGGGTTTTGGCGCCCACCACCAGGTATTGCGAAGCCCTTGGGCCGGCACCCCATTTCAGGTACTGCTCCGAAACATCAGCTGCCATTCCGTTTCCCGGGCGGGTTTTGGCAGCCAGGGTAACGGCGTAGTTCAACACATTATCGTTTATCGGAATTTTCCGAATTAAATCCTGGTAATACAAGATTTCTTTGGCAGATATTACCGGTTTCAAGTCGAAAGTTAAATTGGAAGTGGTATTTTTTACAATGGTAATTTCATCGTCGTACTTCGGATAATCGAGCCACACTGAAAACATGAAGCGGTCGAGTTGTGCCTCGGGCAGGGGATAGGTTCCTTCCTGTTCGATTGGGTTTTGGGTGGCCAATACAAAAAACGGGCTTTCCAGTTCAAAACGCTGGCCGGCTGCTGTAATGGCCCTTTCCTGCATGGCTTCGAGCAGTGCCGATTGGGTTTTGGGTGGTGTCCTGTTAATCTCGTCGGCTAAAATAATGTTGGCAAACAAAGGTCCTTTGATAAACTTAAACTGCCGTTCTTTATCCAGAATTTCGGTGCCGATGATATCGGAAGGCATTAAATCGGGCGTGAACTGGATACGGCTGTAGTTGAGCCCAAGAATTTTTGCAATGGTTGTTACCATGAGGGTTTTGGCCAGCCCCGGAACCCCAATGAGCAAAACATGGCCGCGGCTGAACAAAGAAACCATCACCTGTGTGATGATTTCATCCTGGCCGTAAATAACCCGTGTAATTTCTTTTTTTAATTCACT
>Ga0102929_1002385_pt1 | contig 11172 bp, 11 predicted proteins | sample SalPonR1_B_D2_MG_FD_78510 | JGI IMG/M metagenome (GOLD analysis project Ga0102929, IMG submission 78510) | Salt pond soil microbial communities from South San Francisco under conditions of wetland restoration - Salt Pond MetaG R1_B_D2_MG | ecosystem: Environmental > Aquatic > Marine > Intertidal... | reverse complement strand
GTCTCGTTCGTGGCATAGCCGAACATGATGCCCTGATCGCCTGCGCCTTCGTCCTTGTTGTCGCCGGCGTTCACACCTTGCGCGATATGCGCCGATTGCTGGTGCAACAGGTTGGTGATCTCGCAGGTGGCGTGGTGAAACTTGTCCTGCTCGTAGCCGATATCCTTGATGCAGGCGCGGGCGATGTCGGGGATTCGGTCCATGTAGGTGGCAAGACGGTTCTGATCCGACAGCCCCACCTCTCCACCGATGACGACACGGTTGGTCGTGGCAAAGGTTTCGCAGGCCACCCGTGCTTCGGGCTCTTCGGAAAGAAAGGCATCGAGGATCGCGTCGGAGATACGGTCACAGACCTTATCCGGGTGGCCCTCGGACACGGATTCCGAGGTGAAGATATAATTCTGTCGGGACATGAGTGCTCCATTGGGGTCTGCCGTCACGTCAGGAAGCCGTTGTGACGGGAATGATGATCTGCGTTACGCCTGCGGAGGGGGCGGGTCAATGGGTCTGCGGCGTTTCCACAGCAGCAGAGTCGCGAAAGCCACGGCCCAGGCGAGAAGCGCAAGCAAATCGCCTGTCCGGGCATAGAGCGTCGGAGGCGATGGCGCAGGTACCGGCACATCGAGGAATCCGGCCCGCCCCAGGGGCAAAGCATCGACGATGCGCCCGGCCGGGTCGATCACCGCCGAGATACCGGTATTGGCGACCCGGATCATCGGCAGGCCCTGTTCGATGGCGCGCAGGCGGGCCTGTGACAGATGCTGTTGCGGCCCGGCATAGGTACCGAACCAAGCGTCATTGGTGATCTGGAGCAGGACATCCGGTCGCGATGGCGCGCCGTTCACATCCTGTGGGAACACCGCCTCGTAACAGATCAGCGGCAAGGCCTGACCGAACGGCCCCAGGTCGATCATAGCAGGCCCCGGCCCCGCCGAATATCCCGCCTCAGCCCGCGCGGCGAGACCGAGGATGTTGAAGCGCGCGAAAAAGCCGGCAAGCGGCATGTATTCTCCGAACGGCACGAGATGGTGCTTGTCGTAGAGGTCTGCCACCGCCCCGGTGTTATCCAGTGTCACCAGCGAATTGTAGTAGCGCCCCTGCTCTTCGCGCTGGATGCCCAGCACCACCGGTGTGCCCGCCGCCGCTTCGGCGATCACCTCGAAGGCGGGGCCGGCAGTGTCGAGCAGATTCGGCACGGCGGTTTCCGGCCACACGACCAGGTCGGGCCGGGGCTGTTGCGCGGTGAAATCCACCTGGCGGTTGAAGAAGGTGGGAATATGCGCCGGGTCCCATTTCTGGTGTTGCGGCGCATTGGGCTGGATCAACCTTGCCACGGGCCGCCCGGTCAGGTCTTGCGGTGGTGGCGTGATCACCAGCCCCGCGCCCCACATGCCCGCAAGCATGGCGATGCCACCCGCCAGCGTGATCCAGCTGCGCCGTGTCAGCCCGAGCGCGACCAGTGCCGCCACAAGACCGGTCACAAGGCCCAGGCCGTGCGGTCCGATCACGGCCTGCCATTGCGCAACCGGAGTCGGCGCCCAGAGATAGCCCAGCAATCCCCAGGGAAAGCCGGTCAGCACATAGGCGCGGGCCAGTTCCGCGAGCGCCCAGCAAAGGGCGATGCCGAAGCCGCCGCCGCCGACGCGCCGCCCCGCCCAGAAGGCAAGCGCCCAGATCAGCGCCAGCCCCCCGGCCAGTCCGACCAGCGCAAAGGGCGCCATCCAGCCGGTCGCGGCCGCATCGACCTGGAACGGCTCCAGGATCCAGTGCAGCGACAGGGTGAAATAGCCCGTGCCGAAAAGCCAGCCCGACCAGGCCGCCGATCTTGCGCGCAGATCACGCTGGACGAGGACGAAAATCCCGACAAGCGACGCGACCGCCAGCCACCACAGGTCGAAAGGCGGCTGTCCCAGCGCGAACAGCGCGCCGAGACACAACGCAGCCAGACGACGGACCAGCGTCATGGTGTCAGGCAGAGGTCGCGGCGGCGGTTTCGACGACGGGTCGCGTGCGGGACGACGCCTCGCCCGGGGTCGCGTTCAGCCGCACCCGCATGCGCTTGACGCGGCGCGGATCGGCGTCGATCACCTCGAATTCCGGACCCTCGGGATGTGGCACCACTTCGCCCCGCGCCGGGACATGCCCGGCCAGCATGAAGACCAGGCCACCAAGCGTGTCGATCTCTTCGCCGTCGATATCGTCGTGATCGGTCAGGTTGAGCCCGATCTCGGCCTCGAATTCCTCGAGCGGCGTGCGCGCGAAGGCCATGTAGACGCCCGGCTTTTCGCGGGAGAAATTGCGGCCCTCGTCAAGGTCGTGTTCGTCCTCGATCTCTCCGATGACCTGCTCGATCAGATCCTCGATCGTCACGAGCCCGTCGACGCCGCCATATTCGTCGATCACCAGCGCCATGTGCCGCCGTTCGGTCTGCATCTTGGTCAGCAGGACGCCGATCGGCATCGAGGGCGGCACGAAGAGCAAGGGGCGCAGCAATTGCTTGAGGTCGAAGCTGCTGTCCTTGCCGTTGAAACCGTGCTTGAGCGCGAAATCCTTGAGGTGAGCCATGCCCACAGGCGTGTCGAGTGTGCCCGTGTAGACAGGCAGACGGGTCAGCCCGCTGTCGCGGAACACCTCGACCAGTTCGTCGCGCGTGACCGTATCGGCCACCGCGACGATCTCTGCACGCGGCACCGCCACGTCTTCGACGCGCATCCTGCGCAAGTTCATCATTCCATGGATCGGAGCCATCGTCCGGGACACCTCTGGCGCATGGCGCTGCTGCGCCTGCTGAGAAGAACCGCCAAACCAATCACGGACACGCGACATGATCCCGTGTGCCTCATCACTCTCATTCATCTCCCGCGCGCGTTGCGCCGCGTTAGACGAGTCGTCGTTATCGCCCATTTTTTCCTGTTCCGGTAAAAGCCGTAAAGCCCGTACTATTCCCTATATGGGTCTGCAATGCCCATTTTGCCAAGTATGCGGGTCTCCAACTGTTCCATCAGCGTGGCATCGCGGTCACGAATGTGATCATAGCCCAGAAGATGCAACACTCCGTGAATCACCAGATGCGCCACATGATCCGGAAATGGCTTGCCGGACGCGTCGGCTTCGCGCAGGCAGGTGTCATAGGCAATGGCGATATCGCCCAGTGCCTCGCCCATCAGCGGATCGGGCGGCGGCGGCGCGTGGGGCGTGTCGCCCTCCTTGTCGGCGGCGAGTTCATGGGCGGGCCAGCTCAGCACATTGGTGGGGCCGGCCTTGTCGCGAAATTCCGCGTTCAGCCCGGCAATGCGGGCATCGTCGCAGCCGAGAATGGCGATCTCGTAGCCATCCGGGGAAAGGTGCAGGTATTCCAGAGTGTTGGCCGATGCGCGTTCGGCGATATCCGCCAGCCCCGCCGGTTGCCAGCGCGGGTCTTCAAACACGATGTCGGTCAAGTTGGTCACTGGTCGTCCATTGGGGGCCAGCCCCCAAACCCCCGGAGTTTATCGGGCAAGATGAAGATCAGGGCGTTTCCGCGTCCTTCTCGTAGGCGTTGATGATCGCGGCCACAAGCGGGTGGCGCACGACATCCCTGGACGTGAAGTAGTTGAAGCTGATCTTCGGAATGGTTTTCAGCAGGCGTTCCGCGTCGGACAGTCCCGACGCCACGCCGCGCGGCAGGTCGACCTGGGTGCGGTCGCCGGTGATGACCATGCGCGAACCTTCGCCGAGACGGGTGAGGAACATCTTCATCTGCATCGACGTGGCGTTCTGCGCCTCGTCCAGAACCACGAAGGCGTTGGAGAGCGTCCGACCGCGCATGAAGGCAAGCGGCGCGATTTCGACGGTCTTTTCCTCGATCATCTTGGCCAGCTGCTTGCCCGGCAGGAAATCGTTCAGCGCGTCGTAGAGCGGCTGCATGTAGGGGTCGACCTTGTCCTTCATGTCGCCGGGCAGGTAGCCCAGCTTTTCGCCCGCCTCGACGGCGGGGCGCGACAGGATGATCTTGTCGACCTGGCCGGTGATGAACATGTTCACGCCGACAGCCACCGCAAGATAGGTCTTGCCGGTGCCTGCCGGGCCGATGCCGAAGGCCAGTTCGTTCTCGAACAGCGACCGGACATAGGCCTTTTGCGCGTCGGTGCGCGGCTCCACCAGCTTCTTGCGGGTCTTGATCTCGACCGGGCCACCCTCGAACATCTCGATCTGCTTGTCCGGGCCGGCGTCTTCGGGGGCCATGCGGAATTCGCGGTCGATATCGCCGGGATTGACGCTGCGTCCCTGTTCGAGCCGCTGGTAGAGCGCCATCAGCACATCGCGTGCATCCGCCTGCGCGTCGGGTTCGCCGTGGATCGCCAACTGATTCCCGCGGCGCAGGATCTGCACCCCGAGACGGGTTTCGATCTCGGTCAGGTTGCGGTCGTATTCGCCGCAAAGGTCGATGAGCAAACGGTTATCGGGGAATTCAACAAGCGCTTCTGACAAGGTGTCTGTGGTCACGCGGGTCTCCGGTGCATGGGTCGCTGGTTGAAGGTGGCAAGTTCCACAGCCCAGTGCAAGCGGTGCCCCGCGAAAATCAAAGCGGATCCCCGAGCAAACCCGTGCTGCTGCCCTTGAAATCACCAAGTGTTGAACTGCCCCGCTGCGGCGTACCCGAGCACACCGGCTTGCCGCTGCGGTCGAGGCGCTGGGACAGGTAGCCTTCGACGCCGTCGTCGATGATCCAGTGGTCGCAGCCGTTCGGGTCGATCCAGATGCCCGCCTGCAACTCGCTCAGGGATTTGCTGTCGAAGCCGCGATCCCGGGTCTTGTCGGGCCCCACGGCACAGGCCGACAGGGTCATTGCGGCAATCAGGCCCAGCACAGAAATTTTGCGTCGCATCATTTGCCCCTCACCGCATGCACAGGATTTCGACCCGACGGTTCTTGGCCATGCCGCCCGCCGTCGTGTTGTCCGCCAGCGGGCGGCTTTCGCCGAAGCCCCGGATCGCGTAGACCCGCGCCCCGACCTGCCGGGCGATCCGCGCCACCGCGTCGGCGCGCCGTTCGCTCAGCGCGAGGTTCGACCGTTCGGAGGCGCGGGAATCGGTGTGGCCCTCGATGACGAAGCCATTGGCCGGATGCGAGGCAAAGAAGCTTTGCAGCCCGGCGGCGCCGGCGGACGAGATCCGCGCGCTGCCGGTGGCGAACATCGTGTCGGTGGGGACGACGGCACAACGGCTGATCTGATGGCAGACCGGTGTGCCGTCGCGGCGCAGATGCGGACTCATGTAGCCTTCGACACCGTCATCCATGACCCAGTGTTCGCACCCGTCCGGATCGATCCAGATGCCCGGAATATACTGTTCGCCTTGCTGGGCCATGGCAATCTGTGGCGCCGCCAAGGCGAACCCTATGATCCAGGCAGAGATCCGCGTCTTCATTGCCATATCCCTCGTTACCACGATGCCCGTCACCACCATGGTTGGTGGGGCTGATTCAAGAGAATACTACCAGAGACTGCGGTTCAGGGAAGAGCCAACCGCAACATGTCGCGGTAAAAGCACATCTGCTGTGTCAGACGACCAATTCTCCACCAAGCGAGTTACGCCCCGAAGCGACGATCCGCACCCGGCGCAGATCACCGGCCTTCACCCCGTCGGCCTGCACGTGGACCGCGTGCAGGTGATCGGACTTGCCGACCATCTGGCCCGGCAGGCGACCCGGCTTTTCGAACAGCACGCCGACCTCCTGCCCGACCATCGCGTCCTGGGCCGCCTTCTGCTGTTCGGTGATCAGCGCTTGCAGGCGTTGCAGGCGGTCATCCTTGATGTCTTCGGAAAGCTGGTCGCGTTCAGCCGCCGGGGTGCCGGGGCGGGTGGAGTACTTGAAGCTGTAGGCGTAGCCGTAATTTGAGGCGCGGATGATATCGAGCGTGGCCTGGAAATCTTCTTCAGTCTCTTCGGGAAAACCGACGATGAAGTCGCCCGACAGCAGCAGATCGGGGCGCGCCGCGCGCAGTTTCTCGATGATCTTCATGTAGCTTTCCGCCGTATGCTGGCGGTTCATCCGTTTCAGGATGCGGTCCGAGCCGGATTGCACGGGCAAATGCAGGTAAGGCATCAGTTTCGGGCAGGTGCCATGCGCCTCGATCAGGTCGTCGGTCATGTCGTTGGGATGGCTGGTGGTGAAGCGGATGCGCTTCAGCCCGTCGATGTCGTTGAGCGCCCAGATCAGGCGGGCGAGCGACCAGTCACCGCCCTCTCCGGCCCCGTGATAGGCGTTGACATTCTGGCCCAGCAGCGTGATCTCGCGCACGCCACGATCGACCAGATCGCGCGCCTCGGTAAGGATGCGGTCGGCAGGACGGCTGACCTCGGCGCCGCGCGTGTAAGGCACGACGCAGAAGGCGCAGAACTTGTCGCAGCCTTCCTGCACGGTGAGGAACGCGGTGGGGCCGCGTTTCGCCTTGGGGCGGTTCTTGAGAACCTCGAACTTGTCCTCTTCGGGAAAATCCGTATCGAGCGCCTTTTCGCCCTTGCGCGTCCTGGCCTCAAGCTCGGGCAGGCGGTGATAGCTTTGCGGGCCGACGACCAGATCGACCATCGGCTGACGGCGCATGATTTCCTGCCCCTCGGCCTGCGCGACGCAGCCCGCGACACCGATCTTGAGGTCGGGCCTTTCGGCCTTGAGCCCCTTGTAGCGGCCAAGTTCGGAATAGACCTTTTCGGCGGCCTTTTCGCGGATGTGGCAGGTGTTGAGCAGGATCATGTCGGCATCGTCCGGAGACTGCGTTTCGACATAGCCCTGCCCGCCCAGCGCCTCGGCCATGCGTTCGCTGTCATAGACGTTCATCTGACAGCCATAGGTCTTGATATAGAGCTTCTTCGGTTCGGACATGGGCCAATCCTCCGGGGCGGGGTTCAGGGCGTGGCGATAGCGCATGTCACCCCTGTCTTGCAATGCACGCTTTTTTCATCGATTCTGGTGTGAAATCCCGCAGAGGTCCGCTCATGCGCTATGCAGGCATCAACGATCTTCTTTCCAGAGCCCCCGACGCTGTCGCCAAGGGGCCGGTTGCGCTTGTCTTCGCAGAAGACGCGGTCGAAATCGACTCGACCCTGCGGCACAACCTGCAGCTTGGCTTCACGTCGGTGATCGTCTTCATGGCGCCGGAATTCGATCTGGCCCCGGATGTCGAGGACTGCGTACTGCGCGTGGATGCGCATATCGCGCGAGATGGAAACCGCGAAGAGATCGTCAACGCCGTGATCGCCAAGGCGCCGGGCGTCTGGATGTATGTCTGCTACAACGCCGAATACCTGTTCTTTCCTTTCTGCGAGACGCGCACGATCGGGGAACTGCTTGCGTTCCACACCGAGGAGCGTCGGGACGCGATGCTGTGTTACGCGGTGGACCTCTATGCAAGCGATCTCGACACCTATCCCGATGCGGTCTGCCTCGAGGAGGCGTATCTTGACCGGTCGGGCTATTACGCGCTTGGCCGGCCCGATCCGACGACCAACCATCCCAAGGAACGGCAGCTTGATTTCTTCGGTGGGCTGCGCTGGCGCTACGAGGAACACGTGCCGCCGGAACGCCGCAAGATCGACCGCATTGCCCTGTTCCGCGCGGCTCCCGGTTTGAAACTGCGTTCGGATCACACGTTCAACGATGAAGAATTCAACACATATGCCTGCCCGTGGCACCATAACCTGACGGCGTCCATCGTGTCGTTCCGCACCGCAAAGGCGCTCAAGCGCAATCCCGGCTCGGCCTTCGAGATCAAAACCTTCCGCTGGCACAATTCGGTGGCCTTCGAATGGCATTCGCGCCAGTTGCTGGATCTTGGCTTGATGGAACCGGGCCAGTGGTTCTAGTGGCAGAGGCCCCGGAGCGCGCGCGCTGAGCTGCGGGCAGGTGCCGGTCACTCGGCCATCGGCACGTCCATCATGACGATTGTTCCGACTGCGCCGCGTGTGACCTGGAGGCTGGCTTGCAGGCCCTCGCACAGGCCCTGAACGATCCGGCCGCCCAGGCTTTCGGAATTTGGCCAGGTGACGTCTTCGGGAATGCCGACCCCGTCATCGCTGACGATGGCGCGCATGCCGCCATTGTCGGTGCGTGAGACCCGCAATTCGACCAGCCCGGATTTCTGCTCGCGGAAGGCATGCTGCATCGCATTGGTCAGAACCTCGGACAGGATCAGACCTATCCGCACGGCGGTTTCCGTGTCCACCATGAGCGGTTCGACATAGATGTTCATGCGGACACCCGGCCGCGAATCCAGGTAGGCGATCGCGTTGGCAACGCGGCCAAGATATGCGCCCAGCTTGATCTTGCCGTCATTGCGCTCAAGCGTGGCTCCGGACATCTCCTCGTAGAGCAATTGAAGGCTTTCGACGCGGCGCGACAGATCCTTGAATTCGTTCGGATCGTCGCTTCGGCGGGCCTTCATGCGGATCAGACCGAGGATCATCGACAGGTGGTTTTTGACCCTGTGCTGAATTTCCGCCATCACGGTCTCGAACTGCTCAAGCCGTTCGGCCTGATGATCCTGGGCGACTTCGCTCTGCAGGCCGACGAAATAGACGAGATCTCCTTCGTCGTCATGAATCGGCGCGATCAGAAGCGCGTTGAGATACTGTTCGCCGTTGGCGCGCGCGTTCAGAAGGACGGTCGAATGTTCTTCGCCCTGCGCAACCGCGTTGCGCAGATCGGCGACCTTGGCCTCGGATGTCTGGTCGCATTGCAGGAAGCGGCAATTGCGGCCAAGTGCCATATCCGACGTGTAACCGGTCAGGTTCTGGAAGGCGCGGTTGACGTAGACGATCGGGTTGTCGGGCAGGCGCGGATTGGTCAGGACCATTGCAACCTTCGAGGCACTGAAGATCGCGGTCGCGTCCTGATCGCTGATATCCCCGGGATGAAATGAAACGTCTCTGTCCATCAACAAGCCATCTGTCTGCCACGGGGCTCCCGCCCACCACGCACAGATGAATTGTCGCAAAAATAAATTTTTTCAACCTAAAAGCGGCGGTTTCCAAGCATATAAGCGCAACGTTGCGCAGCCTGACGAAGCGTCAGCGTCCCGCTTCAGCCAAGATCCTCGGTGACCAGGCGCTTGTCCTCGATCCCCAGAGAAATCAAGGCGCTCTGGATATCCTTCACCATCGGTTTCGGTCCGCAGATGTAGATCGGGCCCTTGGTGCCGGCGACGATTTCCTTGAGGTAATCCTTGTCGATCCGGGCATGGGCAAATTCGCTTTCGGGATCATCCGTGACCAAGAAATGGCAGGTCAGCCCCGGCATCGACGTGAAGGTGTCGCGCAGGATGATGTCCTGTTCGGTCTTGTTGGAAAACACCAGCTGAGAACCGCCCAGGGATCCATGCGTCTGCAAGCGGCGCTTCAGGATGGCGATGAACGGCGTGACGCCGGCGCCGCCCGCGATGAAGATGCCCGGTCCCCTGTCTTCGATGGCGCCCCAGGCCTCACCGATTTCCACCTGGTCGGTCAGCTGCAAATCCGCGATCTGATCGGTCACGCCATGATGGTCGGGATAGGACTTGATGACGAATTCGAGGGTCGGATCGGTGGGCAGCCCGGTAAAGGTGAATGGGCGCTGTTCGTCCTCCCATCCCTTTCGCGCCAAGGCGAATTCGCACGCCTGACCGGGTTCGTAGGTGTATCCGGACGGCTTGTTGAAAACCAGGTGATGCGTGTCGTGGGTTACGGGTTCGATGCTTTGCAATGTCAGTGTGTACGTCATTCGACAGATGTCTCCCTCGGCCGGTCAACGTGTGCCGGATGGCAGGGTTCCGCCGGTGCCGGAGGGATCGGACGGATCGCGGAGCAAAGGTGCAAGGGCATCGGTCCAGCGAGTTCCTTGCCCGGAATCGTCTTTTGACGTAGCGTCAAGGTCTTCCACAGAGGTTTTCTGCAAATCAATTTCAACTGGAGAGAAACAGATGGGACAATGTCTGGTCGAAGGATGCGGCGCCTATGCGTTGACGGGCGATATCTGTGCACTTTGCGCAAATACGCAGCCCATCAAGAAGATCACCAAGGCGCAGCATGTCAGTCGCGAAAATGCCACGGCGGCAGCGGAGGCGGCGGCGAAAAGCGCCAGGCCGAATGCCAAGATCGTGTTGATCTGCCCAGAAGGGACAACGACGCCGCATCCGAAGTTCAAGGCCGAGTGTGACGAGTATGCCGACCGGTTCTTCGCCATTTTGGCCCAGGGCCCACATGGTGATCGTCCTGAAACGGTGCATGGCTGCCAGATTTACCACCAGACGCAAAAGGCGGCCAACCGGACGGTCTTTTTCGACTGGCAGGGCGACGACCTGCGGATCTTCGGCGTTGGCGGCCACAGTGGCGGGGATGGCGCCGGGAACGACTCGTATTCATTCACGTGGTTCGACGGGAAGAACAAGAACTACAATCGAAACGCCTGATCGCGAAAAATTCTGACGTGCGATCCGGCCTCACCTATCCGGGTCGTGCGCGCGGTTGCGCCGCCAAGCGGTTACAGAAGCTCGTATTGCGGCATGCCCAGAACGTGGAACCCGCCATCGACGCGGATGATCTCGCCGGTGGTGCACGCGCCCGCATCAGAGGCAAGATAGACGGCGGTGCCGCCCACTGCCTCAAGTGACGCGTTCGACCGCAAGGGGGCGTTCTGGTCGGTGTGCTTGTAGGTCTTCCGCGCGCCGCCGATAGCCGCACCGGCCAGGGTTTTCATCGGTCCGGGGCTGATGGCGTTCACGCGGATGGCCTCGGGCCCCAGGTCGTTGGCAAGGTAGCGCACCGAAGCTTCGAGCGCGGCTTTTGCCACCCCCATCACGTTGTAATTCGGCGTCACTCGGGTGGATCCCATATAGGTCAGGGTCAGCAGCGTACCGCCGTTTTCGACCATCAGGGGATGCGCGCGCCGCGCCACGTCGATGAAGCTGTAGGCAGAGATATCGAGCGACGTCTTGAAGTTGGCCCGGCTGGTGTTGAGGATGCGGCCCTGCAATTCCGACTTGTCGGAAAAGGCGATCGCGTGGACAAGGAAATCGATCGTCGGCCAGCGCGCGCCCAGCTGGTCGAAGGCGGTATCAAGTGACGCATCGTCGGTGACATCCACATCGACCATGAAATCCGACCCGACACTGGCCGCCAAAGGCTCCAGACGTTTGCCGAAGGCTTCGCCCTGGTAGGT